>Ga0065711_1030087_pt1 | contig 33759 bp, 25 predicted proteins | sample Hoacrofraction12_FD_59098 | JGI IMG/M metagenome (GOLD analysis project Ga0065711, IMG submission 59098) | Hoatzin crop microbial communities from Cojedes, Venezuela - Epithelial fraction 12 v2 (version 2) | ecosystem: Host-associated > Birds > Digestive system > Esophagus > Crop | place...
AAGCCCCCCCCCCCCCCGAATAAAGCCCTAAAATAGATTGGCAGCATTCGGACATCACTGTAAGATGCACCTCTTTAAGCGGGCCTTTGAAAACCTGTCTATTTTTCCTTAATATTTGGGCCAGGCCTTGCAGAGCAGGTGAAGCCCTCTTTCCACACAGGAAGATATGTCAGACTTCTACGTCAAATCCTCTACATTGCCAAGCATAGTGAGCCAGGTCATACAGAAATCCATAACGGATGAGCTAGATGTAACATATCTTTTACAGAATTTTGCGTCCAACCAGCTTTTGATTCGTTCTGTGTTAAGAAGTTTCACTCTCCTGCAGTTTTACAACTGACATGACTAAAATCTTTAAACTGATTCATTCTCCCATCCTTCCCCATAACATTCATGAACAAGTTTTTCTCGTCATGGATTTCACCACCTATTTCACCTTCAGCCCTACAAACAAGTCTGTAGGCACCACACTCTCAGGACGCATGATATATGGCGATGAAGAGAATGAGACTACATAGGTATCTGCATAAATGTTGTAAGGATCATAAACATTCACTAAAAACATAAAATGCAAAGGACAAATCAGTCCTAACCTCGAATTCTTTGAATGTCTTACTATAATTGAAATGTTGACTGTTGTAAATTTTTGTTACTCTTATTCACAGAATATTTATTTCTATTAAAGTCTTTCTGTGTGTGTTATGGAATAAAACTCACCCCTACCCTTACCGACATGTAAACAGCCTTAGCTGGGTGTGTAGGTTCACACCTCCGTGAAGAACAGGGTGAAACACGGAAAATTTCCATCATTGCAGCTGCTACTAGCTGACATGGCAGGTTGCTATGAGGACAGTGGTGCATCTGCTTCTCTGTTTATGGCAATGAACCAGGCTGTCTCCATAGTTCCAGCTTCCTTGTGCTGCTCACGTAGTGCAAAAGGATGCCAATAATTCCACAAATACCTCATAACAAATTAACATTTTGGAGGGAAAAAAACCAGCAACACTCACCTAAGCACACCAGACTTGAGTCCCTGTCATGTGGCTCCTTCTCTTATTCCTGTTACGTAATAAGGGTAGATTTTGGCAATACTGGTGCACTGCTACAACCATCCACTAATGGCCTATTCCATAATTACAGTTTCGCACAACTTGGTAATTACTGTTACCCACAGGAGGGAGTGAAATGCCTTTAAAATGGCTCCTAAGAATATACTGATGGGAACCCTTGTGCAGGAAAGAGTTTAACCCCAAAGCTTTGAAAAGGAAGAAGACAAAACCTTTGATCTTGATCATTTGCTACTGCCTGAACTCACAGCTCAGGGCAGAAATATTGGCCTCTGATATCTTCAGAGCCTGGGATGGCTGCATGCCAAGCAAGACCTCTGCAGTCCAACCATAAGGATGACGCTAAATAACACCGCCTACCAACAGCCCAGAGGGCAGGAGGGCAAGAGCTAAGAATGAAGTAGGGCAAGTGGTACCATTGCCATGAGTCCTATTCTGGCAGCAAAGACAGGCGATGATTTTGAGAATGCCATCTCTAAGTTGTCTCTCAAAACAATATAATCCTCTTGCTTCCTGCTGCACCAGTTTTAAGGTCACTTTGGTCTTCTGGGGCAGTACAAAGCTGCTGTAGCTTCACGGGGGAAAACCTTGGCTATTCCTCTTAGAGCAAAGCTTGACTGTCTGAGATGTTGTAGAAAGGAACATGAATCTCAGTAACCCTCTGAAAGCGCAGTATACACAAATGTCTGTGCCTGCAATTCTCTCCTGGCCTGGACGCTAAGGCAGTTTTTAATGAGGATTTGGCTCTGAGTGCGTGTTTCCATGAAACGCTTACAATCTTCTTTTCCAGCCCTCACAATAATACCTACGCGCACACAAATAATAAAGTCCCGTGTACAAATATGTAGAGCCACATGCCAGTTCCTCAGCTTTCCAGCCCTTCGAAGAGCTCCAGCAGCACGGCATTAGAGAGGGGGCAGGAGGGGAGCTGAGACGCTGACACGCCGAGCAGGGTGCACAGAAGAGCATATTGCACCACTTTGTCAGGTCGGCTCTTTACTCTGGCACTCAAGAGAGAGCTGTAGACTGACAGAAAGTGTTTATTACCCAGACAGCAAGAAAACAACAGTGAAAGGATCAAGGCTTGTTGAAGCAGGATACAGCTGTCCCTAGAGAACTTGATCCCGGCCAACGGGCTTTGGCAAGGAACAGTTCACATGCAATAGCTCTGTTTCACTGTGGATGACTGCCTAAATCCCAGCTTGAAGTAGTTAAGTGCTCCACTCCCTCTCGCACAATGATATCTCAGTCGGATAAGTCTAGGACAGAGAGACGCAAAAATAAATAAAATTAGGTCTTATCTATTTCTCTGAAAGGTTTTTCCTTGTGAAAAGACATATATGGGTGAATGGATGGACACCACCTTTTTGCTTCCTTAAGGTCTGAACAAGATGCTAGGAGATGGTGGGAGGAGAAAAAGGCATGCTGGAATGAGGAAGAGAGGAAAACTACAAAATGTACATCTTTCATCCTAAAATGAAGAAGTCTAGTGATAATAAAAGGAGTACCAAGAGATCATGCAACATTTCAATAAATAAATGCCATTCACTGACTTCTCTAAAATTGGCATTATATCCTTAAGAAGAAATGAGTGATAACAAATAATTAAGGTAATGCTAGAAGGTTTTTCTCTACTTGTAAGACAAATAAAATGATAGAATGTTTCTATGCAGGCAAATACAAACTTGAAAAGTCAGTGTTTGTCTCTTGGGTAGGTGCAAAATGTAAATAAAGAGGATGAGGAAGCGGAAGCGTCCACACCAGCGGAATGGGCCATCACAGGGATAAAGCTACCTGGAAGGGTCCAAAAGGCAACTGACTCTGTGCCGCTCAGTCACTTATTGGTGCAAAGTCTTTGTGACCAGAAAGCCCTTAGACATTAAGAATTCTACTGGGCAGTGACAGTGACATCAAGTGGATACATTAGTGAATTAAACAACTGAGTTACTCTGATACAGGAGATACCGTGTTTTAATAATGATTCATCTGAAAAGTGCTTATATCATAAGACAGAATGAAAAGTGACCTGCCCTTTGAGAGACTTTTTGTGTTCATGTCTACAGCATTCCCTCCCTGCCTCTTCATACGGAGAATAACTCCCCTTTTATTTATTTGAACAGGGGAATGGAGAAATTTTCTAAAGAGGCTGAGAAAAGTGTAAAAAAATGAGAATCTTCATCCTTCCAGATACAAATAGCAACAGTTCATGAATGCAGAATTAGTTTGGGAAAACTCAGATGCATAAAATAGGGCTGCCCCAGGCTGTTTTAACTTCTTCACAACAATGTTGCAGTAGCTATTTAGTTATCCAGTAATGCCAAGCAACTGCTGACGACTGCTTTATTATCCACAAAGTATGCATGCATGCACCCCAAATGAGTCCACTGCAAATGTACTCGCATCATTAAATTTAAAGTAAGGCACCAAAGCATTTTTGAAATACATTGGAACACTTTAGTGAAAAGATTTTTTTTTCTTCTCTATGTGGGTGAAAATATTCAAATGCAATACTTTTGGCGTAGCTCTATTCTAAGAAAAAACCCACACCATTTTCACCACGAAAGTGGTGGAAGGGTCTCTTTTATCCCCATCTGCCAACGCCCCTGCTTCGACTGTGTACTCCCACATGACAAATACTCTCAATTCAGTGTAAGTGCCTGCCACTCACTGGGACTTTTCTTTATTAGGACATTTTATTAGAGGGTTTGCACTGCTTACTCAGCACTACTGGAGTAGCGCCTTGCAAGTGAAATCAACAACGAAGGTGAAGTGTGCAGTGGGCTTTGTGGAATACCCCCACTCTCTTTTGGGAATTAAACACAGGCTTGCATTTTGTCTTGATCTTTCATCACTGTAAGCCCTCTCACAACGAAGGAAAACTAGGTGGTTTAAACCCAGATCAGCTGGTGACACAAATTCCGATGACATGGCCCAATAATAGCTAGTCCAGATGTCAGTAAAACTTCCTTTGGACCATCTACAGGTTGCCCTGTGCAACTAGGGTGGTCCCCAACTTTGCTCCTTTTTTGGATGAAAGCACATGAAAAAGGAGATGAGAGGATCAAAGAAGGCAGGCTTTTATCTCTATTGTTCAGGGGCAGGATGGCTCTTTCCCTCAGCTTTCATCCTTAGAAATCCCATTCCCTCGGACTGCGCATTTACTGTAACAGAACAAATGTCTGTCTTTGCCCATCCCTATACGAGCACCGCAGCGTACATCCCCTGTCTCCTCAGAGGCCTGGGCTGCTCATCGCAGAGGTGCTCCGTCTGTGTTGAAGCAAAGTGACTACGCTGAAAACCACTAGTAGAGCTAAACATAGTAATACCTTCTCTCTGCTTCAGCTTCTAGGACAAACCATCTTCTTCTTTCCAATAAGTGCCGAGAGAAAACTAGAAGTATATTTTTAAAAATCACCATTATAACTTACCGCCAATCTACCTTTGCTGTAGTGAAAGTGGAAGTGAATTTCCTTCATCACTTCAGAATAGAATTTAGAGAAGCTTACAGTAGCTCTTGTCTTACTGTTGACTAGTACTGTGTAAAGGAATTGTTTTTGAAAGGGCATGGAGAAAAATAGAATGCAAATACTGCTGTAGGTAAATCTGAGATTACTTGCCTGCTGAAGACTTTATGTTTCTGGAAAAAAAAAAGAGAAAAGAGAAGATAGTCTCTATTTTCTATTGTAGAACTGTAAACCTTTTGCCTAAATGCTTTAAAGATCACTGCTAACTTTTCCCCAATCTAGATGAACAAGATTTCTTCCCTCCAAAACCATTGTAATGTACTCAGGCAAGGGAAACATTGAAGAGCCAAGACATTTGTATAGCTTCAGTATAACTGAAAAATAATTAGTATGTAGGTAAATACTAATTCCAAAGAGCGTGCTAATGCAATGTAAACTTGCATGATATCTGCATATTGTAGTAGAAATTTCATGTCAATGTCAAAGAAGGAATAATGCCTAACAATTAGAGTTTGTGATGCTGTCACTAGGAGGAACGGCTTTCATTGCATGTCTGCAGGGATTGTCTTATGAGGCCATTTGGATGCAAGATTGTGATGGCAAAACTATTCCACTGTATGTCTAGACCCTATGACTATTGCATTACAATGCTGTTAGGGTGCTGAGGCATAAAGAATTTACTAGAGTCATTCTGAATCTAATATGTCCAAGCAGGATGATCTTAAGACTAGCTTGTTTTCCCAATAAATTTAAAGGAAAAAAAAGGTAAAAAGAATTTAAAATTCAAAAAGAATATTGAAGATTGCTAAGGTTTGAGAAGAGCACTCCACCTTAGTAAGATGCATAAGCTCCAACTCTTCTGTATTATTACAGGACCAACTGGTTTGTGAGACTGTAGGAGCTGATGCATCCAGTTGGAGTGGAGTAACCCAATTTATGAGATATTCTAAATGTTCCATTTTTGAGATGTTTTGGCATTTGAACTTAGGTAGCTCTACTATTCCTAGAGTTCCTAGAAGGAATACCATACATATTCTCAAAATCCTTCCCAGATGTCAAATGTTTAATCATTTCTATTAGCTGCTTTAATGCTCTATTCATATAGGGTTAAAGTTGACCGATGGCATCGCCTGCCCTTTCAGAATATCCAATACATCTGTATTTACATTTTTAAAGATAAAAAATGTGAAGTTAAAGTATATACCATCCCTGCCTTAAAGCCTTAACTCTGACCTCAGACTTAAGAGCAGTACAGCTAATGGGAATGGGTATGTGTGCTGCAGCCACGGCACGTGTCTGACATACCATGCCCTTGGCAACCCCTTGTCTCATTTATCTTCTTGAATGCTCAGCTGACCTTCTTTATGTTATAGGCAGCTGCTCTGATTGGCACAGATGTTAATTAAACTAGGTAGTAACAGTACACACACTGAAAAGGCGGGCCTTGGAGCTAAAAGAGATCCTAGTCCCCACCACCACCCCGCTGCCATGCTCAGTTATGTGCATTGTGCACGGAGTGAAGCAGAAGAACCTTACCCACGTTCCTGAGGGTTGTAACAGTCTGCAACATACCAGATGATGGCAGAAGTAGGGATAGGGCAAGCATCAACCGGCGGCAACAGGTAGCAAATGAAGGGTACTGATGAGTGGGAGACGCAGATGAAACATTGTTGATCTGGTGGTCGCTAATCCTGACCTAAATTCACTTTGTCTTCTCTGTCCATGGTTAGCAGTTTTCTTTTTCCTCACTCGTGCACTGTGTTCTGCGATGTTCCATGTTGTCACGTTCTTTGAGTATTTTTCAGGGTTAAATATGGTATGAGGATAAAGACAGAATTAAAACTACAAGAAATAGGATAGTACATACTCCAACTCTACATGCTTTTCTTAAATTTTGTAACTGATATTCTGGAAGGATTTAAAGTATTTATCTCCTAGAAATTTCCACAGTGACTTTCCTTGTTATTAAAGAAAATCACAGCTATAAGGTGGTCATAACTGTGAGAAAGCCATATCAGGAAGTTTCCTCTGAAAACCCCATTGTCATTCTACTATAACATCCATTCACAGAATGCTGCAAAGGGCAGGACAAACTCCCAGGACAGTGCTGATACCAGAACCTAGTTGGACGTAATACCTTTCAAAGCCATATGCTTACTTCAATGTCAGTAAGTCCCTGTCCAGCACTCTGATCTGTAGTAGAGCACCAGTCTTCCTGCACCTATCCAAATGGCTCTCCACTGGGCCACCCTGCATCCAGCCATGTTGCAGATACCACCTGAACCTTGAATTCTGAAAGTTCTGGCTGCCCCAGAAAGTCAATAAAGATTAGGCATTGGATAAGAGTAACTGAAAACAGTTTTATCAGTTTAGTACTGGATCCATCACTGAACTTAGAACATTCATGGCAAAGAGAAAAGAAAAACAATTCTTGGGTGTCACCTATCTCTTTGAGGATGCCATGAGAATTCCTTTCTCAAATGATTCAGAGCACTATTTTTACTTCAGATCTGAATAAGCACAAAAATTTTTCAGCGAATAAGTGGATCACACATTTTTTAAAAATGTTTTAATATGAGAGCGGAAATCTATTTGATATAATTTTGACTAACTGCTTTAGATTCACTAGGTTCCAGATAAGGTTAAAAGTAAGATCAGAAACTGGCCTATTGATGTTTAAACAGATAGTCCAAGTTTGAGAGTGTCTGCACCAGACCGATCTGCAACCAAAGCTGTATATGTTTACTGATTTGTGAGCAATGAACAAAGATTCTCTGTAGTCATAGGAAAGAAATTACCTGCTGGTGACTCTGCAGCTGCTGTTCAGCCTGCCTTTTCACCAGTCCTCTCACACAGTTCTGTGGGGCACCGCAGCTCCAGAAGTGCTCTCTTTCCCACGATGTGCAACCTGAATACTTAAGGCTGTTAAAGGTCTCAGAGGATATTATCAGGCTCAAGTCATTACTCCTCTCTCCAGCCAACATGCTGCTTAAGAACTTTATGCTCTGTTTGCCTTAGTCCTCCTTGCTGGTGCAGTTAGATGTGGCGTGCTTCCCCTTTCCTTCTCCTACCAGTTGTAATTTCAAATACATCAAAATACGACCCAGTTTTATTGTAACGGTGTACTGTTTGCTGCACAGAGGAGGTAGGAAGCTCCCCTAAGCTCCCTGTCTTTTTGAATCACAGGAAGCATATGGTTAGTCTCGCACGTCATGTACCAAGCTCACACGAAATGAACTGTCAAAGCAGAGAAACACTACTGCCATTACAGTTTTTAAAGTAAAATCTTTGGCTTTGTGTGCCAGGGAAGAGCCTGCTCTTGAAGTGAAAACATTATATAGGTAGAACTGAATATCAGATTATTCTATTTACAAAAATTAATTTAAAATAGTCTTTCTATCCACCTGAAACACTGCTTTGCCAAGACATTTCTCATCAACAACCATGCTCCTATACTATTATTTGTCTAGTGCTATCATCATACCCTTTCTGTATCTGGTGAAATTGTTCGGTTTGATTTCATGGTTTCACATTCTGCAAACAGAATGCAGAAGAAAAAATGAAGACATTATCTAGGAGGTGAAGCAAACACCAAAGCCCAGTCAGTACATATCACAACTCCATAATTAATGAGGTTTCAGCACCACTTGTAAAGGGCTTAAATCACTTATCCCTATTTAGTTGCCAGAAAAATCTCAATGTTCTTGTATTAAATACAATATATCTACTTATATACATTATTTTATTTTCCTGAATGGGTTCCAAAAACAGCCCATCAGCTCTAAGAAGTACTTGTTAATACCTCCATCATATGAGAGCATTTGGTTGAAATATTTGCATGCCATATAGTTCAGAGTACCTTCTTTTTTCCAGGCAACAGCTCAAATTTTTACTACAGTATTAAGAAATTTTAATCATTGTTAAAAGGTTCCCTAATGACTATAATAAAGGACAATATTTTATTGATGTCAGCAACTAGCAGTTGACTTATACAGCACTAATTTTAATCTTCTGGTTTGCTGTGTTCTTCTTACACCGCTTTGCTTCAATTCTTAGAGCAAAATCTTGTGATGCATCTCACCTGTGACATAATAGCTTTGCTAATAGTGTTAAAGAAGTTAGTGCTGAAGTTAGTTCATGAAGTCAGAGCTGCCTTTCCAGTGCATGTTCAATTTTTTATGCTCTTTTCACGCTCTTCTTCATTTACATTGGGATGGCTGTCTATGAAGCAGTCCAATGGCTCCCCTAGGCTGGAATCTCGAAGTCTCATTGTTCATGCCACAGTTATTTTTCCAAGTCATCAGCAGAAGGTCTAAAATCTGATTCACGGGTAAAGAAGACATTCCAGGCTTAGATGCTCATTATGTTTGATCATCATCTACTTTGGTAACAGAAATTCAAACATCACTTTATTACCATCTGATGCTCTTTCCTTAATATCTGTAGAAGTGCCTATAATGATAGATCAGGACATCCTGGAAGAGTACAAGGAGAAAGATAGAAAGTCTTTGAAAAACAGCAAAAAGATAGAATCAAGTAAGCTATTTGTTCCTGAATACACACACACCATACAGAAATAAGATGTGGCTAGGGTTCTGATCTATTTACATTTCTGATTGACTGTATGACCTTGGGCAAATCACTCATCATTTTTGTGCCTTTATTTCTCTATCTGCATTACAGAGATGATAATTACATTTTCTGCACCACATGGGCCTTCTGAGGTACATTTAGTGTTATCAATACACTATGCTTCACAAAATAATGGAATTATTATAACAAATATGGCAATCTAGAATGATCATTGAGAATAACAAATTCAGAACCAGTTCTTACAGCAGTTCTTATTTCTGCCCTCACGATCCCAGCCATCTATCTGATAGAAAAAGCTCTTAAAGAGTTGTGTTATCAGTGAAAGGCAGTAGTATCAAAGCCCCGGGGTTGCTCTGGCCTCTAAATGCTATTGCAAGTACGTAAAGATGGAACAGATGCATGGCTGGAGCAACCGTCACTCACTGCGCAAGAGGGAATTAACAGTTAGGGAGAAAGTCTAATGTATTCACTGGCTCCTGTGGCTGGGCTGGTTGTTGCACAAGAGAGCACAGCCCATTTAAAATTAAGCTGTTCGCTCACGTGACTCCTTTGAAGAATGCTGAAATCCCATTAGTTTTGATTACTTCATTGCTTCCCCTGATTGAAACCATGTTTGGAGCTGTCTTGCACATGGAAAGTGGAAGATGGAAAGGACTTCGGCATGAAGGTTTCCTACACAGAAGCCTGGCAGTTTCTTGCAGCTTGTTAGCAGACCTCCCAGGTCCTTGCAGAGTCTAGGAGACCGCAAATTAACAGGAGCAATTAATTAATCACATGGAAGCTGCTGGACTTAATCTGAGGGAATGGAGAGGATGACAATCCAGGAGGTCAGAATCGAGCTTTGATGAACTTTATGGCCTCAAATCCTGTGACTATTCAATTAGGCACGAGACCTTGTTGGGTGCCAAAAGCCCTTCGCCGCAGCCTCTGGTGCCGTAGCTCGTCGTTGCTCTGCTCAGCCCTTCGTGCCAAGCCACAGACCTTGCCCTGGAACTCTGGGCCTTCGTTAAACGCTGGGCAGTTGGACTGTGCTGGATCTCAGCCCTGAAATGAGGGCAAGCAAGTGACAGCCCAGCACAACTGCAGCCGCTCTTCACTTCAGTCTTGCCTTTAAGGGCATTTTGTTTTGTCGTCTTAAATTACAATAAAATTACAGTCAGCGGGGTAAACCCAAAGGCCCGTGTTGTTCTTTGCTGGCTTCTGCCATTCACAGAGTTTTCTCCCATTGAGTCTCACACAGACCTTATTCAAAAATGCTTAAATGCAAAAATGCTTGAACACTATAATGTTCGACTGAAGGGGGGAATTCTGTGTTTTAAAAAACCTATCTAATTTTTTTACATGTGTTTGCTCTTTAACCCGCCTCACAAATCTCCTTCAAAATGATCCCTTTTTAAGTGATTAATTTTCCATGAGAAGATGCTAACACCAGGACAGTGCAAAAATAAATATCAGAAAAGAGCAAGCAAAAGAGAATGTGTCACATACTGACTACAGGGAAACAGTGCAAAACATCTAATCACAGCAGTGCCAGGAAACTTGAACCTGTCCAAAAGGATCCAGTGCTCTCAATGTTTAATTGCTGTTGATGGCTGCTGGTCAGTCATGCATGACAATGTGTGTGTCACGCTGCTTCCTGCCTGTGTTCATTCCTGTCAGCCTTCACTCCAGGTGATGAGGACTGCTTCTCTGACCAGGGGAGAGAGAGAGGGGAAAAAAAAGAGCCCTCACAGACACAAAGCAACATGTACCCAAATAACCCAAGCCACAGGAACAGAGCACCAAAAATGGACATCAAAGGCCAGTTTTTATCAACCTCTCTACCCCTCTTAGTCTATGCTAAAAAAAAAAAAGCGTAGCATCTGTGACCGACAGTATTCCAACTGGCAAGGCTCAAGTCTCCTGTTTGCTTGATTATATGTTTGAACACATGCTTGGGGCTGCACAGAGCAATTTGAATTACAATCGGGTAGCAATAAACATTATCGTTCTTGGTGAGCTGGAGCTTTAAAAACCTCCTCCTTGAGCTAATAAGAAAGAGACAGTGGGAAATGTAGGCGATATGACTTAAAAGGTCTAGAAATTGTATAACAGCTTTCCACCGTTTTCTTAAAGTGACTGTTTAATGGTTTATGTATCTGGGCCCAGATTCAGCAAAGCACTTAAGCATGCATTTAACTTTAAGTATGTGAATGATCTCATCCTTATTCAGCAAAATCCTTAAATAAATGCTTAATTTTAAGCCCAAGCTTAGCTGCTTTACTGTAGCGGGGCCTCATCACACACTTGTGCATCCTGTTGTGTCTGTAATACAATTAGAAGGAGTGGTCACTGTCTTCTTTTCAAAACAAAGATCATTATTCCACGATTGTTTATCTTCATTCCGCTTTGGGCAAAACTGATGCCCAGGAGTCAATACATATCTTAAACATCCAGGGTGTAGCTGCTCATTCGTGTTGCACTTCAGACCCATCTGTGGTTGAAGTCAGGGTGAGTCCTGTTGCTATCTTCAGCTGGAGCCAGGTTGGGCTCTCGGTCAGTATCATGCTCTGAATCTGTTGCAGTAATACACGAACTGAGTTGTGTAAGAGTGGAAAAGCCAATGCAGTGGGGAAATTTTTCTGCAACAAAAGCACAGCAACAAGGCTTTAGCTGTTTCAAAACTGATCCGACTTTAGGTGCAGCCAGGATACTTTGAAGAAGAAATAAAGCATCATTTCTGGACCATCACATTTTAAGTAATTAGGTCATAGAATATGATGTTAGTTTCGATGATGTAATTATTTTATGGCCTTTTTGTTACTCTGTCTGTGTACTGCCTTCATTCATCTTTCCAGTGAGTTGGAAATGAAGGTAAAATACAAAGCAGGAAAAAGAGGTTGCTTTACGTGACATTTCTGTCTCGTTTGAAGATGTACCTATTGCAATTACCACCCTTTCCCCTCTCCATATACAGACACACCCCACTGAGATTCAGGAAGGCAGTTCAATTTCATTGATGTTAAGGATGACAACGAGAATCATGTTTAAGCGATAATACACAGACACACACTGAGAAATGTCGGGGGGCTCAGCCCACTTTATCTTTCCTCAATCAGCTTTTGCTAGCTTTAGTATTTGGAACAACTTGACTTCTTCTTACATCTCTGAGGAAAGTCTAAGGACTTTTAAATTACTGCTACTACTACTACTACTACTGCTACTACTACTACTACAGATATGATATGGACTAATAGAGTAATAGGTGCACAAGGAAGAATAACTCCACTTGATTTATGTTGTTTAACATATGTGCTCATTCTTTTTTACCACAGATTGAAAAGCAGTAGCAAAATAACTCAATAAAGAAATCCTGAGGTACATTCAAGGGTCACATTATCTATGTTCAGAAGTGCCATGGAAGGAAAATAAAAGCATAATAAGTAGTTTTGCAAGAACAGAACTAATGAAGCCCTGTTTCCTACTGCTTTGTGTCTCATAATTAATTGTGAACTACAGTCAAAGCTTTTCCCGTGAGTGGGGCACATATGGTCCATCTCTCACACTCTCTGAGAAACATATAGATATATATACTGTGTGGATTCTTTATGGTTAATAATGTATGAACTCACTCTGCAGTCCTGTTGTTAGGCAGGGTCCTTATCACTTGTCTCTTCTTCGCCATCCTCCTCCATCCACCTATCCATCCATCCATCCTTCCACAAAAACTAGATATTTTTTAAAAATCTTAAAGATTTCTGATCTGTCAAATTTGTCTGAAATCATCAAGTAGATTGAAACCTGATTAGGTTAAAATACACACATGCATATACACAAAAATGCAAACTGTGTGATTGAATCAGCCTTACATGTTTGCTAAAGGTGGCTACAAACTGTATACAATACCTGCAAGCATTTCTCTTCATAACATTTAAAAGCAAAACGAAATTATTATTATTTAATATCTTGCCTTTTTAAGGCATTTACTGTTATGAAAACGAAGTCACCAAAACTCGTGAGAACTGCAGTACGGATAAGTCAAACGTGCTCGCAAAGGGCTGACAAGCTCGCTGCCAGTGTGGGAATACATCATGGAAGTGTAGCCTATGAAGCTCAGGTTTTGAATGCATTATGGATTCTGAAGAAAAGCCCAGAGCACAGTGGTATATGTGCTGGTACTGAAGAACTTTGTCGTACACGTGTTCTTTTCTTTCTCTTCCACAGGGATATCAATGATTTAAAGCATTATAAGACTTCGTTCCTAGTCATGGTGATTTTTAGAAAATAGAGGCTGTGAAAGCAGGATTATCGAAGCATTGGAAACTTAGAACCAGTTCTGAAGTTCAGGCTATGTAATGACTGTGTGTAAAGAAAGATGCAGCAAATCACTTGGAACTTAGCCCCACATAAGACAGCCAAAAAAGCTCATACAATATTACACAAGCTGCCTTTCTTTTAATTTTAAATGCAACCAAAGCCCAAATGCTAGAATAAATACATTTGGTATAGAGACAGAATTTCCATAAATCACCCATGCTTACCCATATCCTTTGTACTTTGCAACCATTAGCCACCCACTCTATTGAACATAATATTTCCTAAGATCCCTGGTGGCTTCAGTATCAATCTGAATTTTGTGATTCTACTGTCAAGTTTAAATTACAGATCTGACCACAAACTCATTACAAAATGTACTGCTCTATTCTGTGCATTGCCTTTCTTTATTTCATATTTTTTACAAAAAAATTGCTGTTTGCTCTAGCTAAAGACTGATCTCTATGATGTGGCAACATGCCAAATTTATTTTAGAAAGTGTGGAAAAAAAAGGATATCTTAATCTAATCCGTAACTCTAACATAAATTGGATATTTGATGTTCTATATTTACAACAATTACATCCTGCATTTATTTATTTATATGTATTTTATGTAAAGGATGAAAGCTTAATTCTTTTGAATACCAGGGGGCAAGTATAATCTGTCCGGAGGAAAGCGTAGTATGGCCAGACAAAATGATAGCTCTCTCACACTGCTCTGTCATTGCAACTAAGCCCTGACATGAAAGCCTTAAGGGTGTGGTAAAAAGGACTGCCCTCCAGTGTGCTGAACGGAAACTTCAGCATCCTTGCTCATTCGTTTTTTGTATAAAAACTGACAGATGTGTCAAAGGTGTGATAGTTTCGTGAATAAGTAATCAGTCCTGACAAGTTGGACCTTATCATTCCCTTCAGCCTAAGGTGAGGAAGGAGCCTGGGGTAATAGTGGGGGCAACTGAAAAGCCCTGGATGGGACTTGCGGGATGGCTCGCCTCGTTCGTCTGTGCTCCTGCTGGTACAAAATGGATTTGACGACAAATCTGATCAAATTCATCCCTGGTGTAATTTCAGAGAGGTCAGTGGTGTTACACCAGGGAAAGCATCAGTCCCGCCTGTTTATTTAGGGAGGACGACAGAGGCTTTGGAATAAGAGCAGTGCACTGAGCCATAGGCTTTCTTATGCTCAGCAGAGTGGTACGGATACTTTACAAGAAGGGCAGTGGTTATCAGAATAATGTACAAGCACTTTGTCAAAACCTGTGTTTCAGCATGGCTCACAGAGGCAGGAAGGTGCAGTTAGTGCACTCAGCCACTGTGACCCTTATGTGCCTCCTCCAACACTGCTGGATCCATCTGAAATCTCTTTCCAAACAGAACCAAACCAAGATTCTTCTCTTTGCAAAGGGATATCATGTTCATATTACAGGAGATTCACATTCAAGTGGAAGAAAAAAAAGAAGATTGTAATATATTTATGTGTGAAGTGAAAGGTTTGCCTTTCTGCAGGGACAGTAAAGCTTAAATTTAAAATAATACACTTGCAAAGATCACCAGTGCAATAAGGAATGTGCATGAGAGATTCTGAAAAGCAAGAATTTCACATGGAAGGGAGCATATCTGAATGGGAACACAGAAATATTTTTACATTTGTATCAATAAAAACTCATGCCCTCACTATGTGATTTTCATTAAAAGCTTTCGTCAGAAAAAAGTAAACCAATATGGAAATGGCAACAGCCGAGATAATTAAGAACATGATTAGCTCTCAAACTTTGAAAAAAATAATGTTTGGGAATTAGAACACCACTTAGTAGATTCACTTCTCTATATATTTTTCCACTCAGATATGTAATAAATCAGGAAAGTCTAATATAACGGTCTAGCCAATGGGAAAAAGAAAAAAAGAAGATCAGGTTAACATATTGTTACTCTACATGCAACTTATGTAGGCCATATAGACAAGGGTGAGAGAAAAGGATACGGCGTAAGCCATGTGCTGTGCAATGGCAGGCAAATAGCATTGACTTTGCAGGTGATGGACAGAAGGAAGACACACAGCCTCAGGGACAGAGGAAAACTGGGATATGTGGAAAGCAGAAAAATGCAGAAGCATGAGAGGGGACTGCAGGAATGCCACGGCAGTGAAGGACATCTGTGACAGAAATCAGGAGAAGGTCAGAAACAAGAGCCAGACATCGTAGGGAAAAAAGTAAAGCCCATTTTCTTGAAAGCGGGGCAGTTGGAAACAGGGCCTGACAAGGGGGTGGGGGTACAGAAGAGACGCGATGGGGCACAGAGATCTGAAATACCCCTCAATGAGGCCACACGAGTGCTGGCACACAGGTTTGGTCTGGGGGTAACAGTCTGTTCCACGTTTCCTACACTTGCTTGAACTACTGGACCCCCTCTTTTCTCTTTTTTTAAATTCCTTCAGTGCTGTCTTCCCTCATTTTTTTTCTCCTAAGGCCTGGAATGCGATGCCTGCTATGAACACTGTCTTCTTTTGACATTTTCACTCCCTGATAATGCTGCAAGCTAGCCTTGAATTTTAAAGAGTGGCATGCATGCACACACTCCAGCACTCCCACTCTGAGGCTGTCATTCTCATCAAACATCTGGAAGTCTGTTTGCCAGAGTGCTGCCGCCAAATGCTACTGCCTTATCCGGGCAGAATTGTGCTTCGCCTACAGGGTAAGCAGGAAGAGCTGGAGAGCAGATTTACAGTTGTTGATGTGGCAGCACTGAAGCCTCGCGCTGCGGCTCAGAGCTCCTTATTTATGGTTTTAGCCCTCAGAGGAGTTTGGTTAGAGAACGGATTGGATGTGGACAGCCAAAGCCTTCTTGCAGCCTGAAGAATCCTTCTTTTTCCTTTTATTTCTGACTTCTTTACTATCCAACCCTTCATAACTCTGGCCAAACACAGATGGCTGTAATTCCCTCAGACTCTGAAGACAGCATCAGTCTTGGTTCTGAAACCTTGCTGTGTGAAGTGCCACAAGATTTCATCCTTCCAGCCCAGGCGACGAAGAGATGGAGGTTTAGACTTCAAGGCATCTAAGTACCTAAATCCCATCCCCTCTCTAAAGAACTCCCTGACCCGAAGGAAATCCTGTGTGCTTCAGGCAGGACACATGAAACACTTGTAATAAATACTGTTTTGTCTTAGTTCAAGTCGTAAGAATAAGTGATACCTCTGTCCTGTTCCCATGACCTTCTCCCCCCTCCAAAAAAATCACTAGGTAAACTGGGAGTGGGTGGTAAGGAGGAGTCATTAAGGCTCTGAGTTAGAAGAATCAGGAGAGATATGTGTTGAGAAAAGAGGGAAATGGATTTTATTAAATCCAAAAAGACGTTTTTCTTCAGTTCTGGATAGTGAGTGGAAAAGCAGAGGAGGAGCAATGGGAAATGAACACAACCAAGGCAAGATAACAACAAGCCACCTGCAGAGGCAGAGAAGAACAAGAAAAGAAAAGAAAAAAAAAGCCTTTCATGAACTCCTGACATCAGGATCACCGTCCAGGAATCCCAATGCAAAACCTAGCCGCAGCTGTTACCCTCCTAGCTTAAAATAACTTCATAGAAAATTTACATTCTGGTTAAGACATTCAGCGTGCTGGTGTGCAAGTCAGAAATACCTGTTTTCTAAAGGATTTTTCCCAGAAGGAGCAAAGCATACACACCAGGACTGAGGGAGGCATTTGATAGCACAGCACGGAAGAGGGAGCTGACCATTCAGTCCCTATTAGGACAGCTGGAAGTTACGGTAAGTGGGCTATTGAGAACAACGGGTTGGAGCCAATGGAAAGGCAACTTCCAAACATTTCAATTTAAAGGTCTCTCAGCTATGGAAAATTATTGCCACTGGGTTTTGTTTCAGGTCAGGGCACTAGGGAAAGAGCATTTAGACAATAAGACAGTTCATTTAGCAAGCATGCCTCAGCCATAGGCAGATTCCTTCAACAAATGCTTGGTTGTGTGTGCATGTAATCTTCATCCAACTTGCAGGAAAAAATACTGCTAAAAGGCGAGGACTTTTTCAGTGATATTTGCATGGAAAAGCTCTACACAGGCGTCTTCTGCTAGCAAAAAAAGTTCAGGATAAGAAGGAGCTATTAGCAACTGCTGTGCTATTTTATGGCTGGTTGGCCAGCCTTTCTGACACACTATTGAGAACTACAGTGCCTTCAGTCTTGATGATGGAAAAAATGAAACAGTACATTAACAGTATTATCCTAACTGCTGAACAGCTAGAATAAAATGAAGGCATTTGGAACTTTTTTCTCCAAACATTTATAAACTGCTTTAGTACTCCAGTTATGCTTTTCTCTTTAAGAAAAAGCACGAACAAAACCAGCAACACAAATAACCCTAAAGGTTGAAAAAGCACAGAATACATCAATTTCTTGCTTGAATTTGGACATTCCCATGGTCTGCCTTAGTAATCAACATCTAAACAAAAGGAGGCTAAAGCTATAGTTTTTGTGAGGCCCAAGAAAAAGTGCAGCTCTGATTTCTCTTCACTGTGGTTGACTTGAATGGAGACATCAGTTCAAGGAAGGTTGAATAACTCCTTGCAGGTGCAGAGAACCATTGGCACAGAGAAAAGGTACCCCTGTACTTGTGCCATAATTAATGTATTTGAAAGGGTCAAAAGTAAAACTCAAGAAAAAGAGGTGAAGGGAAATGTTGTTACATTTTGCTTTTTCAGCCTTATCTATCACTGCTTATTTGTGCCCTTATGAAGAGAAGTGAGGTCAAACAATAGCAAGCTGAGAGTTGGCTGATTCAACACTCGTTAAATTTACATTTGTTGTCCTGCATCATCTCACATTTCACATCTTGCGTTCTAATATCACACGCTTCCCGTTACATATCTCCTGCCTCAAGTTTCACACGTGTGTCTTTGTGTCTGGAGATTCAGGGTAGCAGCCCAGGTGTCAAAATGCCATCTTCTTTTAAACTCTAGAATGAATCACTTTGGATGCTTGATTACCCATGAGCGGAAAGACTTATATGGGAATTAGTTGCCCTCAGCAGATGATCGGCTTATTCTACAAGTCTTATAATTTTATCTTGCTTGGGAAGAATAGGATTTAGGGGGAGTCTGAGTCATTCTAATAGAACACATAATCGTGCCTGGTTTATAATTGTGAGAGTAGGCTTGTTATATAAATTAGCTATCTCCGCTGGCAGGAGCATTGTTTATAAAGAAGTTTGAAGACTACCTGAGGCAGCTTAGGCTTTTGAACACAAAAGAACAGCAGCTTTGAGGTACTAAAGAATTAATGGTTTATTTCCCAGTCTTCTTCCCACGTATCAAATGTATCCTACTGTAGTGTGTGAATGTAGCAAGTATGAAGTATAGCTCTCCCGGGAAGGGAAGAAATGAAGACTTACCAGCATGCTGGTTCAGAGGTACAGCAGAGAGGGATGTAGAATAAAGTTTGGTCAAACATAATAAATCAAATCTGCAAATATATGAAATAGTTAGAGTTTTTAAGCAAAAAAAAAAAAAAAATCATGTATGTCCCCAAAATTAGCCTTTGCAGATTAAATAAAATAGGGTGATGAATGGCTTAATTCCTAAAATGAAACAGATATGCATTAATTCACCTTTTAGACATTCCTTACAAGCAGAGATCTAGGGGTTACAAAGACATGAGTAGTAGATTAGAAAGATCTTTGTTTGCATCTTTTAGTGGTTCTGTTACAAACTATGCAGTTGTATCTCTGTTACCTGAATAACATAAAGGTCTCATTCCTTACGGAAAAGATTTCACACAGTGTACCGACAATGGTGATATGGGTCTATTGCATCTTGCAGGGGCACCTATCTGCTACCTTTTGTTTAAGGATCCTCCCATATATACATGAAATGATTCATGTGCCAACACCTGATCTGCACCAGGACCAGGGTGCAGATTCACCACTTGCAGGCTAGAATCCTCTGTCCCTCTTCTCTTTTATGATTTTTTTTTCCAGAATGACATTTTAAGAGGACTCCACCATTTGTTATCTCTACTTTTTCTCAGTCTAGCCAGCCTCATTATTTTTATGTGCTTATGTGCTAAGGTGGTGACAGCTGATCTGGTTTTTGTTATATTTGCTTTTCTTCCATTGCACACCCTTCACCTACTTTGACAGAATTAAGATGTCAAGGAAAAAATTATCAAAATAGTAAAAAAAAGGAGGAAAAGATTGAATGCAACAAAATTTTACTTTTAATCAGCTTTGTTCTAATTTCAGTTTCTCAAAGTTTTTGATATGCAAAAGAAATGTCCTTCATACTGCTTTAATGACAATGGTCATTTTGCTGAGGGTGTGGATATGTATCACTCATTCAAGATTTTAATATGCCCAACTGAGATTTTTAAGCTCAGTATGCCCTCTGGTTTATTTCCCACTGTTTTTTAAAATTATAGCAACTAAATCTGTTACTTTTGCCAATTCAAATGTTATTAATTTTTTCTCACAGCCAAATAATTTGTTTCAGCTTTAAGTCCTTTCTCTTAAGGCATTTGTCTGAAGGTATTTCTTTTCTCTCTCTTCTCTCTGTACCCACCTCTGTTCATGAAATATATCATACAAACTGGTCTGCTTTGAACCTCCCCTTTTGTCAGCCACAATACTATGGAAGGGAATGATTTGTGGGCTTGGAACAACAGAGACAATACTTGCCTGGGTCACTAGTAATTAAGGAATGTCAGTGGTCAAGAAGAAGAAAATTCAGCTCAAGCCAAAGTGAAGCGTTTCGATATTTTACTGCTGCACCCTTTTAGGGCTCTCTCAGCTTATAAATATTAATTTAAAGACTACCAACAAGGACAGTAAACGGATTTAGGCGTAAAACTTCCTGTCAGCAGTGATTTGTGCCCAATAAAAGGAGAACTGGATAGAGAAAGCCTGCTTCACTAAGTTTATGATAGACAGTGAAAGACTGCCATCAAAATAAAAAGGCTTTCACTATGTAGTCTGCTGTATTGCGATCTTCTGTCCTAACAAGCACCATACTGGTACCGCATTGTTTTTTTTCATAAGCACGTTTGACTCACTAAGAGAAAGGTCTGGGGCAGGATTAACACTGGCAGTGGGCTCTGCACAGTCAGCATCATGGGATGGGAACTTTTACATCGGTGATGCCTTGAGCTGAACTTTGGGATGAAAAAGTTGACAAAAGATCATCTTTTTCCCTCCTAATGCCCAATCTGAAAGCAAAAAAGAAGTCAGTAAGCTCTGTATAGTCTATGAAAGTGTGCCTTTAAAATATAACTACATTAAGTACCTTCTCCTAGTCTTCTTTCTGTAACAGTGCAGGATACATTCAGTCTAAACTATAATCTCTTTCATTCTTGGATAGAAAATAACATAATTGTGTTTCTGTTCTTCATTTCTCCAAAAAGTCTAGTTTCTTTTTGTTTGACTGGTAAGCAATCTTGTTGCCAGCTGGCATAATCACTAAAAGCTGAATACTAGTTAAATATCAACTAAACATAAAATTTTAAATTAATTCAATTGAACACTTTATCCATACTTCAGTAATCAAGCCCAGATACAGTGGTTCATGCTTTCTGCAAGTTTAGCCTTCGTGTCTGTGCTGTATATACACTTGGCTCACGCTCTGCCTCTATGGCTAGATCTACAAGCGGACACACACCTCATATCTGACAGCTGTATATAATGTTTGGCCAATTTGTTTCCCCCTCCCCCCACTCCACTTACTGCTAGAACTGCATTGGACACTGCTACACGGTGGCAGTAGCGGTATCCTTCTAGTGTGCCTTGTTCATCTCAGGTTTGCAGCTCTAATGTTTTAGGAAGGCCGATTAAAGGATATCAACTTCTACGTGAATTTGTAAATCTCTAGCAGTCTCCATAAGTCATGATGATTATTTCCTTGCCTAGAGACTGTGGGCAGAAGTCGTGCACAAAATGGCTGGCCCTGTTTTGGAAAAAAGGGCTTTCTGTGAAGGGCCTTCCTCCTACAGAAACTGGTATCTGTGGCTTTTCAGTTGACCGTCAAGACTTGACCCACGGAGGATCACTGGAGTAAAAGCACTGCTCGTGAAAACCTTCCAAGTGGAGGGCAGTGGGAGGAGGAAAAAGAAACATATATGTGGGGAAATACCCTTATGAAAAAATGCTGAAAGACAGAGCTACGCTTTGTCGGTGGAATTAACATGAAGCAGAGGCCCTTAGAGAGAATCTTTCTGAAAAAGAAATGAAAAATACATAAAACTTTGTTTAATTTATGGAATTTATAGGCTGCTGACCAGTAAGTATAAAGTTCTGTTCCCCTGGTCCTCACTATCACTCATGTATTACTTGTCAGTAAATGTGGTGCACTCAGAACATAACAGCTACGGTAATATTTCTGTTCCCACTGCAGCTTTACTACACCCATGAAACTCTGTAATCTTTAAATTCCCTCACTGTTAACATCTGCTGAAACATTATTGGTCCCAGCATAGCCAAGCTGCTCTGAAATTACATTTAGCAGAGTAGTTAATGCTAACAGTATAATTCTAGAAGCAACCATGTTTTAAAAAGGCTTTATAACTGGCGCGGTGGCTGTGCTTCCCTTTTCTTTCACTCCTTCCCCACGTCTCTGCTTTTTTGGCATTATCTCACACTCAGGCCAGAATTCATGTTTAAACAGCATTTTGTTTTCTGTTTAGAATAAAGTATTGTAATTTTGATTCTTGGCCCAGACTGCCAAAACAAAATTCTGAAAATACTTTTTATTGTCCTAGGAAGAAATCCAGTTACATCAAATATTAAGAGTCCAAGTGGTTGAAGTTAGAAACTGATAAAGCTTTAATAAAATTAGTATCTCCTATAATCCATATAGGATGCTTTTCACGACCTAACATGTAAGCAAAATAACCTGGCTGCCATTAGTAATGACAATACCTCGAAATATTCATTTGCAGCTCATAAACAGCTCTTTTGTTCAGAGCTTTGCTTTTATAAGGGAATGCTGGACAGAGGGTCTTTAACTTAATCACTGAATGTTGTAAGCACGTAAATATTGCTCCACCAATTAAAATGCAAACACAGTAGAATATCTGCAATCTTGCTATGGATTTCTTTAATGACATACAGTGTAATATACTTTAAAATACATAATGTCATATAAAACTCTATTCACAGATACTCAGCAAAATAACCAAATTTCTTAGAAAAGATAATTTACATGTGTTTTTCTAAAAAATTAAGCTGAAAACTTCCACTTTTATTCTAGTGAATGAAAAAAAGGCACCATTCGACAGTTAACCCTTCTGCTAACAATTCTGCTAGCTCTTTTTTCAAAAAGCAGCCTTGAAACACATGCATTCTGAAGTTGAAAGATTACTATTGTTAAATGTTTATGTCACTATCAGATTCTGCAGGAGCTGTGCATTTAGAATATTACCCTAAACCTAAAAACTAAGCTAATTAAAAAAAATTATCAAGAATTTCTGTTCACAAAAAAATGAACATACAGTTTGCAACTTTGAAGACTAATTATAGTATTATCTAGCATTGCACGAAGATAGATAGACTCCTAAATCTGTTAAATTTAACTAGTTCCTGATTCATGAACAGCAGTAAATGACATCTGTGCCAGATGGCAGTCAGCATTTGTGCATCGATACTCTGATTTTCTCTTCTCACTTCCCATCTAGTCTCTGTTAGTATCTGCTGCTTAAGTGGCGGCGTCTATCATCAGGTCATTTAGTGTAGGTTAAAGCCATGCCAGTGAAGCAGTTTCCTAGGAACACCTTGCAAGTTTTTAGCGCTGTTGCAGTAACAACAGTGCTATATTAAAGACAATTTATTAAATATACCCCAGTCTGGTTTTATACTTCCTCCCACACATCCTTTCTGGAGACACCTTTTCAAGACACATCATTTTTGTTATTGTCTTCTTGTTTAAAATGTGATAGTGTGTCTTTTCAGCAAATGAGCAAACTAATAATGTCTTCACAGCTATTAACGTAAGTAGATCACAGCACGATGCTACTCGAAGCAATGTGAAATAATTTCTTCTGAAACTCTGCAACGAGCGGCTGTCCAGGGAAATCTTGTTTAAGGTGTGGACCGCTTCCTTTCCATTCTGTCATGCCCATGTCTGAATTAGCTGTTACTTCTCCTTGCCAGGAGAGACTCCAAATTACATCCATGACATAGTTTTCCCTGTAAGAGGGAATTGCAGAGCCTTTGGAGGAAAAAGTTAGGAGCTGTTTTATTCATCATTATCATTACCCATTAATCTTAGAGCACATCACGGGGCAGTATTTTAGAAACTTTTTAGTGTGGCCTTTTGGAATCAGAATTTGAAAGCATGTTTTCCTTCTGTCTTCACAGAAGCTGACACAAACGGGGTAGAAAGAGCCGTTTTAATGCAACCATTTGGAAGTTTCTGCCTCCTTTATCTAGAAACCTGTAAAAGCTATGGAATTTTTGAACAGGAGCAGTGCTGGCTAATTAACTTCTAACATTCTTGCTTTAATCAAACCAGAACATGGGACCAAGCCATTTTGGCTGGAAAGTTGCTTTTGGGAAATGAAAATTCAGATGACAATTATTTGTGTTTGATCAATGCCAGCTGTGAGTAGGAATCTGAATTCTGCTATTTTTGAATTGTACTTTCATAAAAAAATATGCTTTTTAAACAATATCATATTTTAAATCTCACTTCTTTTGTCAAAAATACATTATTGGAATGCTTGTGTCAGTCTCCAGACTGAGGTGCAGCTAGGCTGGGACCTTTTCAGAGGAAGACATATGGCTCATAAGTCAAACACCAGCTGAATTGGTAGCAGGGAATTCAGTAAGGGTGGTGATATCTTCTGCGTTGTACTATATAATAGGCCTGTCTTTCTTGATGGGCTTAAAAACCCTACAAAAGTAATTCTGAAACAGCTCTAGAGATATTTGCACTTGCTGAGAGATGTTATACCTGCATAATTTATCATAATACCAAAACCAGTACTTAGCTGTACAGAGCACTTTCATGCTTCTTGCTTTTTTTGAAGTGCTGTACACGTATTTGTTAATTCTATTACTTACCGATCATAATAATTATGACCTGACTTTAATGATCAATACATACCCAATATTCTTCTCATTTGTTTGCTGTATAATTCCAAGTATCTTAAGAGCCAGCATTCCCATGAGCTGCCTTTCAGAAGGGAAACAGCAGTCTCCTTAGGTCCTAAAAGTCCCTCAGCCTTTGGCCACCTTTCCCACTAGACAGGCCGCTTCAGATGTTTCACATCTCTTTTTGCATTTCTGCACCAAACCACGGCCTGGGAGGGGGAGAGACAGTTCCCTGGCTCATAATTATAATTGTTTAGACTGCATAGTGCCCGAGCTAAAGCTGTATCTAATTAGCTTGTATATCAGAAGCAGCGTAACAGTGCCAGTTATGGTAAAACCCTGTTGTATGTACTTTTCAGGCTATAAGGACTGAATTAAGGTTGTATAAGCTATAAACCACAGATGGATCTTGGAGTCCTGACTATAAATAGTAATGGCCCTCTTATAAGTAATGCATGAGACTAAAATAATAGTAAATATAAAAAAATACAATAAATACACAATCCAATAAACAAATATATGATTCATATATTAAACATATAAAATATAAAATAAAAGGTAAAAATCCAGGCCCTTATGGGCAAAGGAGGAAAGCATGCAGTAATGGACCTATACTTCTATACATTTGCCACAAGCTGGACTGCCTCAGCCTCTTCCCTACAGACCGTCCTCTTCACAGAATGGTAGGGGTTGGAAGGGACCTTTGGGGATCATCTAGTCTTTTCCCTGTCCTGCTCTTCTCTGCTTTTGATTCCTTCTCTCAGTCCCATTCTCCTCACATAATCAGGCCCAGCATTACATCCTAGCTCTTCCTTTACACCCCTGAAGAGCCCTGAAGCAAATGTGTCACAAATTCAGACACAACTCTTTGCTTACTGATTAGATCTACCAGCTTTCCTACTCCAAGCTCTCACTTTTCGGATTACACTTTTGGAGCATATGACCTTTTCCCTAAACAGTAGAGGAAGACGAGGTGTTTAATGCTGAATTAGATTAAATTTTGGCAGCCACAGACTTAAAAGCTAAACACTGCAGTGCCTAACTAGCAATCTCTAGTTCCTGGTCCAAACAATAAATCTTCCTCTAACTGGATTAAATTATTTTAAGTCATTTGGAGATTGTATGCATATATAATTTCAACCTCAAAGAAAATATGTGACATGGTTCATTTCAGCACATGTGTAATTTTGAGAGATTTCTTTACAACTGGAAAATCTAATTACAAGGAAGGCTACAAGCTCATCCTGGAAGACAATAGTCAACAACACTGCCATTTCTACTGAACAACACTACAAGATAGCACTGACACTACCAGCCTTGATAAGACCTAAATCGTCATCACTGGGTTTTGAATTTACAGGCTATGTTCATGAGTAGGGATATTAACAGTTGCTTCCTTTCTTTGTACTTGCAGACATAGGAACTTAGCACCACATCCAGTCAAATCCCTCTGCCCCCCAAAACCAAGTGCCTCCTAATTGCTTCTTCCTCCATTCAAAAAAGTTTCTTTAAAAACTCCCCACAGAAGAAATTAGCATGGGGAAGGAAGAACAGGAAAAAAGCTCTCAAATCCAACCAGTTGTTATAATGCCTTAGATTATCATACTATTCCCATCAGTCAGATCTTCCCACTCCGAGGCTGATCAGGATCATAGCTGTCATACGAACACGTCAGGAAAAGAAGAGTCCAAGATCTACACCCTGTCCCACCAGTGATCCAGCCCTGTATCCCTCTGGACCTTCTGCCCATGTGCTGATCAGCACTGAGGATTTATGGCTGAGGAGCTGATGCTCTGAGGTGGTGATGCTGCAGTTAAACCTGGCACTATTCTGATATTCCTCCTCCAGCACGGTGAATGAAAAGTGCAGCTCAAGCAGCGCTGGTATTTACAAATTACAGCTTACTGCATTCACAGGCTTCAGAGGAGGAGTAACATGTAGAGAACAGTGAAATGTTATTATTATTATAAAGATGATTAATACACAGCCCTAAGTGATGCTAGTCTAAATGCCAAGCTTCACCACAACTTTTTCTGCCAGAAAATAAATTCAGGAAGAGATGAAGAATTTCTTTAAATAGTTTTTAGAAAGAAACACGGAAAAACAATGCTTTGATACCTAACGACAATATTTTTTAACAATGTGTTGCAATGTTCCATTTCAAAATGACTGCTGGCTTCAGCTACATGGAATGTCAGACAGTAATAAAAAGATAAATAAATAAAGGTGAAATCCAAATGCAATTTTAAAATTGACCTGAGATAGTATTTTATTTTGGGGCAGATGATCGTGAGTATTTTTGAAGGGTGGCCCATGGCCTTCTTTCAAAGCGCTGTCACTAAAGAAATCTTCTCTAGCCAGGCTCAAGTACTTCCAAGCTCCTTATGCTGTTCCTGACATTTAAACAAAAGGATGAAGTGGGACGATAAGGTTTGTTCCACAGCTTGCGGTATGTGGTCACACAGGATTTAGTATGAAATCACGGATGATTGTTTGCTGTACTAGCATAATAAAAATAACAATTTCTGTATTATTGGTATACAACAGTAATAAGAAAACAGTACTGAATGATAACATTATTTTACAGAGTTGATTACATCGAGATTTAGCTGTGAAATTGATGTGGTCAGGGACAACATTTTACTGAGGGTATGGACAGTCTGACCTGTGATAGACCCAGTTTTCCTTCCCTGGTTTTAACTTTCTACTGCAAAACTTGTTTGGGAACCTGCTTGGATCTCTAGTTTTGCTTCTTCAACAAAAGTCCAAAGCTGCTTAAAAGTCCTACTCACCTAGAAACCTAGAAATGTCTATTGAAATTAGAGACCAAACTAAGTAGTTTGGAGGGTGGGGGGATGGGGGGTGTGAGCTACAGTTCTGGCACTTTAAGACTCCTTTACACTTCCTGAGCAGCGGAAAGGTAGGTCAGCAAAAATGAAAATCAGGCCTTAGGACTATGCTATTTATAAAACAATATAAAATCAAAAGAGAAGTTATTAAAATGGTAGAAAAAATAGTATTTATACCTATGTCCTGCTGTCTTCTTATTCTCATGTCAAAAAAGCCCTTTCTTTTCTGAATAGGAGAGATTTCACAGTATAGTAAAAATTGTATTTTTAAAAAGAATTGTTTTATACAAAAGTTGAATTAAAATTTGCTAAGTCGTACTGTAATAGCACGAAGACACTCCTGGGCATGTTTTAATGGTCCATTAACACATGCCTCAGGTGGCTGAATGTATGAGGCTGAGCAGCTACAGCAAGTAGTAACGGACCTCTGAAACATGTCCTCTCATGTGTTAATATTGTATTACAGTGGTGCACTACCTGGGAAGCCTCAGAAGTAACTTCCAATAAAACCAGAAGAATGTTTTTGATCTTTGGAAAAAGTTACGATTAATTGCCTGTCTGTGTCTATTGTATTGTTCAGATTTTCAATAAATACCTAAACAGTATTAAAGCAATAGACTTTTTAACACCCACAGAAAATGATCTGTTATTAAATATTAAAATGCACTTCAAAACATTAGGCCTCTTGTATACATGCAGAATGATGACTCCTTGCCTTTAAGAGATTATAGGTAAATATAGTATAGCTTAAGAAAATTTACAAATGAAGACGTTCAATGAGAGATGCCTATTTATTTCTGCTTTACTCTTTTCCTTCCCCATTTTTGTCTTTTGCTCTACCCTGATCTTATTTTATCTAATGTAACCCTTTCTCATTCTTTCATAATAAGGATTTTGAAATATGAGATGTCATGAGTCTTGATTATGTTGAGCAGAACGCTATAGATTCTCATTAGAAACAACTTCAGGTATTTTTAACTCAGAAGGGCCTTTCAAGAAGTCTTATGCATAGGCAAGCCTTTCGAGAAAAATGCTTGCGCATATACTAAAATGTATTTCCACTCAGCAAAGCATTACAGTTTCTACATGAGCTTCAATTCCATTGAGCTCAAGTAGAAGTTACACGCACCTGAAGATAAGCACGCATGTGAGCTCTTTGCTGGAAGGAGATGCACTGATGATGCAGAGCCAGAGTTGTCTGGAAAGCTGCCTTTTACATGACGCCATATAATGCTACACTTTAAAGCACTGGGAAAAACAATTTGGTCATGTTTAAGGAAAGAAGAGTTTGTGATAATATAGTTTACTAACCTTAACAGCAGCAAAAGATAACAGTATTTCATATGCTTAAAAGTTGTTTCTTCATTTGGCATCTCTTGTTGTTTTCACAACTAATAATATAATTGAGGAGAAAATGAACAATTACTCTACAGACTTACGTTCCTCCTCTCCTGCCTTTTGTGACTATGGTATTTTATCTCACTGAGAAGCCTCTTAAATAAGAGGTATTAAACAACTGGATCGAATTCATTGCTTGTTAAAAAATAAATAAAACATACCTTGCAAGAGGTATGAGTAACTACTTACTAGGCAGTCTTCTTTTTTTGTCCTTTACTGGCAGATGTGATACAATTCCAGCGTCACAGTGAATTGTCACTGAGTCGAGGTCTTTACATTGCTTCTGCAGTTGTCCTACTCCAGTTCTTCGTGTTTCACTGAAAAGTACCTGAAAGGTTTAAATGTTAAAGAAAACGAGACAAATCAAGATTGGGTAACTTTGGGAAGTTGTGCTTTACTCAAATCAAGCTCATCCCAGAGGTGCAGGGGAAATGTAAAGCTGTGTGATATACAGAAGGTCCAGCGCAGTCTCCTGGCAATGTATCGACTTCCTGATTAGTAAGTGATATTTTTTGCTTCCAATTCAGCAAAGGCGCAAGCTGTGGTGCTTTGCTACTAACTATGCACAGCTATTTGATAGCTGTCTGCCTGCCACTTCTTCTGGTGCTGGAATCGCCCAACAAATGAGGAGGAGCCCGGTCTGTCTTCAGATACTCAGCAGGCTGGGCCCTGAAACACTTTGTGTCAAACCTGTACAGTAAACATGTCTCTTCCCAGTGCTATTTGGAAAGTCATTAAGTCTGTTGGGGTTTCAGAGGCTCTGAGAGAGATGATTTTCCAAGCACAATTAATAGCCTGCAAAATAAGCATTTCACCTAGACTCCAAATGTTAACGAAAACAAGATAGACAAAATTTCCAGGATCCATGTTCCGGCACTTATCACACAGTTAATTAGACATACGGAAATCCAGATAGAGTTTTAATCTTTCAAGCACTCCGACATCTCACATTCTGGACTGCATTTCCCTATTGGCCATGCCCAGGAGATGCAGATCTGTATTCACAAAGACCATGGCAAAGAGCCTCTACCTTTCCTGCCAGTGGTTTCATGGAAAGGCTCCAACTCGGGAGCAAATTCCTCAGCCCCATGGAACGACCCTCAGTTCTTTATTGTGATCCCAATTTGCAAGCAGGACTACACCTGAACATCCATTAGCTGACATGCAGGAGTGCTGGTAGCCTCCCTGATCTCCTCCGCGGGTGGGTGCAGGCTAAACGGGATAGGGCTCTTTCAGAACAGGTCCACAGATTTGTGCTTCTGATTCAGGCAAATTTCCATGTCTCCTTGACTATAAAATGCTCTCAATCTTCAGGTAAATTGCTCATTTCTGCATCGTAGGCCTTCATTCATTTGTTTTCTTTTGGAAAACTTCTCCCCTTTGTTTTCAGGCCTCTCTGACTTGGTGGACAGTTTTGCTTTTTGGGTGTGTTTTTTTTTTTTTTTTTCTTTTTCCTCTGCCTGCTTGTAATTTTTCTTTTTGGAAGCACTTTCCTGTTTCTGAAACCAGCGCTGGCCCCTTACCAAAAATAGCAGATGTCAGGGTCTTGTGATTCAGTTACCCGTTAAAATAAAAGAGCAGTGATACTGCGTCTGGCGATATGATAAGCTCTATTGCTGTAAATAGGATGTAAACATTAAGGAAACTTTACCTATCAATTAAACTGTAAGCCAAGAATGAAAAAGAAATGTGTAGCTGGAATTTGTGCTGCAGAGTTATGCAATGGGGATACAGAATCATGATACAGATACCTCCAAAACAGCATCGATAAGAAAATTCAAAGGACCATAAATAATCATAGGGATATCCCAAGACCAATAGGAAGAAATACAGATAGAGAAAATTAAAGTTGCCAAGAAAAACTTCCTGACATTGAAACGCACTAAGCTTTCAGCCCATCTCTCCGGGGAACAGAAAGACCCATCACTTGAAATGTTTAACACTAGACTGGAGGAATCACTAGAAAAATATACTACAGGGAACAACTCGTTATTGGCAGAAAGATGGACTGAATGCTGTAAAAGGGATTTTCTATCTCTAGTGTTTACTTTTTATGATAGTCATTTATGTTTTTCCTTCATTACAGGTAGAGAAAAATCTATAAAAGTTATTGGCTCTGGCACAGCATATTTAATTTCTGTAGAGCAATGTTTTTGGTGTGCTCTAGCAAGATTTAACTCCACATCTTGCTTTTCCTCGTGCATTTTTCCACATGCATTATGAGGTTCTTTTTAGTAAAAAAGGTAAATTCTTCACAACCTTAAATGAATATTCTCTTCTCTGAAGCCTTCTTAGCACGTACACAAAACCAAGGAAAAACCCATCTAAACACCCCAGATTTGGATTCAGTTTAGGGGAGGGAGAAAATGATGTCAGAGATTTAAAGGGAGAAGTAAAGCAGTGGAAGAACAAATAAAATACTCAGAACATGAGAAAGGGAAGGAGGGAGACATTTAGATCTGGGGAAGCGGGAACTGCACACGTCTACGACGGGAGATGGCTGGCAGCTCTTTGCAATCACCCAGAGCCAAGCGGGCTGGGAGGCATCGCTGGGCGGCGTTGGGTAATGTGAATCTCTCCTTTGGCAAGTCCAACCTTTAAAGGACACACTTTCCCATATCCCTCAGTGATGAACTGCATTCAAGATGTCAACATTTTTGTTATGAGCACACGAAAAAGTGAAAAAAGTAAGGGTAAAACCATACCTGGTGATGGCTCCTTATTGCCCTAGCGTAGTGCAGCTGGTGGGGGTTAAAAGGATGGATGTTATCAAACGAAAGAAAACAAATAAAAATTTTTCTATTTTTATATGTAAAAACCAGGTCTGTTCACTACACCCAAACTCTTTTCCTCAGAGCAGCAAAGCGAAAATACCAACTTCAAATTTTAAAGAACATAACGACACCGAATATGCTAAAGGTGGCGTCTCCCCACTGCCCTGTGCCCCCTCACTCTCCTCGCTGCAGACCCCCAGGAGCCGCGGCCGTGCAGCGGTGCTACCGGAGGGATGCGGGGAGGGCAGAGGGGTTGCTGTGTCACCCCTCTGGGGACACGGCGACAGCCCAGCCAAAAGGCGGCTATTTTACCGCGGAGAGAAGCGAGATGAGGAACGGTTTCCAAAGTCACAGGCCTCTCGTTTTTGCCAAGCAGATTGAGTCTCCCTGCCTGGCTGCTGAGCAAAGGGTATGATTAATGAAAAGATGTCAGAATGATAATCCTTACTATCAGGAAATAGTGGACAGGATTTTTGTTTTTGTCGGCAAATTGGGGGGGTGCGAAGAGCTGGAACGGAATAAGCAAGCAAAAAGGAAACAAGGAAAAGGGAGAGCTTTTGAAGAGAGAAAACAGTAATAATATATATATATATATGTAAAATACAACCTCCCCTCTGCCCACCCTTTTTAATGTTTCTCTGGTGGAGTAATAAGATACCTTCAGCGTTATAAATAGCAGCACAGATGTTGACAGAAAAATGCTCCCTTAATTACCATACAAACTGCTTTACTTGAGTGAACCGTTTAAAGCGGCCTCCAAAGGAAGTTCACTCAAGCAATTCCACAGATTACAGCTAATGAACAATATTTCCTCGCTCCTATTTAGTGCTCATTAAAATGTAAAAGCCTTTCATTTTCAACAGGCACACAATAAATAATTCCTCTCTCCCTTTCCCCGCTGCCTGGGAGCAGCCAGGATGGGAGCGGGGAGGGGAAGAGACTGGGGTGGGGGGGGGGCTGCAGGAGGCAAATAAGTGGGTTGGCGACCAGCGGCCAATTCATTAAAATCCCTTGGAAGCGGCGGCGGTGGCTGCTGCCGCTCGTCCTGAAAGGCCGTCAATGTCCATGTTCGGAGCTTGACAGGCAGGTTTGGAGCCGAGCAGACAGCTCGCACCGGCCCCGACCCAGCCGCACGCTGCTCTGAGGTGGTCCTGGCAGCCCCACCGCCAAGGCGAGCGGAGGCACGAATCACACCCGGGCTCCCGTGAAAGCAATGCGAATAACTGGGAGAGGACAAAAGGTGAAAATGCTGTGGGGAAAACCGGCAGTCCAGCTTGGGCTGAGGTTTGTTTGGACCCTGCTTAAAATTTCTGTCCAGCTTCAGCCTTGCAGCTGCCCATTGCACACCATCGCTTTTATGCTCACTTGTAGTCCTACTACGTTGAACAGGGTATTTGTAGCGTTGGAGGCTTTACTTCACTGCTTAGCTATTGAGATGGAGCATTGTACAGGGCCAGCCACACAAACTGCAACTTGCAGAACAAACCAGGTACTTGGAAGCTGAAGACTAGAGGGGTCTGTGTAAATTTGGGTGCCCCAAGATGAAAGAGCCCATGATTATCTATTCCCCCATTCCCAAACTACTAGGATTTTAGCTTAATTTACAAAATCAAAATTTTACAAGTCAATCAAATCATGAACCAAAGCCTTATCAAGAAAAAAACCAAAAACAAAGTCCACGAATCTGAAATTATTATTCTAAGTAGCCCTCCAGTTAAGTGGATGAATAGGAAATTCATAGGTACCAGCTGGATTCAAGTTTGTGATTGCACCCATCTGCTCACAGATATATGGCACATAGAAACAATCTCCATCGGTTTACATAGGAATCATTGAAGAAACAAAAGACAAGAAACAAAAAGTTAGCAAGCCACTGAGACGGTAGGCAGTCACCTGTTTGAAGACTGCAAGGGAGAAAGCTGATTTCAACCTCTCTTAAGACGAATGGGTAAACCAGTATGTTAATGAAACACCACGCTGGCGTTAAGCTGGGGTACACCGCAGAACGTAGCTGAAAGGATACGGAAACAGAATTTAACAGGCTGTAATTATAGATGGAAACGTGACTCTTGCTTCCCTCATCTGCCAAAAAAATGCAGTACCCTTCCCACTGCTTTGGTTCACTGCTGTGGTATTTTTAAATTTACTTTTGATTTTTTTGTTTGTTTGTTTTCACTGTGTTCCTCCCCACTTCTAAGTGCAGAGGAGCTTCACAACCCCTTCCCACAGCCCGTCTTC
>Ga0065711_1002461_pt1 | contig 33756 bp, 13 predicted proteins | sample Hoacrofraction12_FD_59098 | JGI IMG/M metagenome (GOLD analysis project Ga0065711, IMG submission 59098) | Hoatzin crop microbial communities from Cojedes, Venezuela - Epithelial fraction 12 v2 (version 2) | ecosystem: Host-associated > Birds > Digestive system > Esophagus > Crop | place...
GGGTCCCGCCGCCGCCGCCGGGAGCCACCGGACCGGGCACCGGGAGCACCCCCGCGGCCGGCCGTGGCGCTCCGGCGGCTCGGTGTGGCGAGGCGGGGCTTCCCCGGGGGGAGGGAGCGTGCCCACTGCGGGATGCTGCTGCCGAACGACTCTTGCACCGAAAAGAAAGAACAAGGGAAGAAGAAGAAGAAGAAGAAGAAGTCATTTCCATCAAAAAAACCCCTGCCCAGGATCCAGCTGCACGTGTCCGGGGGTTGCTCCGCCCCTCGAGGCCGGAGGTGGGATGCCCCTCACCCAACTTCAGCGACCTGAGGCTCACCTGTGCAGCCCAAACTGGTGCTCTGGGTTTCCCCTTCCCGGTGGCTGTTCCCCTCGCCCGTGGCGCGACCTGTCCCAGGAAGGGATGAGGTGCCGGCCTCCTGCCGTCGCCTCGATGGGATGTCGAAATGTTGGGCGGTTGGCGTTAGGTGAGATGACTCCTTGTGTTTGTCTTTCCACACCTGGCTGAAGCGGCAGCCGTGGGTTGTCCTCTGATGTGACTAGAAGGCATGCTATGACTTGTCTTAGGTGAAAAATGAGACTGCCTGACAGCTGCGGTCCATGCCTCCCTAAAACACATGAAACTTAAGATCTGTCCTCTATAGTAGTTAACACTGACACACGCTTTTACACCTAATTTTGCACGTTATGGAAATGAAACTCAGAAATGATTAGTTCGTTTGACCACAATTTCCTTGTGAGGCAGTGTCAGCGATGGGATTGTAACATATTTCTTCTGCGATCCTAGTCTTGTGCTCTAATCATGCAAACTTCTGAGAAGTGAGAATTTAAATATTTTAAGACACTTCATGAAAAAATCCAATGACATTCTTTAGCTCATATGTGAATCATATTAAAGTACCATTTTTATCTAGAAGTAAATTTACTACTTTCTCCACAGTGGAAACAGTTTTGTCATCTAGATAGAAGTATTTCTGCTTTCAGTGTTTGTGGATAATCTCTCTCTTCACTGCTGCCCTTTTTCCAGTCTTCAGGTTTAATTAACTGAGAACAATAATGCCATCACTTTATTCTCGTGATAGAGAGACATACATCCTTAAATATAGTGAATTTCAGTTTCTCGGGGTACAAGTTGTATACCTAAGTTCATATGGGTCAAGTACTGAGTTTCTTAGATAGACGTGTTTACTTCGAATGACCCTTTTATTTTTCTGTTCAAATATTCATGTGGCTGTGTTTCCAGAACACCATCTTTTTGTTCTCATCATTTTTTTAACATACGCAAAGGCATCGCATCATAAATGGAAGAGAAAAAAGGGTGTGTTTAGTGATATGTCTTTCAAAGATGAACATCAGTTATTTTTCATTGTGGCAATTATACTAATTTGTTGATGGTTACAGATTTCTCATGTTTCATAAACCCAGGGGCTACAGCCCGAGACTCACAGGAATTGATCTGATTTACAGCAGTTAAGGATGTAGCATGCAGGGTCTGTAGAAGCAGATAGTGAATTTGAAAAAAAAATTATATAAAAAAGTATTCTATTCTAATATATGCATTTAAAGGTTTCACAGGACTAAGCATAACAGATGGAAGCTATTAATCTCTGGAATTGTGTAAATGCTTTTCTCATGATTGTCAGAAATTATATGTTCTTTTATAGCATGACCTTCACCAACTGCAACATTTCAAATTAAAATATGCAAACACTCTATTAAGTTTAGAGTTTAAGCTGTAAAACTGTTTAAATATTTTGATTTTTTTTTTGGTAACTGTTAATTCATTTCATTGTTTTAAAGCTAGTCCAAGTTAAAGGACATTTTCTGTAGGCCTTCATCAAGAGTTTCTGTTTTCTAAACACTTTACATTTTTCCTGTTAAAGTCTGCATCTTTTTAGGTTGCACTCGCGCAGTTCACACTTCCCACATTTGCCAATCATCAAGGCTACGTGGAGTAATTTTTAGATAGTTCTAAACAAAATATTATTTCATCTTTTCCATGCAAAAGAGTGGAGAACAGGCTGCTTCAGTAAACTGCAGGTGCAGAAGGAGAGTCTGGGTCTAAGCAAAGCTTTGCACTTCGAACTAAGTGGAATAGCTCCTGCCAAATTTTAACCAATCTCTGTGTGCCTTCCGTGCTTTTTCAAGTCTGCACAATGAGGGTACTCCATCTCTTGCTGAAGCACTTACCATCCCTTGCAGTCCACATCTCTCCATGACCTCCATTCAGCACACCTCCAACACCCATTTTCTCATTTCATTTCAGTTCTCTTGGCTGCACAGTCTCTCTCATCAGTGCTTCATGCTCTACCTCCATCCTTCAGGAAAGACTTTTTCTCTCAGTTTCTCTTCAATCCCAATTTTATATTATGAAAAGTGTCAAGAAGTTGCCTTAAAAAAATCCAACAGACAAAACAAAAAAAGCCCAAACTTATGAACATAGTTATATAAAACTGTGATTAAAGGACACTATAGAAAAATCATAGAAATAATGTGAACCAACGGCTAGAAATAAACCCCTCGGTTTGAAGGCTTCTGTTGATGTTAGAGGATGCTATGAAAGCAGTACACTGTGTCCACAGAAATGTATTGATGTGGACTACTGGAGATGCTTGTTTTGTCTGAGCTAGTTTGACTGGCAAGTTTATCATCTCCTTTAGATGTTTTGCTTCTGGGAGCTGGTGGAGGCTTGTTTCACAAGGCAGAGAGTGCAGGCTTGGCTGCTCTCAGACCACGGCACTGGCAGTGCAGTGTCGCTCTGTTCACACTCCTATTGACCAGCTTCGGCCTCATTAACCAGGGTCGTGGGAATTTTCCACGCTACTGACCCTGGTCCATTGTTATTAACTGTAACGATTTTTTCGTCATTCCGAGCACAGGAAAGAAGCCTGGTAACATCATCATCTCTGGTTCTGTCCTGGTCTACTCCGAGATTACATTTTTCCATTGCTATTTTTGGCTTTGGTGCCTTTTTCCATCCTTGGCATTTTGTAACTGTTGCATTTATGTTTAATTTAATACAGTGAAAACTCTTAAAATATGTAACAAAATAGATACTCAAGAGCTTACTTTTTAAGCCTGATTTTTTAAATGGTCTTATCGTCTTGCCTTGAGCTGAGCTTTGGAGCCTTGGACCCCCGTTGCTAAAAGCGGAGCTGAAACCTCTGTTGATTTGAATGAGTGGAGAACATTTGTGCAGAAAAATTTAAGACTGCATATTTCAATAAACAACCAGAGATAAAAAAAAAAGTGAGGATAAGGGTGGGAACTTTCCTATGTGTTATAAACTTTCTCTAGATTGTAGAAATCTGTCCTTTACAATGCTGTTAATGGTGAATCTTGGGCACCAGGAAATTCACCTCAATTTCAGATTGCAATCTGGTCTGCCCGGAGGCACCTAGACATAAAGGGTACCAGGAAGGGTCTTCTTCGCCTGAAATTCTCTAAAGGGACATACTCCACGTGTACTTCTTCTGTGCCTATGTCTTCATTACAATCTCAGTGAACATAAGGCTTCAGAAACATCTGATGTTAGTCCTTTGAGAAACCTGTGATCTGGACCACAGCTGATGCAAGTGGTAGAGTTGCTCACTTTTTGCAGAGAGCTTTGCATACATACTGTCTGCATACCAAAGGCTGCGATGCCCAGATCTGGGGTATTCTGGGTAAATGTGTGCCCTGCCAGCTCTATAGCAGCAGGCACACTGCATAACTAAGTACAGTTTCCACATCTAACTAGTCTGGGAGAGTCCTGAGATTTTGATCTTTAGCTTTGGGTGCCTTCTGTCATTTTTATCCAGTGATGGTGAAATATAGAATGTAAAAACTCACTCAGGAAGATAACTGTGGCCACAGCTTTTCACTTTACCACTTTTCTGCTGGCGTCTGGTGGCTGCATGATTCTTGCATTCATAGGGTCAGTTGTTAGTAAAATTGGCCAGGGGCTGTTCTCTGGCCCTGCTGTACGGTGCAACAATATAATTGTCCAGCTGAACCCTCTAAACTTCAAACAGGGTGGCTACATCCAAGCTACCTATTAGGAATTATTCCTAACCCACTTTAATCCCTAGCCTACATGGAAGAATAGTAGTTGTCCTGTGCCAACACTTCTCAAAAGGCCACGCTACCAATTTAATATTGTGAATAACACTGTGCCAGTCCTTGGGCCTGTGACCTGGCCCCGTGTAGCCAACTATTTAGACTCAACTCAGCTCTCGAAGGAGAGGTGAAGCATGACCAAGTGTGTATTTTGTCAGATAACACTTGTAAAGACTCCAAACTTAATTCTGCTTCCTGATCAAGGGATACAGCAAAAAAGATATTCTGCTAGAAAAGGTTTTGAGGAGGGATGGGAAGAAACTACCTTCCTTTTAAACATATTTGTCTTTGAAAGACTGCTATGTAGACAGGATCCCAAACAGGGAAGCTTCATCGCTTTTCAGCTGTCAGGGAGCAGCAGGGCAGGGTGCTGGGCAGGGGCAGAGTGTGGGGAGCTGGAGATGCCCTCAGCCCCAGGTACAGCTCCCCAGTGCCCTGGCGAAGGGAGCAGAGCAGGGGTGGGGGACTGGGGCCAGCTGAGGCCCAGCTGGGAGGTCATGGCAGCCATGCGAGGTTGTCCCAACACAGGTGAACTGGGAGCCTAGCCCAGGCACGGGCCAGGGCTTCAGAGCAGCTCCCAAGTCAGGGGCGGAAGCCCCATCTGAGCCTCCTCAAAACTCTTCATCGTTAGCTTTGCTTTTCCCCCAGACATCTGATTTGAGGTTCATCTTATCAGAGCTGATCTTGAACATAGGCAGCAAACCCTGAGGAAGGAAGGGAAGTGCTTGTATCTTGCTCGTACACTCAGGGCCCTGACGGTAGCAGCATATTCATTCACTGGAGTATGAAAGAAAAATAGCTGAGGGACTAGATTTTCATTTAGATGGCCGTCTCTCTACATTAAATAGAAAGTGAATGCATAGACTTTGGTTTTTTTTTGGTTTTTTTATAGGGTTATTTGCTTGGCCCTTTCCTTTTTCACGTGTGCTTTGGGATCCTTTATCAAGTCATTGTTCTGTAACTGCATTCTATTATAATTCTGCTCATTTTGAATAATATGTAGGATATTTCTGCTGCCCTGAAGGTCTCCTATGAAAATTAAATGTTTAAATAAAATGAGAACCCAATGCTTTCTATTAGGCTAGTTAATATTTTATAAAATATTTTTATCTGTGAGGCTTTCAATACCTGAACTCTAAAATGACTTTCTAAATATTATAAGCAATAACAAATAACCCTTAACTAAATAGCAAAGAAGAAATTTAATCTGTGTGACAGTTGCTATTCATAAACTGTTCGAGCTTCACTCTCATGGTTTATGATGTTAGCTGAACCCTTTTGACTGAGTTAGGAGAACTAGATTCAGTAGGGAAATCATACCGTGCTATATATAAATACCTTTTGCAGTTAGCCTCTATCTTTCAAATACAGAGCCTGATCCTGGAGACCTAAGTCATTCAAAATTCATATCAATTTTATTGCCAAGCCAGCACCATCCTTCCTATAATACAGAAAAGGCTGTCACCAAATACATGCACACAATTTCCTTTGAAACCAGTGAGATCTCTGTGTGCATTCAAAGGAAGAATACAGCCTTAGATGCTTAGAAATGACAAATCTATACAATTAGAATTCATCCAGTTTGCTAAGGTGTATAAGTATCGAAGAAAATCATTGAGACTGCACTGTGATGTTTTAAAAAACAAGTTTCTGTTCAAAAAATATTAATTTGAATAGTCTGAATTTTAAATAACACCATTTTCAGTAAAAATTTGTAAACAACATTATCCCAGTCTCTAAACTCAGCCTTGGGTCTAAAATACAAGTAGTGTCTATTCACCTATACCATCCTTCCAGCTAAAAGTCTGTCTGACCTAAGTAGACTTGTAGGTTAACCCTGTTACCGTCATACTTTTTCTTTGTGGTCATGAGTATATAAACCCATTGTTTACAAAAGTTCCTTTTAGAGGTGTAGTATACTAACCTTTAGCCAACTACTTTACGTACAATGCATAAATGACTGTCGAGTACAGCTCATTTTACTTAGCTGTGTTGTTCCTTAAATAATAACAGAAGTAAAAAGCCATACAAAACTTATGTTTATCCCTAAGTTTAGAAGATGCAGCATGACTTGAGTATATTCAGGATAAGTTGCACAAAGTATGACAATACTTTACCTTAACTTTCTCCTCCACCCTAAAAAAAAAGCAGAAATTAATGTGATTTTGCTAAAGAAAAACAATCTACTGAAAAGAAAAGAAAAAAAAATCCGATTTAAGACAAGACTGGATTTGTACCTGTACCTGTTAGTTTTATTCTCAGTTCTAGAAAGTCACATAGTGACGCTGGTCATGTCACTGGGAGCAAGGCTGGTGCCATCAATTATTATTTAAAGCAAAAGAACTAGAAGCATTTTTTTTTCTTTTAAAACATGGGCATGTTACTAATTTTTGGTGTGAAAAGTCTGTGTTCAGTTCCCTGTGTAGCCACAGTGGCTTAAACCTCTGTCATCCAGTTTAAGTGTATCTACTAGTTAGACCCACTACAGGCTATCTGGCTGTTCTCCAGTCATCATGTGGTAACCTTGCCCTTAATATAAGAAAATAATTCAAGGAAACACAAAGAAAACTTTTGACTAAGTGATCAGGGTATTCACCCGAAGGCAAAGAAACCTGGGTTCCTACTTCTGTTCCTATAGTTCAAAGACTATTTAATGTAAAAATGGAAATAGCCTTGAGATGAGAATGTTCCTGCAAAAATAGGTGCTTCATTCTTTCCTACAAAGCAGAAAAAATGACTGGATCCTACTTTCCTGTTATCTGGTTTCTGATTTGACTGCTGATTACAAAATGGGTGGTCAAGTGCATCACCATTTGTGTCTGCAATGTCTTAAAACCCCATGACTTTTCATTGTGCTCAAGCCTGCTGCGGATGGTCGGTGCTGCAGAGCATAGCACTGAGCCCCAGGGAGGACCCCCGGAGATTTAGCGTGAGTTCACAGTGGGCCACTGTTGGTAGGTGCTGTGTTGTCAACACTCAGGAAACTTCAGGCATGCCTATAATGAGAAACACTAACCTCTTGTAAACTCAAATCTAGAGTGTCTCTTGCATTTAAGTGCCTCCAAGTTTAGGCAGCAGCTGTTGCTTTGGTTTTCAGATTACAGTTTTCTACCTAAACATCTCCATTTTCTCCAAATCCTGCTATACATGCTTAAATCCGTTATTGGCCCTATCCCTTAATCTCTGTACTCCTTACCTTCCCCTGTGTAAATGAGAATATCCATACTTCTTTCACCCCCCTTTACCTTCTGTGTTGCCTGATAGTGGTTATATAGGACAAGGGCTATTTGTTTACAATAATTCTCACAAGTCTGTTTCTTTTAGGGACTGTTCAGACCTTTACTGAGATACAAATTTGTACTAGAAGAGTTAGGTACGAGGTGCTATATAATATAGCGGACATAGCTGTTCCTTACTAGGAAAAAAATAAAAACTTGTGGCAATGTGAGGTGGTAATTCGGGACATGAAAGACGATAGTGGTAAAACGTCAGTGCTGGTCTGGGGAGACAATGTAGCGCTGTTAATGAAACAGGACGTTAATACAGCTCTGCAGGGGACGCGTTAAGTGAGATGCAATAAACATGGGATATGGAGGTACTGTCAAACAGAAATGAATTTAAATATTATAACTGCATGCTCATTTCATTTCACTTACCTGTTCCCTAGACCATCAAAGATTTTTCACATATGGTGCTGTAAGAATTATATTATTTTGGATGTCATCAAGTTTATGGGGTAATAATCCACAATATGGATGAAATTCTGGGTGTAAAAGCATGGCCCACGCAGCCTTTGTGTTGCGTGTGCAGACTGTGAGAGAATTGCTAATGATAAAAGGCCTTTGAAGACTTTGATGCCTGGGGTAAGCTTGTAGAGATTGTTGTTCTGTGACCATTTCATAAGGAGCTATTCACCTGAGGCTGAGATAGTAACCCAGGATATGATTAAATTCAGAATTATAGAGCCCTGATATAGCCAGTGATTCTTTTAGCTTAGTTAAAAAAAGCTGCTTATGAGTTGTGCTGCAACTCACTACAGACATTGAAAAAAAAACAAACCACCCCAAACAAAGATTTAACCTTTGAAAAAAAGTAAATTCCTTTTAAGTCAAACATTTTTGACCTGAAGAGTAGGATTTTTTAAACATGCATATTTTACTTGAAAAAAGAGATAGATAATTAAATATGAAGCATAAGTAGGTGGAAGGTAAAAATTTTTGAAAGATGAGGGTCTTTTTCTTAATTAGAAAGACTGAATGCTAATGTCAAACAAAAACATTCAGAATCTTCGAAAATGCTGAATATTTGGGGCTGAAAGGTTTTGCTGAATTCAACTTGGACTTGAAAAATATTTCTGATAACTGAGTAATATATTGCTTGGTACGCAGAGTATTTGCCAATAGAAGAAAAAAAGTAGCTGTTCTAATAAACCATCCTGACAGCAGCATGTGAGCTGGGCTTATGACTACAGTCGTATGTGATATGAACACGTGAAATGCTTCTCCAAGACCAGAAGCAGGTAATACCTTGCAACCCCAGAGACACCTGCACAGGAGAACTGAACTTTAATAACCTCCCCTCACCAAATATGATTAAGCCTTATTATGTGGCTAGTTGAGGATTAAAGAAATAAACGAAGCTGATAAAGAGGAAAGAATCTGCAAAAAAACAACTATAATAAATTTAACTGAAAATGGTGTAAGTCACATAGGTTCATCTCAGCTTTAACTGGGCTCATGATTCTTGGTGAAGCATTTATTTGACACATTGTTTTTTTTTCTTTTCCCTTTTTTCTTTTTTGTTCTTCTGTTCACAAATAGCTTATGAAAAAATAACTATTTCATCAAATGTATTGATTGGGCAAAATTATTTTGTTGAATAATTTCCATGAACAGAAATTGCTTCTTGTTTTCATATTAAATTTATTGATTATTACTTTTGCTCATGAGAAGAAGCTTGTAAAAAATACAGTTTGGGGGACACAATTCATACTCAGCTCTTAAGTCCTCCATGTAAATGAAATAGTGGGAATTTCCATGGTTTCCATCAGTACAAGATAGCTGGAAGAAAGACAAACTCAAACAAATCCAAAGGAGAAATAAAACACTATTTTTTAAAAGAAAATTATTAACCTTAGGTAAAAAATACAGAGTAATACAACGGTTGTAATATCTAATGTTCAAAACAGAGTGTATTAAATTGAATAGTCAAATAAAGTCTTTGGTTTCCATATAGTCAAAGGAAGAATAGAAAGAAACATTTTCATAGATTCATTATCTAATCTGCTTCTTTTCTCAGCAATATCTCTGCAAGTACTTGTAGCTCACATACGTTGTTTTGATGGTCTCTACAGTTCGACAGTCCAAAATTTCCCAGAAGCTTCTTACCATTGTATCACCATTTTGTAATATCCTAATCCTAATTTCAAACTTTGTTGCAGTTTAAACCAGTTATTTCTTGTTCTGTCTCTTAGGTCATGGAGAATAATTTATTCCTTCTCTCCTGCTTGCAACCTTTTACATACTAGAAGAAAATTCCCCTTTTAGTCTTCTCTTTTTTTTTAGGTTAAAAAGTCATCATTAATTAATTTTTTTTCTCTCCAGTTTAGTTTTCTAGAATCCCAGTTGTTCTTATTATTCTACTGAGCCCTCTTCAATTTTACATCTTTCACAAACTGTGGTGCCCAAAATCGGAAAAAGAAACCCAGCTGAGGCTTTAACAAAGCAGAGCAGAACAGAAGAGTTGTTTACAGGCTGTCTGTCTATTTATACCTTTCAGTATGGTCTATGCTTTTTGCAACAGAGTGGCATTTTTGGTTCACATTTAGGTTGTCATCCAACTACACAGTTTTCTGTGAAACTGTTACATTGTCAGGTTAGTTCCCACATCCATGTTTCTGACCTTAAAATTTTGGAATCTGTGAGTCTTGTAAATCTCTAAACCTTACTTATTGCCCTGGTGATTATATTCACAAATTCTCTCACCTTATTAGAACTCTGTATAAATAAATCTCTTGTTGACAGAGCGGTCCATCTGTATGAACTGAAAGACCCTGAAGAGAAGTCAAACTTTGCAGAGAGAGTTTGAAGGAGATTTAAGTAGTAGATGGTCCTCTACAGAGGAAAAATTTACTTGCCATAGATGATGTCCAGTAGTTAGGATTCACTGAAGCTTTCTCCAGGTATAATTAATTTGTGGAAATGGAGTGAAAAAGGTATTGTGAACATAACTGGTGTAAAAGCTGTTAAGAATGGAATGTGTATTAATGGAAATAATTAGTAATGGTTGCCTAGCTGTATTCTTATCCTTAGGCAATGCAGATTTCTTGAAGTACATTATTTGGAAGGACTAATGTTTAGCAGCAGGTGTTTTCTTCTGTCCTAGCCTCATAGAAGTAATAATTGACAGGGATGTCTGGTAGTCCATCTAATGCACCTCCTGCTCAAAGTGAGGCTAATGTCAATCCTGGATTTACATCAGCTGTGTTTTTTTCTAAGCATATCTTAGAAAGGATAGAGATTTCACCACTTCGCAGACTGCTCCAGTGCTGTGCTATCTATATAGTGAGAAAGCTTTTCATAATGTCCATTTTTAATTTCTCAATGGCTTGAGATCTAAAGGTTGGTAATGAAACAAGTACTCTAGGATTTGAAAGCAGTGATGGTGCAGTTCAGTATCTTCTCCTGGATGATGATGCAGAACACTCCCTCAGGAAACACCTTGCAGCTGCTTCTTGTTAAATTGTCTGCCACTACAAAGAAGAGTTTGGCCATGTCACCTTTGCAACTGCCCTTCTTCTGGTAGTAGGCTTCTATTGGATTGTCCCTTAGACTTCTCTTTGCCAGACTAAGCACTTACAGGTCTCTGCATTTCTTGCAGGCCATAATGCTGTAGGCTTCCGAACAGCTTGTTTGCTTTCTGGTGGACACTTTCTTGTTTCTTGACACTTGTTTTGAGCTGTGGAGGCCAAAACTGGACATGGTACTCCAGTTGCAGCCTTGTCAATACTGTGTAGAGTAATGTGCTAAGTGCTGGCTTTACTTCCATGAGTGCAGTCCAATATGCACTTTATCTTATTCATGTTGGCAGTTAGCTTTGCGTCATAGGTATGATTGCCTTTGTAAATATGTGCTGACTGTTCTTGGTTGCCTTCTTGTCCTTTGCATGCTTACAAATGGATACTAGGAGGATATACATCCTCCACCCCACCAGGGACCATGCTTAGTGTGTCCACGTGGTAGTTCCCTGGATTGTCCTTAACTTTCTTAAATATGGGCCTCATCTGTCATTGCCATGACTTTTAATAGTTAGTAAACAGCTTTATAATTACACTGCCCAACTCTTCTACAGCCTGGCGTATCTTTTCAGGCTCTATAGATTGAATAATCCATTTATTCTAAGTAATCCCTTGCCTATTGCTACCCACTCATTCTTCTTTCAAACCATGCTGATATGAGCAGAGGACTGGGAGCAGGCTTGGCTGGTAAGGGTGAGGCAAAACCAAAGTAAGTATTTCAGTTTTCCTTGTCATTTTTTGCCAGGTTATAATCCCCATCCATCAGCATTCATTCATTTGGTTGCTGGCTTAATTTTTCTCCATTACTCTCTCACTAAAATAGATACCCAGGTCATCAAGCACGTTGAATGCTGGACTACTGCTTATGTTAGTAATAATATGGCATCTCCTTACCAGCAGTGGTCTCATTATCACCTAAAAATTACCCTGCTATTGTGTTGTTCTGTGGGAGAGACCTAATATCAGTAAGCTTCATAATACTCAGCATTCCAGAAATAAAGAAAGGGGTTGGTATTTCAGATTAGGTAACTAAGTTTACTTCATACTTTTGACACTGATCTCTCTGAGCCTCCTTTTGCCAGTAGGATGTTCATTAATCACATAGGAGATGCTGGTTCCTTGCGTTCCAATTTGGTGTCTGGTTAACATCACCTTGGTCCAGCCTTTCCCCCTTAGCCATAAGCAAGCTGTAACAAATGTGCAGACCTGTGATGTGCAGGAACCACGACGGATAAAATGTGCTTGTTCATTCAATTGGGATGACACAGACATGGTCGAGCAATGTGCACAGTCACTCTGAGACCTAGAACATGTGCAGTGCTATGCAGAACACTGAGAACTGTGTTAGGGCAAAACACGTTCTAGCAAGATTTTTTTTAAGAGTATGCAGACATGAGTTTGTAATTTCCTTTTCAAGTGTTTAGAACTGGTCAAATTTCTGTATATTTTTTAAAAGGTGGTAAAACGCACTCTGCCTGCAAGTGTGAAGTCTGGGCTTCAAAGCATCGTTTGGCTTTATACAAAGAGGTAGGTAACACTCTTTAATGGTAATTTTCCCCTAATTCAATTCCTCCAAATGCTTGAGTTGTTTGATTAAATGCTACCCACCAAAGAAACGGCCTCAGGCAGGCATCTGTCATAGAAATTTTCAGCCCAAATCATTAATATTTTGCAAAACTAGAAGTTATTAAAACAAGGATTTGTAATATGAAGTGTCAGGGAGGCTCAGTAATACATTATGCTACTATCTTCCTGAACCAGTAAGTTACTGGTGTATGACTGGCTATTTAATAAACTTCTAGAACTTTTTTTTTTATAAATAGGTGCAAGAACTTGGTTCAAAAGTGCTTTGTATCTGTGTAGTTCTTTGTTACAACACCTAGGCACAAAAGATCTGTAATAAAAATGAAATGGCAGTCTGAATTCAGAATGCCCATGCTTTTGTGTTTTGATGTCTCAGCTTTCATGCTATTTTTACATTTTTTCTTTCATCTTTAATTTTACCTAGAGATTCATATTAGATGCATTATTAATCCCTGTAACACTGACTTCCCTTTTTCTGCACAGTAGGGGACACTTCTCTCTTCAATAGAAATAATGTGTGAGATTATTTTCTACATTTAATATCTGAATAAACAAACAAACAATGTGGATTTTCTAAAATCTCCAAACTTTGTAATTTTCTTCCAAAGGTTTCACGCATGCATTAAGACTGAGAGGCATGAGCAATCACCAAAAGCTTTTAAGCAATGATTTTGGTTGTGTACTTTATAACCTAAGAATTCTCAGCATGTAGCACATTATAACACATACCGCACTGGAAAATAAACATAAAAGTGAAGTATAGTAACTGGACTTTCTGTAGAGGTTTGACATAGATTAAATGAAACACAATTCCAACATGTTGATGAACTGCAGAAGAGGCAATTAAACGTTTTACTGATGATGGTTAATGGGACCAATTAGTGAAAGTGTTTTGAAATATGACTGGTACAGTTACGATGCTTGCGATTGAGAGGGAAAGGCAGGAGGAAGGGGAATAAGGGATTCTGAATGGCTAGTGGAAAGACTGCTAATCTGGGAGCTGGTGTTTTTTTGATTGTTGGATGAAGGGGAAGCTGATTACAAATACTGCTCCACTTTGAATTAAAATGTGTCATATTCTTTTGATGGTTTTATTTGTTCTGTAGGCAGTATCACAGCTGCACAAACTGGGCAAAGAAAAAGGGGTAGCCTGTAGTAGTTCAAGTCTGGCCATAGTATTTCTATGTAACTACAATATAAGGGAACTTACAGGGCTTCTACGGTGTTGATCACAGTTAACAAAATCATCTGATGGATATCAGGCTTCCATGCAAGCTGGGGAGCAACAACCATAATCCACTTAAACAGAAAATCAATACTGATGAAGTTTTTTGGGCTCCATACATCAGCTGGCAAAGGGTCGTGTGTTTCTACGTAAGGTAATATAGCACCTTTGTAGCTCACCTCTTTTCTTCTATTAGAAACAATGAAGATTGAAAGGGTTAATGAGTTCAAAAATCTGTAAGCAATTTGCAATCTAAGTCTCATTTACATCTGTGCTTCAGGCTCCCACTGGCCTTCCACAGAGACAGAGATATGATGCTGTTGTAGATGTAAAAGCAATACAGTTGCTCCTGTGTGAGTCCACCCCAAAGCTGGAAGTACTGGGAGGCATGGTGGAGCTCCTGTGGACAACCCCTTTCCACAACCCAATTAGGACCTGGAAGAAGAATTGCCATGTCCTCAAAGCACTTTGCCCACACCACCAACAACAGGCCCTCTAAAGTTCTGGATCCATTTTTCTGGTTACCAACATTCAGTTCAGATCTCTCTCCTATTTGTATTCATAGCTAGAAACTAGAAAGACCTGTGTTAGCGGCGTGGTTCCTCTCTTCTCAGTGTGGCTCATGTCCTAAGGTCTGTGAAGTCAGCTAGGATGGGCCCATGTGCCCAGATTGCCCTCCAGAGAAGACCGGTCAATGGTGCTTCAGAGCACAGCAGAAAAAATGTGTTCCATGTTCCAAAGATATAATGAAAACAAACTTAAATTATATTCTTAGTGAACATGTGCGTTCATCTAAAGCCAAAAGAATTGCTGGGTTTTCTTTAGCAATACTAAGGCATACAGAAATTAAAGTGTGCAATATGTTTCATTTGCTATATACACCTAATATATCACCACAGATATTTAACTGGTTTTTTTTTTTCAGAAGAAGTGCCAGGATGATTTGAAACGCTCATGAAAGTGGTAATTCTTCCACAATTTGATTAGAACCTGGCTAATAGTAATTTAAACTGAAAAAAGACAATAAGTGATAGTTATTTTTAAATAACATAGTTTAAGCAACACAGTTTCAACAACACAGAGCTAAGCATTGAGATGTATAAACTAGATTCTTATTTCAGTCACCTGTTATTATAATTCCAACTTAAATGCAATGAAATCAGAAGAATTATTCTAATTTGTAATAAGGCAGTTGTCCTGAGTCTGGCTAGGGTAGAGTTAATTTTTTTCATAGGAGCTCACATGGTGCTACATTTTAGATTTGCAGCCAAAACAGTACTTATAACATACTAATCTTCTAGCTTTCAGTGAACAGTGTTTGCACAGCATCAAAGCCTTCTCTGGTTCTCACTCTGCTGGAGAATAGACTGGGAGATGTGCAATAGGTTGGGAGGGGACACAACAGGGCAGATGGCCCCAGCTAACCAAAGAGATATTCCTTACCATATCACATCATGCTCAGCAATAAAAGGGAGCAGAGGGGGTTTTAGGGAGGTTAGCCACCTTCTGCTTAGGAGCTTGCTGGGCATTGGTTTACCTGTGGGAGGTGGCTGAGTGACTGCCTTTGCAGCAACACTTGGGATTGTTTTGTTTTCTTCTCCCTTCTTCCACTTATCTTTCACTTATTAAACTTTTCTTTTAATTTTTATTTTTTTAATCTTGACACCCAGATTTTCTTGCTTTTATTCTTCCTTCCGTCATTCCCCATCCCACTGGGAGCTGGGCAAGCGGGCAAGCGACTGTGTGGTGCTTAGCTGCCCACAACAGGCAGTACAGAAAGACGGCGGCAGACCTGCCTGGTTATGAACTGGTTTCATGGAACTGTACTGAATGAGTATAAAATGTCCACCTTCTGCTTTGGAAAGATAGAACTTACATTACAAGGCAATGGAGATCAGTGCTGTTGTTTTCAGTGAAGCTACTTCTGACTCATTCTACCTGAGAGGAGATTATTGTCTGTTAGGGTTTCATTTAGACTTACTCTCATTGTAATCATCAGTGAAAAATATTTCATAACAGAAAACAAGTGTAATTGGGTATAATTCATGATTCATGGAACAACACCTGCTGTTCCAAGTCAGGACTGAAAATACTAGGAGACATGTTAACATAATATGAGACAAATCCTGAAATGGTGTAAATGACTAGCTCAGTTGTTTTCAATGTTTGTACATGCATTCAGCCTCATTTATGTGTATTTAGACTGGAACTCAGTAAAGTTATTATGAGAGTTTTAATAAGAAATATGAGGCAGCTGGAGCTGGTGCATTCTGCTGTTCTTGGTTTTGTTGTGGCTGGTATTCCTCATACAACAAACAAGCACTGTTAGAAATATCCTCCTCTTAAAATTTTAATAGAATTTAATCCATAAATACTTCTCTAAATACCTCTGATATACTAGTCATAATGGAATATATTCACTGCAAGAGTCATAAAATAGATGAGGCAGTGAAAATATTTAGGGAATGTTAGAACTAATAATGATAATGATGCTGCTAGAACAGTTGGAGCACAGCACACAAAGACACAGCAAGATGTTGTACTAAGCTCCATGCACTCTATGCAGAATCAGTGGTAATCCAGGACTGTATAACTGGTATTACAGGCTGCACTGGAGTTGGTGTCTACCTCTGGGATTGGTTTGTGTTAGCAGAGCCAAAAATAACATAAATGTTCGTTTGATGTTTATAGTACTTCCTCCTTCTCAGCATTCATTCTCTTTTCTGTCTCTTTACAGTGCTTAGACTGAAACTTTTTGGGTTTTTTATTGTCATCTTCTACAGTCTTTAGCTTCAGTTTGTGAAAGAAAGAAGGTTCATTTTTTTCTGTTCCATTTGGAGGTGCAGTACTCGGTAGATCAGGGGTGTTATACCACATCATGTCTGAATATATCACCCAGAGCTGCAGAGCTCCGCTGCTGACTCACCTGGCTGTTAGGTGTTAGGTGCTTTTACAGAAAGGCAGACTTAATATGCTGACTACATTTGGCAGTTAATCCAGAAATAGAAACACATTTAAGTTTCTGAGTTCACGAGAACTGAAGAATACAGAAAAATCCAAATGGAATAAACTCTTGGCATGAAAGAAACAAAACAGGGATTCAGGAGTATATATTTTTTTTAATTCATAGTAGGCCATTACAGATGATTGCGTGTATGTTGCATTCATGAGTGTGCATTCGTGTGTGTATGTGTTAGGAGCCTAGTGCAATTGTCGCTGATTTAGGACACATTTTAGCTTGGAATAACTCCAGAAGAAGAATTATTTAGCTGAGCTTTATTATTGCTTATTGATAATAGTAACATTAATAAAATTAGCAGCAAGATCAGTTATGCTGCATTATGGAAAATGGTTGAAGAACCTAAATAGAGTAAATCATAATTACAATATTTTCATTAAAAATGCAGAACTACAAAAAGGTGTTTGCTGTGAATTAGGTGTCTCCCTAGCCCAGCGTGGATGTCTTCCAAAATCACCATACCTAATCTGCCTCAGGTACCCGTAGTTACTTTAAGCTCAAAATCGTCTGTGCATCTGCTGTGAAGGCTTTGTTTAGCTATGTAGAAATAAATTATACATTTGATGATGCATAATTAACTAATGGTGACCCATACTTCAGAAGATTATCAGTGCTAATATTGTCATAAATAACTGATAATCTGACAAATAATACAGTAAAAAGTTGATTAGTGCACATCACTATATGCCTCAGGAAGAGAATAGTGTGTTTCAAAGACCTCTTTTTTTCAACCCTGATTGATGATTCCCTTTGAGCTTAATAACAGTTCAAAACTGGGATCAAAAATTGTATCCTTGCTAATGTCTTGAAGTTATTGAGCTATTGTGTGGAGTATTATAACTACTCTAAAGCAGTGATTTGCTATGGGTTTGCTGCTTTTTGGGGTGTTTTTTTTTTGGTGTCACTGGCTTTTTTCATCCGTGCCGCATGACAAAATGCTTTGGAGAACTAAACTAATAAATTACAGCGTTTAATATAACAGCGATTCAAAGAAATTGAGAGATTCTGGCAAGGGAGGCAATGTACATGTTCAGAAGAGAACTGGAAATAAATGAAAAGTCAGTGAAGAAGAGGGAAGCAGGGAAATGCTAATCTAACTAATAAAGCAAATTAAAGTGAAACATGAAAACACACAGAGGCAAGCAAAACCTAACTACAGAATACACATTTTCCAGATTAAAGTGGTGGTATTTTGTATTTCTTTGCCTTCCACTCTCAGAAGTAACTATATTTACGTAAGTTTCTGTTCTAATTATTTAAAATACGTAAAACTATTGGGTTTCATTTTGAGTTGAATGGATGTGTCCATTCTTTTGCTGCCTAGGGCCTGCTTCTGCACCTATTGCAATCATGGATAAAATTCTTGAATAGCAAATCTTGGTGTGGGATTAAAACTTGGAAAAAGAGTACTAAATAGAGGTAAAATTAATATCATAAATGAGTTAATATTTTTAGCACTTATTCATCTGTAATGGGAAAGGGGAGAAAGGCTTCAGTGTAAGAAAAGAAATAAAATGAACCAAAAGAAAAGCAATTTATCTTGTGTTTCTTACAAAATTTTTCCCCTTCTTCCTTAAAAACACTCCAAAGACTGGAATTTACTTTGTCTTGACCAAGAATGAGTCTAAAAGCACATTTGTTTTTGTGGGATAGAAAGTACTTAGGTCCTTGGTCAGTGGACAGGCTAGAGCCTGTGCTGGGCTCAGAGGGCAAGTAGCATAGCACAGGTGTGTATGCAGATATGTGTATATATACTTATGTATGTGTATGTGTATGTGCTTGTGCATATACGAGTGTGCATATATATATCTATGATGATACCATCTCCCTGTCCAAGCAGGATGTCTCTCACCTGCTGGGAGAAGTCCCTTGCCTGTGTTACCGTCCCTCTTAAGTGTGTCTGGGGTTGCCAAGGGGAGTGCTAGGTGACAGGGACCAAAGCTGTACTAGCAAAAGTGCTGACAATTAATATAGATTATGAGAATCCACTACTTGTCTCTGCCCTCCCTCTGTTTTATCCAGTCATTTAAGTGTAGTCCTTGAGGTCACCTTTCTCCTGCACAGGAAAATGGTGAGTCACAGGGACTTTCCCAGTTGCTAATCAGCACACTGGAAGACTACACTGCCTCAGAAAAGGAGACTAAACAGCAGAGGATCATCTGAGAGACAACGTTCAAGGCATCTCTCAGTCAGCTTTCTCTCTGGTGGCTCATCAGGGGGCAGTGAAGCATACCTGAGAGTAATTTACAGCGACACCTCAAAGATGTTCTGGAAGGCCATGACAAGGACACTATCGCATATACCAGCTAGACTTCCATGAAGTGAAAGATCATGGCAGTTATGGCTACAGCCTCTCCTCTGCAGCACAAGTACCACAGCTTGTGCAGGTTGTGGTGGCTATGTATGCCCTTATGGTGGTGGTATGAAGAGGAGGATGAAAGGAGGAAGAAGGTGGTAATCAGACATTTGGGGAGGCACAGATGTAATTCTAGCAGGAAAAAAGTATTTAGTTTTGCTCTACACAATGTTATTGTACATTCTGATTATATCTGTGAAAAGACTTTTTTTTCTTTTTGGCTTCATCATTGAACTGAAAAATTGGTCAGAGAAATAGTCCAGTGGTGACCTGTTGTTTAAGGGTTATTAAGATAGTTTTTACTATTCATTAGTTGTGTCAGACACAACATGATTTTAAATGAAAAAATAAAACATTCAGCATAGCAAGCTTTTTAGCAAAACTCTTTCATTAAAGAGTAACTTTTCATTCTGAAGTTTTAAATTTGAGGTGAAATAATTTGATGTAATTTATTTAAGTTGATAAATCCTTTCTCTTAAAAGTACAATTTCTGACAAATTTTGTAAAAAAAAAATCATACATTTGGACTTAAGGATGATTATGACATGCCAGTGAAGCCTAACAAAGTTACATGGCCTGTAGGCACTCAAAGTAATGGATATAGTGAGAAAGCTATTACCAAAGTTAATTTGATTCTGGTACATTAAAAATAGACTTTTGTGCAGATTTCAAGTGCCATTCCACTTCCTACCCTGTGCAGTGTGTGGCTACTGAACCCTGCTACATGCAGATGCAGAAGAGTGGCTGCTTGCAGTTTTACTTCTGCTGTGTCTTGAAGTAAGGAATGAGTTTGAGCTTGGGCTTAACAAGGGCTAAAATTTGCTCTTTCAAGCAATTTGTTAAAGTGGTTTATTATTCCTGGCAGGTAATAATACGTAACTAGTATCTGAATAATACAAATATTGGCTATTTTTATAAAAAATAAAAAAGTGTTTTCCGGTATATCTAGAGAAATTTTAATTAAAATATTTTGCTCATGATAACAGAAGGAGATTTGTAAAATTATCTTCCCCCCAGGTATCCAGCTTGAAAAACAGTTCCTCTCCCAGAGAAAGTATTATATATGATTTTGTCCAATGAGTGGAAAGCTTAAATTTGTTTCTTTTCCTTAGACATGTGATAAAAGAGGTTGAAAATTCTGAAAAGCCTGAGGGGAGAATGAGTATTTTTTCTTAACTTGCATTCCATTCTATATTATAAAAGGCTTCTGGGTCCATTTATATTAAATTACTTAGAGTAAATTTTTCCTTTTCTCAGTCTTTGATAGCTCATATGTAAGCAGAACATATGCATGCAAAGGTTGACAGTAGTGGTTTATTAATTCTTTCATGCAGGCAGAGTGTTCATGACAATTAAAGATAATTCAGCACTCAAATATGAACAAAGGAAATGTTAATATGTCTGTCAAAAACTCAATTCAAAGATATATAAAGGAAAAAAATGAAATAATGAAGTAATTTCCAACAACTTTAAAAATATACTACAAAATTTGTAATACCCATGCCAGACAGTGCCTGTCAACTTTCCTTTTTAAACCCTTCTCTCATGATTTTTACTTCATGGTGAAAATTCACTGGAGCTGAATATTTGATTTTGAGGAGCTTAATTGGGAAAAGATATTGCTTATTGCTGGATAAATTTTCAGAAAAAAACCGACACTGCTGAGATTGATGCTTCTGTTTACAGCCACAAAATTTTGAACAATATTGAATTTTTGAGTTTTGTGTGACTCAGATACATGGAGAAGTGTAGGGTGTTTCTTCTGTTTTCTTTCGGTAATAATGCAACTATTGACGCATTCTAAAGGTCATAATTTTTCACTTTTACAAGTGTGTGTATATCAAACCGGAGGGTTGCACAGCTCAAAACTGAGTGTAATTGCCATGCCTTGCACTGTGAACACCAAATAGTCATGAAAGTGTAATCTCTCTCTGTAGTAGTGCAAAATGGCCAAAATGAGTGTAATGGCTCTTCTGTTTCACTGTTTTTCCGGAGTAAGACATGGAGTTCTGAAACATTTTATGTTTTAACAAGCCATCAAAAAAATGGAAGTGAAAAACCCCTAAGTAATGCACAAGGACTACATAACAAAAAAAAACAGACAGCAAGGTCAGCAAACTAAGCCTTGTTCAATGGAGATGGATCTCATCATCTAATATCAGATGTTTACAGAAACACCTGCATTTCAAGGAAATAGCCTTACCCTCCCCTTATAGTGTAGACTATGGGGAGAAACAGACACTGAAAATACAGTTTCTCATGTCTTTTTATAAATCTACACTAGGAAATAATGAATGGCATCTAGAAATACCTATTTCTCTTCACTGTCAGGGGAGCCTAGACCACTAATTCAGATGTCAACTCCTGATTTGTAAATGCCTGCAGTTACTCAGATGTATTTCACTTAGTTTCACTTCTAAGTGGGATTTTCATTTTCCTGGAGAACTTTCTGTGATTATCTTCAGTTGTAAGGATCTGAACCAGAGAATATTAAGATGGCTTCCAAGCTTTATGAAGGCTCATTTAGGATTAGAAGCTAAGTTACATCAGGAACTGTGGATGATCATTGTGTATTATATGTCCTACCCTCAAATCAAGAAGTTTACTGAGGTGTATGAAAAGTGTGTATTTTCTCATCACCTCAGTGAGTTATATAACTTGTTTGAAAATCTCCCTAATCCTGAGCCTACTGTCTGCCTTGCAGGCAGAATTTGAGCTGACCACCAAAAAGTCAGCTCCAACAGCAGCTCCTTCTCAGCTTTCAGTGTGAAGAAAACGCCCAGGATGTTCCTAACCCTGAAGTTTCTGACTGCAGAGAGCCTGATGCGATAGGTAGCAACGAGACAGAGCCACTCCTCAGCTGATCTGTACAAGCCTGCCACCACTTTAATCCTTCCAGTTTGGGAAGCTCAAGGTACGTGCACAGTTCCCCTTCTCTGAAATGCATCAAGCTCCTGGGTCTGTAACATATATATGTATGTATGTGTTCCCCAGTGTTATTTATGCCACTAATTGAAGATTATATACAGATAACCTTCTAAGTTTTTTGTTTTGTTTTGTTTTGACGTGATGTTTTTCCTCTATCTCCCTCTCCCCACCAAGAGAACAGAGTTTCAGAGATTTCCTTTGATGAGTTCAAATCATTATGCTTTCTAAATCTGTTCTTATGCGATGATTAGCAGAAGCTAATTTGCTTGGTTGGTTTTCATTTCTTGCTTGGGTGTGCCTTGTGCTCTTGTGTTTTCCCAGGCTCAGTTATGCAACACTGCAAAGGCAGATTAGTGATGGACAAGGGCATGGTTACTCTGTATTAAGCAATAGCTAGCTGTATGTTATTTGTCAAGATTCCTGTTAAGACATGTAGCTCAGCTTTCATTTTGAAAAGATATGAACACGTTTCTAGTGATAGCATGGGTTACTGTTGATCAACAATTTTAAATGAAAAAAATATGTTATTCAAAAATGCACTTCGATCAATAGATTTGATTTTTATTGTTTTCACTGAAATTGAATGGAGTCCAAGTTCCCTACAAACTTGATTTTACTGTATTTCTAGTAATTTTAAGTAACAAAATAAAACTGCAAATGAAAACTACTCCAGATTTTCCACACATCTAAGTGATCTGAGACATTCTTACTATCTCCAAAATTATTGTCTTCACATTTTTGTTAATTTTACATCATATTTTAAAAACACACAGGATTTAGAAAAAAAACACCACGACTCCCAAAACCCCCACACTAGGATTTTATCCTGCTAAATGAATCTCAGCGTAAGCTCACTAAAATCACGATTTCTCCTGAGGTTAACGAGAATGGAAGGTGTTATGAGTATTAGATGCACAATAGCATTAATGAGAAAAATAGTAGCTACAATGATAACTACCTGACTTGGGTAAAGACCAAGAAATTAGCACAGAAAATTTACCTGACTCTGGTATGTTAACCAACGTCTTTAGATCTACTTTTCACTTTTATGTTTTTTTGCTGGCATTTGTTTTGATACAGTATGTTTTAGAATGGAGTCTTCTAAGATTTCTTATGGCCCCTACAACCCAGAAACTTAATTTGACTGTTGAATGAGCATAATAGGTCAGAATGATATGGTTGCAGCTATTACAGATGCCCAAACAACTGAGTAAATACATTGGCATAGCAATGTTTCTGTAGTGCAAGCCACAAAAGGAATGTGCTTCTGACTCAGATGAAAGGCAACATGTTCACTGCAAAGACTGGAGAAGTGTGGAGGCAATGCACCTTAGCCTGTAAACACGGTTCACAGTCACAGAGCCGTGAATCCCTGGAAGCTCCACTGGCTGTGGAAGCTCCAGCAGGGATCTGTCAGGTCCCCCCCAACTCTCCAAGCTGGGGATCAGGGAAGAGTAAATTATGATCTTTTACATCATGTCATTAATGGGTCTAAAGCATAAAACCTCTGAGTGATAAAGATCAGTGACACACAGCCTTTCCGGCTGGGTAAGCGGTATCCCTGTGTTTAGTGGGGAAGGAGGCCTTTTTGCTGCCCTGCAAGATCTGATCAACTATGCAGAGCTACAAAATGAGCATGATGAGCAAAGAAGAGGGGCTTCAGAAAGGTAATAACTGGAAATGGACCTACTTTTTTTTGTGAAGCCCACAGGCCGGATACCAAAAGTACTTTGCCCACTGAGTGACCACTGGAAAGCAGCTACCAGGAGCCCACTAGAGAGCTGCTGGTGAGAGGGAGGCAAGTGAAAACCATTGGATTGGTTTTTTACTTTGTTGGGTCTCGAGCATTTCCTATCACTCCTCCTGTGGAAATAAACTTCAAGGGCACCTTTACGCTGTCACAAACAGTGTTTGGAGGAGAAAGGAGAACAGGTGCCATAACTCATACATGTGCTTCTCCTTGAGCAGCTCTAAGTAGATGGCAGTTCCCAGAGGCCTTTTTTCCCTGTTTTTCTTTCCCTGTGTTTGGCAACGCCGACTTATCTGATCATCTTATGCTGACATCAATGACAGTCTCATATTTCATTCGAACATGTTTTTACTGTCTGTTTGAGAAAGGAAGGGCAATCTGAAATGATGAGTTTGACTGCATGGTCAATTCGTGTCATAATTTACATGTGGAAGTGCAATATTATTGCCATACTATCACGTCAATAAAGTTGTGTACTTTAATTAAGAGTCTGCAAGTTCCAATGTACCACAGAGAACAAAATCAGAAACGTAATTCGTTCCTGAAATGAGCTAAAGGCCTTACAGAGGCTATATGTCTTTTCATCCACATGTGTGCATGTCTTCTGTTTCTGCTTACTCATTAATTCACACAGGTCAATAACTTAGACTGGAAACTGAGCTATAACATTAGGGAATAACCTATACAAACATAGAGACAACACTGTAATTTAGGAAAGATGCACAAAAAATAGGCATGCTGTGTTTCCTGAGCACACGTGACACTCTGAAATATGCATACAGTCTAGACTGCACATCATATAAGAGCTCAGAAAAAGTATCTAATGCTTTCATTTCACTGTCTATCATGAGCTTTCAGCCTGTACAAGGTCATGGAGGCTTTTTTCTGCTACATAGACAGGAGTTTGAATTATAATTTTTTACTGGTAAAAAAAAAAAAAGACAAACCAAAAAACCCAAGTGATATTACGTTAGGATTATAAAGTTGTTACCTCAACTGGTCCATTCTGAAATAGTGATAGCATCAGACTGAGGGCTGGTATAAATGACACTATTTGTTGTCGTAAGCATATATGTTACAGATTATAATGGCAGATGAATAATAATTTTTTGTAGCTTCCAAAATTTATTTTCATGTATCAAAAAAATCTTACAATGTTTAAAGAGGTAAATAGTTCAGACAGAGATAAAACATAGTAAATATACATCATAATACACCAAAGTGCAAAATTCGTCATTCTTTGAGAATTAAGAAGTCTCAGAGGCCTTTCCATTTGTCCTTGACTTTGGTCAGGTATTTCAGTCACAGCTGTATGACTGGGCAATTACTCCATCAAATCCAGGCTGCTGTCAGAAGAGCTGCTTAGTGGAAAAGCTGACAGAAACCCAATTCATGGGTCTGCACTAGTGTGGCGAACTCAAACCACTGGAATTCAGATGGAGATATTCATAGGTTTCAAATGGATGGGAGGAAAAGGAATAATCCATAGCACTGAAAGATTTCTACAGCTGTGAAAAAATGTACTATCTGATAGATATTTTTTTTTTAAATATAAGCCCATATCTGCTGAGAGAACTAATGCATTTCCATGTTTGACACCCCACAAAAATGTTCTGTTAGGCTTTAAATTAAGAAGGAAATTGTACATTTTGATGTTCCTAACAGTCACTGAAAACCTTTGGACTGTTAATTTTTTCATCAGGAAACATGGACAGTAGGAAGCTGAGCTCCTCATTAAATTCTGCTAGCTAATTTATGACGCATCATTAAAAACTTAAAATCCACCATTTTTTCCAAGTATTTTTCCTTGTATTAATTATCTAATCACAACAGACTCAATTGATTAATATTCCTTGTAAAATGTTCTTCCAGCCTGTTGGAAATGTCCATCTGCTTAGAAAATTTGTCCTTATGATGGGAATTATTATGAGAAGGTCTATTTCTATGAAATGCTAGTAGAGTATTTAAAACAGCAGGTATATAAAGTTGTGGTGGAGAATGACAAAAAAAGCATGAAGCAAATGAGAAGATCTTTCCACTTTATTTGCATGCACCATATCTCTGAGACTCCATGTACAGTATAAATGTTTTTAATTAAACAAAATTTTAATTCTTTGTCAGAATTATCACATTTTAAAAACTAGCTTTTCCAGATGTTCCTAGATGTTTTTTTGATGATTCTGGTAGCCTGATGGTATGCTCTACAAAGTGTCTTGAGCTAAAAGCATGTGGTTAATTTAATTTAGTTAAAAGACTTGATAAAAATGTTGTATGATGGGTCATGAGAAATTCTGAATTTACCTCTGCCTCACAGGAACAATGTATTCATTAATCATTGATTTAAATATCTGTTTCAGAAAGTAAACAAACAAACTAACATTTTTGATAATATTGATATTCATGAGTGTGAGATTTTTTTTCACCCATGTTCTAATAGTTATCATGCATCTGAAAAGATGTTACATTGGTAGGATGTGAGCATATATCTCCATAGCTATCACAGTAGCTAGATATAGGTTACACATGCATAAGCCTTTATATATTTATTCACACATATATAATCTATAATTTGGCAGTAATATGTGTCATGTATTAGCATATGTGCAATCATGTATCCATAGATAAGATTCATGTAATGCCATTATGATCTGTTTCGAGGCAATGATGGAGCCACAAGACTTCAAACAGAATGAAGACTTCAAGCTTCATGATTTTTGGCAAGTTGAATTCAGAATACAAGTTTTGCTCTTTGAACCATTGTAAAATGAAATCAAGTGATATTTATGAATATTTCCGAAACTATGCCTAACACTGTATAAAACAAACAAAAAAAGCAAATACTATCGGTAAATATCACTGCAGTGCAGTTGTTAGACAAACACTACCAATCCAAAAGTGCCAGGACAAGTGTCCCCTTTTCCAGAAAAAACTCACGTGGGATTGATTTAAAAATTATGAAAACAATAATACCTCCCCTGCCTCCCCACCCCCACCCCTGAATTGGTAATTCCCGGGTTTTTATTTCACTGGTTTACAAACTCTTGTTTGCCAATGTGAGTGACAGAAACTTACCTTAACAAGTAAAAGCTGATTTGATTCCAGTGGCTCTGGCTTAAGACACCATACATTGTGAGATTCACAGTAAAATCACTGGAGCTAGCAACACTGTAGAGGCACGTACAGACAATGCCAAACTGTATCAGAAGTGAAGACTCATTAAATTAACAGTGTAACTTCAGTGCTTATTCTCAAAAAGCACTTTGTTTTCCATCTAGATGCAAAACACAATGACCAGAAATTGGTGCAGTATCTCTCAAATTTAGAGAACAATTCATTGTCATCCTAAATTCATAACACTTTGTCACAGTTTAAAATTAATTGTCAAGTATCTAATTCTTTCATAAAGTGAGAATATACTGATTAAAGATAACATTTCCCTCAAAAATGTTAGAAAGATCGATCCTCATCAACAAAGGGAGGACACTGAGGTGATTTCTGACAAGTCCAGATGACACTCTCTTGAGGCTCAACACAGTCTCGTGGAAAAAAGCCTACACACTAGCCCAGAATATCAATTGTTCGTCTCATTTATTTCTTCCTATTGGGTATATGTGGAGTGGCATCCTAACTGAGTGTTAATGAGAAGTTAATTAGAATTAAGTGCTTCTACAGCAGTTGGTGATTATTAGCTTTTTTAGGATGGGACAATTTATTTCTGAAGCAGCTCCCTCACATTTTCAAAATGGGGATAAAACAAATAGAAAGGCCATTAGTTCTTCCTTCTCCCCTCAAGCCTTGAATTTTCATTCCTTCGTACAGTGACATTTTTAGTGTGATATTTAACAGCAGTATGAGAAACCTGCCACTCCTGCCTATCCAAAGGAAAGAGCTGTCCAGGTTTTCAGTAAGATTTTTGTATGTAGTTTCCATCACCACGTTTCATCTTGGCTATGAAGAAATAATTTCTAACAGAGCAAAGGTGTTGTTCAGTGTCCACGCTCACTCAGATCTCAACCTGCCTGCTTAGCTGACAAGCCTTGCATCCGGGATATAGATGCATTGGAAATCTAGCATCTTACAGGAGATGGAGTTTGAAAGCAAACTGATTTCCTGTAGTTCAGAAGACACATGCCAGGCGATAATGACATGAGGTCACTGTAGAACCAAGCTAGATATGACCCAGAGACCACATCTGAGACTTTTTATATTCCATTAACCTCACAATCATTAGAATTTTGTCAGTAGCATTTCTGTATTTTCAGACATCAGTGAGACTGACTGTTTAATATATTCAACCTAACATGAGAAAATAAGCAGGAACGCTTTCTTAAAGAATTAATTTATACATATTCTGGCAAAGAAAACAAAAAGTAACAATGCATAACTCAAAGCTGCAGAAATTACAAAACAAGGAATCTTCCACATTCTCACTGTTTATTTTTTTGGTGGCTGACATTTCTTTTGGGAAGTTTGCAGTTGGATATGAGGTCTAATATTTTTCTTTCTTTAAAGTATTTTATGGATATTACTGTTAGGGAAGGGGGAACACAATGACTTTCTGACATGAAAATAAGATGAGGTAGAAATAAGACATTGTAGTTCTATATCACTTTCCTAGTTCCTCAGTTTCCCCAGCGATGGATCTGCCTTAACTTTCCATGGCAAGCCAGAGCTATAGAAGTGTGCCATGGGATTTAAAATCTGCACACTGCTCTGGGTGATACTGGTGGAGACACCACAGCTCTGTTTAGAGCTGCTGCTAAATCTGCATCTGCATATGTAAATAGCAACTTAAAAAGTTAACATTGTTAAGTCAGACAAGCTGAAAACCCCAAAAAGGTAATTTGAATTTTATTAATTTCATATCACTAAGTGAAAAAGGAAATCTATGACAATATTTAAAACAGTAAAATGTAAGTATAAGTTGGTTTGCTTGACCTCACTCCCCTAAAAATACGATGCACACGCAATGCGCATACAATAAAGGAAGACAGGCCAACATGGGCTTGTGATAGATGAGATGACAAGCATGATTAATAAAAGCAACAGGATTTAAATAACGTACTTACAATTATGTGAGGTATTCACCTTGATCAGGAATTGCACTCTATTAGAAAATTAGCATGGTCTTCATAATATTAAAATCTGGCTAATTTACAACTTCAGCTTTGAGCTGCACTAGACAACGTCCAGAGCTGTCTTCCAGCCTCAACTACACTTTGTGATTCTGTCATTCTGTAGTAAAAGTGAAAATTTCATCTTTATTTGGACACAGAAATGACTGTCTAGCGTGGAGCTGAGTATTGGTCTACTCATTCTGAAGGGTTGAAGACAGAGAGACCAATCCAGCAAGGTTCTTATAAAAGCATCTTCTACTTTTTTTAACCTAAGCATTGCTACCTGTACCGGAGCAACATGCTGTTCAGGCTCAGTATAGAAGACCCAGTGGTGTCATGGTATCTCTTGTATCCACATGGAGGCTGTGGATGTTGTCTACCTGGATTTTAGTAAAGCCTTTCACACTGCTCCCTACAGCATCCTCCTGGAGAAACTAGCTGCCCATGGTCTGGATGAATGTACTCTTCGCTGGATAAAGAACTGACTAAATGGCTGAGCCCAGAGAGTGGTGATGAAAGGAGTTAAATCCAGCTGGCAGCCATTCACAAGTGGTGTTCCCCAGGGCTCAGTTTTGGGTCCGGTCTTGTTTAATATCTTTGTCAATGATCTGGATGGCAGGATTAAGTGCTCTCTCAGTAAGTTTGCAGATGACACCAAGTTGGGTGGAAGTGTCAATCTGCTTGAGGATAGGAAGGCTCTGCAGGGGGATCTGGACAGGCTGGATTGATGGGCTGAGGTCAATTGTGTGAGGTTCAACAAGGCCAAATGCCAGGTCCTGCACTTTAGTCATAACAACCCCATGCAGCGCTATAGACTTGGAGAACAGTGGCTGGAAAGCAGGGCAACAGAAAGGGACCTGGGGGTGTTGATCAGCAGCTGGCTGATCATGAGCCAGCAGTGTGCCCAACTGGCCAAGAAGGCCAATGGCATCCTGGCTTATATCAGGAATAAAGTGGCCAGCAGTAGTAGGGAAGTGATTGTGCCCCTTGTACTTGGCACTGGTGAGGTCGCACCTCGAGTACTGCGTGCGCGGTTTTGGGCCCCTCAGTACAAGAAGGACAATGAGTTGCTGGAGCGTGTCCAGAGAAGAGCAATGAGGCTGGTGAAGGGTCTGCAGAATAAGTCTTGTGAGGAGAGGCTGAGGGAACTGGATTTGTTCAGTCTGGAGGAGGCTGAGGGGTGACCTTATTGCTCTCCACAACTACCTGAAAGGAGGTTGTAGTGAGATACTTCTGCCAAATAACTAGTGATAGGACGAGAATCAATGGCCTCCAATTGCATCAGGGAAGGTTTAGATTGGATTTTAGGAAAAATTTCTTTACTGAAAGAGTGGTCAAACATTGGAACAGGCTGCCCAGGGAAGTGGTTGAGTCATCATTCATGAAGGTGTTCAAAAAACATATAGATGTGGCACTTCAGTAGGTGTGGTGGTGTTGGGTTGACGGTTGGACCTTATGATCTTAGAGGTCTTTTCCAACCTATGATTCTATGATTCAAGATTATTGCTAGCAATATCACTTCTCCTTTTTTCTGATTAGTGTGTGTCAGCAGGAGTAGGAGACCAAAGTCTATAACATCTCCTACTGTCTGTAAATCTACATGGTAATTATCACCCATTTTGCTAGTTTTTATGAATATGCAATTTACTTAAAACATAAAAGGGTTTTTTGTGTAAAAAGAAATGTTTGCAACACTGAATGAAGACAGCATGGCCCTGTTGACTCATGCTTAAAAAAAAATGTCTATTGCATGCTAATAAGTATATATAGTTTCTAACACACAGCTTTAATATAGTCAAAGAGGATTAATAGCCTTGTATACACAATTTTTCAAGTTCTACGCTAAATCTTATTTATCTCAGTGAACCAAAAATTTTTGTGAATCATTGGGAGAATTACTTTGCAGTGTCTGTAACTTCATAACATTTTCATGCACAGAAAAAGTATAGTATATGTACTTTATAACATATATAGTGTATGTATATATATACACACTGTAGTCCTATATATAATTTATGGTATTTGTATGTGTGTAAAATATGTACATATACATATATGTAAGATGTTTACTGTTGGATAATCTAAGTGGAAAGCAGGAAAATATTTAGTTCTGACAAATCATCTTGGTGAAATGGATAAGAAGTGTGTGTGTGTGTGCGCGCGTGCGCGTGTGCGTGTGCGCGTGTGCGTGTGCGTGTGCGCGCGCGTGCGCGCGTGTGCGTGTGTGTGTGTGTGTGTGTGTGTGTGTAAAAGATCCTCCAGTTCAGAATGTTTCAGCTGGCGGAGTATCATCTTTATAAGTATATCCCCGCTAATCAGATAAAGATTGAAATGACTGTTAAGATAATTTTTGAAAATTTTTAACCCAAGCAGGAACTGAATTCAGAGAACACCAAAGTAGTTTTAATTCATGGAGTAAAAAGAAAAAAAGAAAAAGAAAAGTAAAAGGCAATCATCTGGAAAGATGGCACTCAAATCCGCAGTTGTCTGAATAAGGCTCCATGAACCTGATCTCAGAGATGTTGAGACAGCCCTTGGAGAGCCCAGGCACTGAGTAAAACAAATTTATTACTTTAAGACAGGATCTTTCTTTGAGGTGTTAAAAATAAAAATGATTTACATGAGAACATAAGACCAGCAGTGTAGGGTCGGACCTAATATCTACCAATATCCTGTCTTTGAGAGCAGCCAGAAGAAGATGCTTAGTGAAAGATTCTAAGAACAGAGTGAGCACACAGTAATGTTATCCTGTAATACACTCGCACCTTCCAGAATTCTGTACTTCAGCCACTTTCTGAGCCTTAGAGTGCAACTTATGGTTATAGCAATATAAAATATTTAGAAACACACAAAACAGTGAAGTATACAGATATACATTCATATATATGTATACATAAGTACATAAATAATTAAGTGTACATGTAGGTATATATATATGCATATACAGGCAGTTTTACATTACCATCTGTACATATATACATCTAGCATAGATCCAATTACATTTTTTCCCCTGTTTTCACATATTTGATGTTACTTTAATAAATATCAAGAATGGTCTGTTGTGCAAAATGCCTATCATATAGCAGATCATGAGGCCAATTTACTTCAATATAGTAGTTTGTTCTTGCCTGCCCCTCACCTTTTGTGTTTATGAGAACATCTTTGACTTAAGCATGCTATAATGTCATCAATTTGCAATAAATTTTCTGTTGAATCATAGAATCATAGAATCATAGGTTGGAAAAGACCTCTAAGGTCATCAAGTCCAACCGTCACCCCAACACCACCATGCCTGCTAAACCATGTCCCAAAGTGCCACAGACATACGTTTTTTGAACACCTCCAGGGATGGTGATTCAACCACTTCCCTGGGCAGCTTGTTCCGATGTTTGACCACTCTTTCAGTAAAGAAATTTTTCCTAATATCCATTGAGGATAATTGAGGGGATTTTACAGATTGTTAAAGCACAGTAAGTGGGATGTAAGTATGACCTGGACTTAGAGGTTCCTGTTTTCAGTGGTTGATTTTGTAAATTTTATTTTTTATGTTCATATTATATTTCTATTTTTCCATGGGAGAAAAAAAAGTCAAATTTTAAAGCTATTAATTTTAAATCTCTGGAGAATAAGAACAAATAAGTTAAATTTGTAAATGAGAGGTTTATCTAAAATGAATTTTTTAGTTTATCAAAAATAAATTCTGCAATCATCAAATATTCATGGCTGCAATGGTCAGCTTTGGCTACGTATGTGGGTATATGTGTGGGAGTGCATACAAAAGCAATGCCTTATAAAGCTACAAAACTGGAGCAAGTATAAAACCATTCACAATACTAATAGCTATACACTCAGAAAAAAGGATTTTCACTGAAATCCATTCTGTAATCTTATAATCCCCATGTCAAAAAAACTAGGCATTTCATGCTTAAGAGAATACAGTCTGATATATTAAAGTCAGTACATGATTCAAAATCAACCATACATGCCTTTCAAGTGGGTTCTATTAGTCTACCAGTATACCTTCCATTGACTTCACAGTTCAATGACTGACACAGTTCGATCTCTGCACATAGGCCTCCTACAGCAAGATTTTCCAACAAATTTGGAGACCAAAGTGTAGAAAACAAATCAGCTATTGAATGTTTTTAAATTATAGTGAAATTCTGAGGGTGATGCAGCACTGGAAGAGGCAGTCCGGAGAGGCTGTGGAGTCTCCTTTGCTGGAGATATTCAAAACCTGCCTGGATGCAGTCCTGCGCAGCCTGGTCTAGGTGAACCTGCTTTGACAGGGCGGTTGGACTAGACGATCTGCAGAGGTCCCTTCCTAACCCCTACCATTCTGTGATTCTGTGATTCTGTGATTCTGTGATTCTGTGTGAACGCTATTTATCCTAATCCAGCTATCACCTAAGGGATGGCAAATGATGGCATCAGTACCAAAGCAGATGCCAGGGTCTCCTAGCAGACCTCAGGAGAAGAAAATTCAGTATCCATGTACCTATGATACTTAATTGGCAACGCTTTGCTGTTGGGATGGACTTAGTAACATCTGCAGCTGAATGAAGCAAAAATACAAACAAAAAATGATACCTGCTAACCTAGGGACATAAGGGGGTTTTTGAGCTCATTTTTGCTAGAGTCAGCAAGTGAGCGATTCTTTTAAAAATTAAGCTCTCTCTTCCATTTCAGAGAGGGATGGTTTTCTGAGTCAATACTGAATCTAAAACAGTGGTTGGCCTATGTACCTGTCCAAACACACGCCAAGAAGTTGATACATGTGTTTCACTTCTAAACTCATAGTGCTGAAGTAGGTAGAGAGGATGGATGGTCGGTAAGAAAGGTAGTCCTTCCTGTAAGAAGGGTAACATTTGTGAGGGGGGGGG
>Ga0065711_1002462_pt1 | contig 33756 bp, 37 predicted proteins | sample Hoacrofraction12_FD_59098 | JGI IMG/M metagenome (GOLD analysis project Ga0065711, IMG submission 59098) | Hoatzin crop microbial communities from Cojedes, Venezuela - Epithelial fraction 12 v2 (version 2) | ecosystem: Host-associated > Birds > Digestive system > Esophagus > Crop | place...
GGGGAAGCCCCCTCCCCTCTCGGTCTCTGTCGCGCTCTTCGCCCGGCTCCTGCTTCTTCTTCTTCCTCCTCCTCCTCGCGCCGCCCGGCTCTCACAAAACCATCCTTCCCGGCAGCGCCGGTGGGTCCGAGAGCCGCCTCCGCCCGCTCCGCAGCCCCCCCGGCGCCGCTCCCGCTCCCGGCCGCGAGCGAGGGGGGTTTGCTAGGCCTCGCTGCCCCCACCCTGGGCGCCGGTCACACGGGGCGGAGGCTCACGGCCCGGCTCCTCCGATCCCGCCGCTCGGCTTCTCGCTTCTTTTTTTTTTTTCTTCCTCCTCCTCTTCTTTTTCTTCCTCCTCTTCCTTCCCCCTCCCCTCGGCTCTCCTTCTCCCTCGCCTCTGAGGGAGGCGGCAGGGAACGGGACTATTTTTTCCCCGGCGGAGGGATCTCGGGGCTCCCGGATCCGCCGACAGGAGGTGACGCGGCCGCTCGCAAGGGGATCCGGCAGGGGCGGCGGGATCCGCGGCGGGCGGAGTAGGGGTGAAGCGGCCCGGGCGGCCTCGGTCGCTCGCTAACGGCTTCTCAGTGCGGCGCTGAGGCGGCAGCTCCGGCGCGGCTTCTCATTGCGCCCGCAGGGGCAGCTGGCGGCGGCTCAGGCTGGGGACGCTGCACTGCGGGCGGCGGCCGGCGGCGGCGGCGCAGGCCATGGCGGCGGCTCCTCCTCAGCCGGCTTCAGAGCGCTGGCGGCGGTTGCTGCTGCGGCGGTTGCTGCTTCCCCGGGCGTCCAAGCCGCATGGGACTCGCCCGCCCGGCTGAAGCCTCCTGCCGCTCCCTCGCGGCGCCGGCTGCCTCCCGCCGGGCCCCCCCTCCCCGTTTCTCCCGATCGGTCCCTTTGTCCCCGCTGCTGCCTCCGCTGCGTGCCGGGCTCCTGCCGCTGCGCTCTGTGTCTGCGCGAAAGCCGCGCAGCCGCCTATGCCAGTCGCCGCCCTACGCTGCGGAACGGCCCTAAGCGCCTTCTGTGAATAGCCAGCCGAAGAGCCCGACGCGCTCGCTAACCCCCCAGCCCGAGGCCCTCACGGAAACACCCGAGTCTCCTCGGGGCCAATCCCGAGGTCGTTACGGACATGCCTGTAACGGGTCGTAACCAATCACCAAGCCAGCACGGTCGCAGCCGAGTCTCCCCGAAGCGACGCGGAGACCCAATCGGAAAACGCTGCCACCGCCCTAGCAGCGCGGTCGGGCAGCCAATAGGAAGGAGCCCTCTCTTCCGGCTATTGCCGGACCAACCCGAAAAGACCCGAAGCCGGAGAGCCAATCAGAGGGCGCGTTGCCTCTGTCACACAGCGCTGGGACGGTTTCGAGCCGTAGCCGGAGAGAACGGGCGCGGGCTGCGATTGGCTCCCCCGGAGGAGCGTTCCCATTGGCTGGCGGCGATGAGGCGTCCCGAAGACGCCATCCAGCTCTCGGCTACGGACCAATCCCTGAAGCCGAGGCCGCGGGCAGCGCCCGCTCCCGTTGGGGCACGGCCGCTCACCTTTACGACCTCAGGGGCGCGCATGCTCAGTGCGGCGCGAAGGGCGGGCCTCAGGGGTCGGCTGCGAGGCCCTCGTAGCCACATCTCGCTGCTGCCACGAGTGGATTTTGCGTGGCCCTGGCCGGAGTCCCAGGCGCTGCTGTGGAAGAGCCCGTACTGCTTCAGGGCTCTGAAGCATCCCCGGGGGCATCGGTTCCCAGCCCTGGCTAAGCAGGCACGGGAGTACTGCTCCGTGCTGTGACCTCAGTAAAATTCCTGGGCAGAGCTCAGCAGAAACTGAGCCCCGCTTGCTTATGCCATTAAAAAAAAAATAAAATTGTTATTGCCCAGAATAGTTCATAACCACAAACAAAACAACTTGGACCAGCAGAAGCACTTCATGCCAGTGCTAGAGTCTAAGAGGTTGGACTAGATGACCCACAGAGGTCCCTTCCAACCCCTTCCATTCTGTGATGAGCTGCTGTTTTCTTTTCAAGGCATCAAAATATTGCCAGGTTTACTTTATTTTCTTTCCAGTACCGTTCTGAACAGCAGTTCTATGTGAGCAAAGACCTGGCCAAAGGCAGCTAAAATTTATCCTTTACAAGATCCGTTTTCCAGAGCAGAAAGCAAACCCAGTCTCTCAAAATGATCCTGTTCAGCGCTTTGCTCGCCCCGGGGTGCTCAGTTTGCCGGAAACCTTTTTTTTCCTGCCTGATAAATGATGAATGGTTTTACCTACTACAAAGGATGTGGGATTGTTTAAGATTTGATTCATCATGAGCTACCTGTGCAGCTCTGTGCAGCTGGAAACCTGGCAGCTGAGAGTGGTATGCCCTAACAAGGGCTAAAAGAGACGGTCTGAGATCACAGTGCTGGAGTGGTACTGCAGGCACCCCACATCACCTCTCCGTGCTCATGGTTCCAGCCTGGCTCTCAGACACCACCGTCTCGAACCCTGCTCAGGCACAATCTCAATAAGCTACCAACCACAAAAATGACATTTTCTCTTCTGTTTTGGTAGAGCTGTTGACCCCAGCCATGACTGGCTGTCAATAATTGGGGCTACACCTTGGATTAGTTCTCTGAAGAGTGATCTTACACAAAAAGACTGTGAATATGCAACTAGGCAGCGTCCAGCTCTACTCTACCTGAAATGCACCACCAGACATTCCAGTAATGAGCTGGAAATATTCTTTTTTTGGACTTTAGCACCAAAATGCCAATGCAAATAGCATTTTCTTATTTTCATCATGTTCTTTCAAAAGACTACATAAACAGGAGAACCGAGTTAAGCGAGACAGCCAAACTTTGCTACTTGAAAAAGTTGGTGGTCTGAAAAATAGCAGATGGGGGAGCATGAGCTCTTTTCTTTAGCATTCGTTGTTACTCATAATAATAGTAAATAAAAATCAGATTAATGCATAATTTATACCAATGGTGTCCATTTGAAAAATGTCCCTTAAAGCTTTACAGCGAGGCTACAGCCTGATAATACAAATGGGAAATCAACTTCATTCACTTGCAGAGAACAAGGCTACCTGAGGAAAACAGCTTCGTGCTTGTCCTTCTGTATGTGTGGTATAGCCCTTCCTAAAATCACCCAGTTTCCTCTGCAGTACCAAAACAATCTGCATCAAACCCAAAGCTCTCGGTTACTGCTAATCTTGCTTTTCCAAATATCCATCCACTTGGGGAACGCACACTACAAAAATCCCAGCTACTCTATTTCCTATTAGGCAATCCTGCCCACGTTTCCAAGTAATAATTAACCAACCAACTCTCCAAAGCCTGTCCATTCAAGTCGTAGCATCTTCTCATCTACCAGGAAACCACACAAGTGTGCTTAAAGGAGGATTATCATTTATTTGAAGGGACGGGAAGCTATAAAGCATTCCCAGCTTCTGGTAAGTCTTTGGATTCTGTCCTTAGCTAAGACTACTCTCAGAAGAACCCTAAACACATGATAAGGGCATCTGTTAAGCTTTCATCCTCAATTTCAAAAATGGACTGACAAAATCATTTGGGAGAGTCATGAGTGACCTATTCGCTTTTTTAGACTGAAAGATTCTCTTTTGACCACATTGCAAATGATCAGTTTTCACAAACAAAAATACTGCAGTGTCTCAGGCATTAAGATTGTTCCAAATCTGGATGCAAGGGGCAGTTTTACAGCTCCTGTATTCCTGTAACATCCAAGTTCCCAGGGAGGCTGCCTGAAAATACAAAGCATCCGACAGAAATTACTGAAGTGTTATCTCTCTGAAGTGCCATAAGGTGGCAGTGAATTGGAAAATTGGAACCATTTCTGGGAAGAACAAAGCTTGAAGGAGTTCAGTAGCTGGGGGGAGGGGGCTGTTTTTTGTTTGTTTAGGGGTTTTCATTTGTCTGTTTGCATTTCATATATCACCATAATCTTCAATCATCTTAATCAGATGCTGAATGGGTCTGCTTCAACATGCACCAGTAGACATGTTCCTGCACAGGGAACTCTTGCTTTTTCTTTCTCCATTGCTTCCTTTCCGGGTGATCAGCAGGAAGATTTTTCTGTTTGCTGACCTTGCAGCTCTTACTGGGTCACTCCACCAGAAGCCCCGGTGAGAGGGCTACCTCCGCTAGCCCGATAAGGTTGCAACCATTCAAGGCCATTTTGAACTTTGTTACGCTAGTGAATCAAAACTGTATTAATGGATCTACCAGTCTTGCATCTAGTTCCTTAATATCACCAAGGGAATTATCCACGGAACAATTTAGTGAGATAATGTAACGGCTTGTCTCTTGTTTGATTGGCATGGGCAAACTCAGTGGTTATGGTTGAACTTTAACTTTTCTTTTTTTTTTTCCAGTGGAAAATCAGAGATTGTAATGGTAACAAATTTACTGACTGCCCAGGCGTTAATGATTAGACAATAAATCCTGAAAAGTGGTTTTGAATTTTGTCCCAGAACAAAATCCAAAGGAATTTATGTTTAGAACATACCAGTTGCATTTATTTTTCTGAGCAGGACAGAAGTTTTTAATCCTGAGAACCCAGCATTTTGCAATGATTTCCTGTCAAAAAATATGTCATCACTGACAATTGCTTCAGAGGACAGCTTATGTTTTGCTGACATGGATGTGCGTGGGTGCACCTAGGCCTTGCAAGACTCCAGGTAAGTTTGCCAAAGCCAATAGAGCCGAGTGGTCTGAACAGTTGAATGTAACAGGAGCTACGGACAACTTCCATTTCCCGGTTGTACAGCGCAGCAGAACAAGCAGAGACACCGAAGACAGGTTCATGGCAACATTGCAACACACGGAATACATCAGTGACTCACTAAGCAGGCAAATGCTCCTTCTGTCAAAGTCCTCCCGGCTGATGTTCTGCACAGGTTTAAGGCTGGGCTTATCCACTGGCTTTTGAAAGAGGCATCAGGTTTCCTACTGTGCCAGGAGAACATCTTGTTCAGTTGGACAGTTTCTCTTGCTCCAGCATTTGTCTGACCACACCTTCTTCATAAATAACCCTGGAGAACCACAGCGTCCAGAGGCAGAGAAGCTCTGTAAGTCTAATGAGACTTTGACAAGTCTTCCAGACATTTGTTTCTGGAAAGCAAAAATTATGCCCATTTCCTCAGGAGTTTGAAAGGGTTCAAGTCTAGAAAATTACTGAGCCCTTCTGTGTGCATCATCTCCCTCACATTAGATTCAGTCATGCAGGCCAAGACTTGACATCCATTTGCTTTCTATTTGTATTTTCCCATGCTGTTAGCAGGTCTGTCTGTTTCTGTAAAGGGGATACCAAGGAGCACATGGGTCATTCTTATGAAGGAAATTAAAACAACCCCATTCCTCAGAGTTTACTGGGGCTCTCTCTGTACTACAATATTGGTGGGAGGGCCCATAAATGTCCCGTGTGCACTATTTCCCTGCCTCCCCAATCAACTTCCAAACTGGCTGTTGAGGAGACTTTCGAAATCAAGAGAGTTAAAGCTAGCCTGAGGCCTTCAGTCCATTCAAGAAAATCTTGTAGGGCTAGGAAGCCTTAATTTGAGATACTGGGATTGAGTCCTAAACTTCCTTGGGATTAGAGCTACTCTTTAGCTCGGTCTTGGTAGACATATGGGAAAGGCATGGGAAGGGGAGAAGACCCAGGCTGGATTTCTAAGCCATCACAGTGACCTAGAAGTTGTACAGGGAGCCAAGCACAGCAGCCAAGAAAGGAGACTTTTCTCCACTTCCTCCTTCAAACAGCTGGGGGATGTTGCAGCAGGGTGATGAGGTTTACTGTGCCTTCTCACAAATGCAGGAAGAGGATTCGCTAGTTCCTATTGAAGTAGTTTTTGGAAAGAAAGCACTGCATACAGTGCAAGTTGCCAACAGAAGGAGAAAGGGCCATTGGGTATAGATGTCTGCATTGTCAAAGAAGCAAAGAACGCAGCGACGTGCCTGGTGGAGCCTGCCTGGGACGCTGTCCTCGCCGCAAGGGCTCCCTGCAGACCGAAATTGCCATCCTTAGCTGCAATGAAACGCTCATCCAGCTCTTGCTGTCGCAGCTGCTTTTACCCTGGCTGAAAATAACTGTGTGGGTACGGGTCCCTCCAGGACAGCCAGCTCCCTGGGGAGAAAGGGGATGATAGTGTGTGGTGGGTTAGAGCTTGATAGCCGCAAGGCGAACTGTGGGAAGTGTAATACACTCACGCCTGCAGGAGGAACGATTGCTCTGCAATATATGACATACAGCAAAATGGTTGAATAGAGCCATGAAGCCTTGGTCATTCTGTATGCACCAGTCACAGCAGCGAGCTTGCCCTGTTGTACGTCTTACCTATGAACTGGGAGTCTTTAGTTCGCACCCTGGAATGAAAGGTGGTGATTCTCCTCAGAACCTGGGGGAAAATGAACAGTTAATTGTGAAGTGGCCAGAAATGTAACAGTATTTTCATTTTGCTGATTGAGCTTTTGCCAGGCACTCTAATTGATTTAATGATCCCTGTCCCTGGCTGCTCGCTAATCACCATCGCACACTACTTCCTTCATCTTTGGCTTGCAAATGGTTACTAATTGTTGCTGGATCTTGCATTGTACATCTGGTCTTGACAGCTGTCCTTGCCCTGAGATGGAGAGACAGCTGTTTTTAAAAGGAGAGTGCTTTCCCAGATCTCTAAAACACCTGGGAAAATGTGGCATTGAAACTGAGTTACCAAACATAAAAAATTAGCAAATATGTGGACAGGCTGAAGGGTCTGCAAACACAAAGCTTAAAAGTAGGCACGGGAATCGGAACAGAAAAGACTCACTGCTGGGTCTTTAAAACACAAGTCCTGGGTGTTTCCCATTAAAAATGCCTATTTCCCCTAATTCTCTGTTGACTGCTTGACATGGCAAAATCTTTTACACTCTGCACAACAGAGCACGCCTCCTAATTTGATCAGACTAACAACCCATGTTGCTTTTGCTTCAGCCTATTAGATGTAATTCAAAAGCCTTTCTACGAGGTAGGATTCAGGATCAGGCAGCAAGCTCTAACTGGCTGGAGACAAGAAACCACTAGCATGAAAGCACCAAAAAGCCCTAGAAATCAATGGAAACAATTGCATTCCTTAAAAAAAAAAAAAAAAAATCTTTTCCAGAATCTCATTTCCTCCTGAACATTTTGTGACCGCGATTGTTACAAGCAACCTATTTTTTTCCCTCCCTGTTTATTTTGTGTATTTAACAGCACTGAGCGTACAGTCCATTGTTTTGCTCATGGTCAGCAGCGCTTATCTCCTGATCTCGCCCAGCCACTGTCGCTCGCACGCTGTTCTGCAAGACTTGGATGAGCGCTCGTCTGAGAGCCTGCGAGAGGCTGCAAGCCAGCAGCAAGAGCAAAGCTGAACTCAACAGGCAACAATGAGTAGGCATGTAAGGACACAGAGGGGAAATGGGTGAGCTGAAACAAAGTTAGCGTGATTGGAGCAGCAGTCACTCCAAATGACCCCTAAGAAGAGAGCCTACAAGCAGAAAGAGCCTGGTAGGATTAACAGTGCCTTTTTGTAAAGGAGTCATTTCAGGACATCTGACTTCAGGGAAGTGCTACATTTATTTAGTTTTAATTGGTCTGGATTCAAGCCATATCAAGCTGATGGTGCCATTCTGGGTTCAAAAGGATGTTCTTTTTGCCTTATAGCACAGGAGCAAGGGGACAATGCAATTAACGTGAAAGGCGGCACTTTCAAAAGCAGTAGAAGGAAGTATTTTTAAATTAAGCAGTTATTGTATATGTTGGATGGTACCTAAAGTAGGGGTTTTTGCTCATCACTGGAAGGTGAGAGACCTCTCCAGAAGATGATTCGAGTTCTCAAGTGGGGTTGCTCTTAAACTTCACCTAGAGGAGCCTCTCTTTTCTCCACACCTATGGAAGGATCCTAGAAAGACCTGCCTGGTAAGTGGGCTCTGGTATAAAAAGCTTCCCACTAGGTGACAGGAAGACAGTTATATTTCCAACTGGACTCCAAAATTCACTGGTGCAAGATATCACTGATGGGCAAGTACCTGGATAATACTGATCCCTTAAGTAGGTAGTACTAAAGCTCCTTTTTTCGGTAAGGGGTATGAAACATATAAAACACTCTGAAACATCTAGTCCTGACCACAATCAGGAACAAGATATTGGACTAGAAACCAGGGCCTGAGCTGTTTGATAATCAAGGATCATCTCCTCAAAGCTCCAGAGTGGTTCATCCTGAGAAAAAGAAAATCAAGCAAAGTTGGCAGGAGACACACATGGATGAACAAAGAGGTCCTGACTAAACTCTGACATAGAAAGGAAATGTAAAAAAGGTAGAAGCAGGGGTAGGTGACCCAGGAGGAAGCCCTGCCAGTGAGTGTGTTGTTCAGTAATCCCAGGCCACTGAACGAGGGGCCCAAAAGTGCTGAGGGCGCTGGCAAATGTCATTGCAAGACCATTCTTTGAAAGACTGTGGTGATCAGGAGAGGTTCCTGATGCCTGGAAGAAAGCAAATGTCACTTCTGTCTTCAAGAAGGGCAAGAAGGAAGATCTGGGAAACTACAGTCTGGTCAGCCTAACCTCAATCCCTGAAAAGGCAATGGAACAGGAAATCATTGAAACTATTTCCAGACACATGAAGAACAGGGAGGTGGTCGAGTGTAGTCAGCATGGACTTACAAAGGGGAAATCAGGCTTAACCAACCTGACAGCTTTCCACAGCAAGATGACTGGCTTAGTGAATGAGAGGAGGGCCGTAGAGGTTATTTGCCTTGACTTTAGTAAGGCCTTGGACGCTGTCTCCCATAACATCCCCATAGACAAACTGACAAAGTACATATTAGATAAGTGGACAGTGAGGTGGATGAAAAAATGGCTCAATGGCCAGACCCAGAGCATCATGATCAGTAGCACAAAGTCCAGCTAGAAGCCACTCACTAGTGGTATATGCTGTTACTAGGTCTTACACTGTTTAACACCTTCATTAATGATCTGGTTGATGGGGCAGATTACACCTTTGGCAAATTTACAGATTATGGAAAGCTGGGAGGAGCTGATACACCAGATGGTGTGCTGCCATCCACAGCGACCTGGACGGGCTGGGGAACTGGGCAGGGAGGAATCTCATGAAGTTCAAGAAAGGGAAATACAAAGTCCTGCACCTGGGGAGCAATAACCCCATACACATGTACTCATGCTGGGGGCTCTGCAGAGCAGGACTTGAGGACTTCTGGTGGACATCAAGCTGGCCATGCGCCAGCAGCGAGCCCTCACAGCAAAGACAGCCAGCAACATCCTGGTCTGCATTAGGAAAAGCATTGCCAGTAGGTCAAGAGAAGTGATCTTTCGCCTCTACTCAGCAGTGCTGAGGCCACACCTGAAGTCCTGTGCCCTGGTCTGGGCTCCCTGGTACAAGAAAGACATGGACTCACTGAAGTGAGTTCAGCAAAGGACACCGAAGGTGATTAAGGGACTGGAGCATCCCTCACGTGAGGGAAGGCACAGAGAGATAGGACTGTTCAGCCTAGAGAAGAAAAGGCTCAGGGGGAATCTTGTCATCGTATGTAAATACCTGATGGGAGGGAATGAAGAAGAGGGAGATGGGTGTCCACCGGCAGGACAAGAAGCAGTAGCCACTAATGAAAATAAATGAAACTCCACCTGAACACAAGAAAACACTTTTTTTTACCGTGGGGGTGGTCAAAGACTGGAGCAGGTTGGCCAGAGAGGTTATAGAGTCTACATCCCTGGAAATATACAAAATCCGACTGGACACGGTGCTGGGTAACCGGCTTTAGCTGACCCGCCTTGAGCAAGGAGGGTTGGACTAGATGATCTCCAGAGGCGCCTTCCATCCTCCACAATCCTGTGATGATTCTGTGATCCACTACAGCAGTTCCTGGTGTCCGGTATGCTGTCGATTCTTACGCATTTCGCTGATTTTTCCCTGAAGTAATTACAGACGTGACTGGTGTAATTAACTGCACTGAATGCATATACATCTGAGGATTAGGTGGTTATGGAGAATCCTGAACTTAATAAAATAGTCAGAGGAATTGTCCACAAGCAAAACACAGGAACTGGGAATCTTCAGTCATGACTGTGAGGTTCTGTACACATGCTTTCAGCACAGTAACTAAGGTGTGAGGAGACAGAGGCTGACAGAGTGCGCAGGGCAGGGTCAGATGAGAAGTGGGAGATGAGTGACTTAGCCAGTGCTGAGCACGGTGCATAAGAATTTCAACTCTATTTCCTAGTCTATGGCAATCAATGCGACATGGGCTGGGCTGTCTGTGTGGTGGTAAAATTAAAGCCCTAACACTGTGTCAAATCAGGGCACCAAGCATGGACAATTAAATCACAGGCAGTATTTTCAAGCTAAGCACCAAGAAAATGGAGAAAACACAGTTAATGACTGCCTGGGACAAGTCTGATTTAAATGACCACCCAGCAACTCTGAAGCAGAGGCAGCTTTCCAGGGCAGCAGTCCGCAAGCTGAACCATGAGCCTGTCCTTTCTCCAGCTGTGTTCCCAGTCTCCTCCACAGCATGGTCCTGGTATGTTTTATGCACTGAGGCAGGATCCCATTAAGAAAAAGTATGCAGTCATGTCATTAACATCTGTCTCGCAAGAGAAGATTAGAGAAACGTTTGTCAAGAATGGTCTAGAAATAATTGGTCCTGCCTTGGGGGAAAAGAGATGGACTGGAGTCCCCAGATGGATCCTTGAAGTCCCTTCCAGGCTGGTTTTCCACAAAGTCATACGTGCCAAAATGAAGCCAAATTAAATTTGCACAAATTATTTTCATTCCAGCCTTCCCTAACTTCTGAATGCTTGATTTCAGAGCCTTTTTGGCACAGATCACAGCGTGCTACATTTGAGGATCTTGGTTGGTTTGTTTTAAAGCCAACTCAGCCTAGCAAGGATGCCATGATATGCACATCCACGAGGTTCATCAACAACCTTGTAGCAGATCTACCACAGGGACCTCTTCCAGCAACTGGCAGAGGCAACCCAGGTGACTGTGCCCTCTCCGACGAATGAGTGAAAGGGTGGCAGTAGGAAGAGATTGCTGTGCTGCATACCAGCATCAGAAGGCTTGCCTTTCAAATCCACGTGCTGAGAGCAGATGAGCGTCTCAGGACACCTGGGTTCCCTCCCAAACTCTGGAGAGCAACATGTGCCACCAGGAGCTTTTTGCTTATTTCCATCCATGTTCCCTTCAGCCCTATATTTTTCCCAGACCCTTGAAAACAAACAGCTCATTTGCTACCTCCTCTGCTCTCTGCCCCACCATTATCAAGTCAGGGTCTCTCCTCTCCCCCCTTTTGCCTTCACTAATTGCATCCTACCTCAAGTCACACCCATACTCTACCTCTGTCCCTCTCCCAGTCCCAGTCACCTGGCTTGTCCTGCCCTCACACATTTTTTCACCTCTGCTCTTTCTCCTACTCCCTTGCCTTATTTATTGCCCATAAGCTGCTCCCAGAACCTGAATGCTTGGTGGCTTAATCCTTCTCTCTATTCTCATTCTTTATTGATTCAGAAAGTGAAGCTCCCCATCTTCCTTACTCTGCACTGGTCACACCATCCTTCCCTCTTCCACCACCTCCTCCCCAGTTATTCCAGCCCCAGTCACAACAGGTTCTTCAACTGGATTTACCGCTTTCCTCCCACAATCGGCTTTCATGACCACTTCTTCTGCCATACAGCTTCATTGCCAGCATGGCGGTCATCACCTTTATGACAGAAGCCCCACTTTGCCCTCAGCCCAGAGCACCATCCCACAATGGTAACTGCAACGACTCACAGGTGGGGTGGGCTTGGCCGCCAGCTGGGGACAGCCCAGGTGCAGGGTGCTCTGGCAGCTGCAAGGAGATGGAGAATACTCAGCCAGGGTGGAGTTTCCAGGGATGATTTGGGGGTGGCTTTTTGTCTGCTGTATGCTAAGACGCCTCCACAGATCTGAGTGGCCTGTGATTTTTCAAAGTCACTAGGTGTGGTCCGGTTTGGATGGGTTTTGTTAAGACCAATAGACGCTAGAGTTCCAATTTGTATGGTGTGAGGGAGATGAAGTGTCTCAGATGAAAAACAAACAGACATGCTTGAAATGGGGAAAAAAGCATTTTTGTTAGCCTTGTTCTTGGAAATGACCCAAATCACTTTCATTTTCACGTTCCAGAACACTCAGCATGAAAATTTTGCTGTAATGGTTAAGCTTTAAGAAAATGATAAGCAAGTTAGTCCAAGATATTTTTATGGGAAATGCTGTGCAGCCTTAATATGTGGGGGATATTATGACTCCCTGTGCATAGGGATGTTAACTTCCAGATAATGAAATCATAAAGTGTTTCACTTTCTTTTATTTTCTGTTTTTCTCATTTCCATTCTCACCAATTATCAAAATCTGCTAATTGCTGCATACTCTGGGCCTCTAACATTGTACTCTTCATTAGAGGTCTTTCTGCTGCAGGACAAAATCCTCATTATCTTGAACATTCCCTGAATTAATTGATTCCATTGGCTACTGCAGAGTCATTAAAATAGTGGTATTAAAATGGGGACTTAAGTCATAGGCAGCATTAAAGGAGCAACCTGCTTCAGCAGCTGAGTTAGTCTGAGCAACATCCTTCCCAGCACAGTGTCATGGACTTCTCTTGCACTGATCACTTTGTTTTGCAAAGATGATATTCAGGTTTATTAAATGAATTGATGTTATCCTGGGCTTGGGCATGCTTGCTGAGTTGCTGAAAAATGCCACAAGGTTTATGTTACAGGCATAAGTCACTGTGCTCTTTCCAACAGACACAGCCACCAGTAGAACAGCTATTGCTGCCTAAACAGCATGAGCAAATCAACGTTTTATATCTGTTTTGGTCAGCCCAACATTTCCTTTATACTCTACAGGTAGGTTGAAAACTGCAAAAAACAATGACGCAGTGGAAATTTCCCTGTAATGAAAGCATGTCTCTCAACACTTCCAGACACGTCGCGGCAGAACAAAGCTGTGACCTATTCTTTCATCCGACACCCTAAGGGTAGGAAGATTTTTAGAAGTCAGTGTCTCATTTATGACGGTGCATTAGAACAGCCTAAACTGGTCACGGAGGGAAATTATTTTACAATAATCCTGTAAAAGGAGAGACAGAATCTCAGTTGCTCAGCTGTTAGCTGCACAGAGCTTGGCACCAACCTTGAAACCCGATGAATAATGTTTGAAACGACATTGTTCCTAGATTTCCAGCTGTACCGGAACGTAGGTGGTCAGTGCAAAACCTACGTTACCTCCCGCTGCTGCTGCAAGGTTGATGCTGTCTGGGTCAGGGGGAGGACAGCCCAGTTCTGCAGAATAAATAGGCCCCTGCTGTGTCCAGCATCGAGGCGTCGTCTCCTTGTATGACTGTGGCCCCCCGGCAGCCCAGGGTCTGATTGCGTAGCAGGGCACTCATTTTTCCCCAGTGGAAAGCTGCAAGAGGATTTTTTTTTTATTTATTTAAGCGCTTTACCAGACATATCTCACGTGCTTGTGGCGTTGTTTCTAATGCTGTCATTATCTAGAAAAATCTCCACTTAGTGGTAGAAATCTCATACTTGCTTCCGCAGATGCCTGGGTTGCTGATGGGGAGCAGGGTTCTTGGCTCTTTCTAGGCAATGATTGTCAAATTCCAATTATTCTGGACGGTGGGGTGATCCTGAGAAATTGCAATGTTTCCGTTTTGTGTAAGGACACAAATATATGCATGAACACACATAGAAATTTTATCTGATTCTCTAACACCAGCTGCTGTGAACAAACCACCCACATACAGCAACTACTGATTACTGAAAGCATTGGTCTCCACTGTTGATACCCCAGTTTGCTGCCTGAACTCCTTCCCCACCTTCCCCAGCCTCTCGCTCACTTTCTCCAGAGGATGCTTGGGATTCTCACTGAGGTCCAGGGCTTGCCAGCTGAGGAGGTTAACCAGGACCCAGCTGGGAGCATCAGCTCTCATTTTCTTGTTCTTTGACAAGTCAACATTTCTCTCAAGCCTTCCTGGTGAAGCACCCAAAGCCTTTTTTGCAAACATACATTGAAGAAACCTTGGTGTATCTCAAGGAATAGCCTTGTCTTCACTTGAATGACAGATGCCAGTGAGACAGAAAAGAAAAGAGACTGTGGTTTTTCTCTCCAAGACGAGCATAACGGGCAGTAGAAGAGACAAGGCTCTTGACTCCCAAGTCTTCTCCTTGAGTAAATTAGACCCCACGTCATGCGCAGGTACTCTCTGTTGTTGCTGGGTTTGTCTGCTTTAAAGGCCAAATTCAGATGCCCTCAAGCAGCTGCTACTGAAGGCAGCGGGGGCGAGAGCTTTTGCGTGAGAGGGTGGAATTTAGTCCAAAGGTGTCGTACTATGGCACAGCAGGTACCCAGTCATGCCGGGCTTCCAGGAACGGGAGAGCCTGCCTCCCCCATTGACTGCAGCATGCTGATATCGGGTATTAGGAGAACTGGGGAAAAGACCTCCCTGTCAGAGAGTTGTGAAGAATGAATTGCAGAAGGAGGAGAGCACTAAATGGGGTTTTGTTACTGGTATGAAAAAGGCTGTAATAGCGAGAAAATGAGCTGATATGTGCAAAAGTGTAATTCACCATCAAATGAAAGATTCACCTGTCAGAGGAAAGGGCGTCTTTATCCAGCACCTGTATTTGGGAGACTGTTAAAAAAAACCACCCAAACAGCTGCTTTGAAACAAGGGCTTGAATTTGCTGTAATCATGTACAGCATATCCCACTGTTCATGGATCTGCTAAACGTAGCACTGCTGTAAATTCAAGGTGCGATTGCATCAGCTGATATTCTTCCTGCAGTTCTCTTTGGTTTGAAATATTGCCCGACTCATTTGGATTGTAATTGCCTGGAAACCAGCACACAACTCCAGAAGAGTGCCCCGCTAGTTATATTCACCTTGTCCAATAAAATGTCCCTGCCACTCCTGTGTTGGATCATGTCATCAGGACACCACACAGGGTGTGCCTTCATTTTGCCTTCCTGCGAGCCCCTTGACAGGTACCAGGGACTTCCTAAGGAACTTGGATCCTCATGGATTTCCTAAGCCATGGGAAGTTCCAAGAAGTGAAGGCTCTTCAGGGTTTCTGCACCTGCCATGCACAGATGCAGCTCTCAGCACTTGCAGGAGGTGTGTTGGGAGGAAACACAATCAATGAATAGGCCTTGCTCTGTGACCGTATTAAAATACTGCTGGTAAACCTAGCACCCAGCCGGTGCTGGGAACCCCATGTCCATTGCAGGCTTGCAGAGAAAATGTCAAGTTCCTGCTGACTCACAGGAAATTTGCCTATTTCTGGCCTGTCTTTCTGATGTCCAGGCTACCAATGAATATTTCTCCTTGTCTGCATTTCAAAAGGTGAGCATGATCCTGTCCTAGCATGTGCCAAACTCTTTACAGACTCCTCTGCAGCTGGAGGCAGGAAGCAGTCAGTACAGCCATCCTCGCCTTCCTGCAGTGGGAGGAGTGTGACCTGGTAGCCATGAAACCGGGGCTCCCCCTCAGTGCCTCCTTGCAGACTGAGAGAGGGGCTAGAGGGAACTAAAACCAGAAGGTCTCTTCTCTGAGTAGACCAGGGATGCTGGGAAGAAAAGGCCATGTTCTTCTTCGGCATGTAAGAGAGTAGGTTAGAGAACGAGAAGGCAGCACAGCTACTAACTAGAAGACAGCATTGGCATGAGAACAAGTAGATAAAAATAGGCTATGAAAAAATGTGGGCTGCAAATCAGAAACAAGTTTCCTTCTGTCAGAGTGAGGTTCTAGAATAACGTGCCAAGAAAATTCCTGATGACTCTTAAGATGGACTGTGATAAATTAACAAGAGGGACTTTATGACTCAGTGCTTGTCATAGCTGGGGAATATGATGATGACTAGGAGATCCCTTCTAGCCCCGCATTCCTGTTGGTATGATAACAGAGGAATCAGTGTAGGGCGCAGTAAATGCTGAATCACTCAGTGCTTTATATAGCTGCCTGGCAGGACAAAGTCCCTCGCACCCATCCTGTCTGCAAGAACCTCCAGGACAAAAAAAAAAAATCCTTATGTAAATGATTGTGCTCTGGCAGCACAAAGCATAAAGCTACGGATGCCTGAGTTAGAAGAAAACCAGCTGAGCTACAGGCTGCTCTGCACAGAGGAGAGGTGGAGGCATGGGCACAAATGCAAGAGACCTCACCGTGAACGCTCTGTGTACACGCTCTGAGGTGAATGCGCTCCAGCAGCTTCGATACACAGTTTTAATGTGGGAAAGAAGCTCGGTGCTTGGAACTGTGCGGAGGTATCCCATGCACTTGCTCAGCCAGGTGCGTGCAGGGATCGCTCCCACAGGGCATGGTCTTCTAATATAGCGGAAAGTTCCTGCACTTAACATCAACTGCTAAAACATCCACAGATCTCCCACCCCAGGACTCACACCTTATTTTACAGAGTTTTTTTGTGTCTTCCAGGAGTCCCCCAAGGATGAGATCACTTTCTGCAGCACAAGGCCAGCAATCAGGATGCAGCTTACACTGATGCAGTTGATGCCTCACAACTGGACATCTACAGCTCTGCTTCCCTGGCTCTAAGAGCAGACCTTGGGGTAACAGCAGCAGCTGCGGTTTCAGTAGTACCTAACCAGAGGTAGAGGCTAAGTAGAAGGCACCCATGAAAAAGTGGGTAAGGAGAGTAACATTGCTCAGGAGGAAAGCAATTCTTCACAGCCCCCATGACTGATGGACTTGAGGAAGACTTTTCTGGAAATTCTTCCAGACCTGTGGAGATCCCATACTGATGTGGGAGCTCCCTCACCACCTCAAAACCTGCACCCCATGCTACTTTGACACCTAGGGCCCTCTGCCGCTGCTCCCCACTTTGCCACAGGAATGTCCCCGCACAGATGTGACACCACTGTACAGCCACCATCTCCACGGCTTGCACAGACTGGTTACTCTGGGCCAAGGACACCTGTGGGTTTTCCCTTTTGCAGTACTTTCGAATACCCATGATTTCTAATAACTGCTCCCGGTATCAAAGCTTGGAGCGGGAGGTTCCCCACCGATCCCAGCTGCTAACGCCAACACAAGGCAGTGGGGAAACTTCCACGCCAGCAGTCAGCACTCTTCTCCCAGAGAGCCTGGCTTAATCCCTCTCGGCCTAAACTAACAAAGCTCTTTTTTTTTCCCCCCTTTTATATATTTTTTTTTTAAACCAGGCAGCCGAATCACAATCGAGATCAATTTTGTTATTTCCTAAACAGTCGCCAGCTGACAGGGTAACAGGGGCAGACTGAGTGATGGCAGGCGGCTGCGGCACGAGAGCCTCGAGGCTTCCTGCCTTCCCGGCTCTCGCCAAGGCCCAGCAAGCAGGCGCACAGAGTCATCTCACACCGGCTGTGACGTGACCCTTCCCAGACAGCCGTCAGCAAGGGAAGGGCGTAGAGGTGTCGGCGCAGCGCCGGGGTCAGGGGGATCCGCAGAGCTTTTAAACAGCAGAGTAGCACCTGTAAATGGGCCCACGGGCAGGGAAAGGCTCCGCTCTGTGGAGCATCTCCTACGGCACTGTGCGTAGCAGCGCTCAGGGGTGCTGGCTGAGGTGGGGTTGTCGTCTCTTCCTATGGTTTGCAGACAGCAGCAGGAGTCACAGAGCCTGCGGGGGTGCACAGTTAACGGGGGAAGGAAGGCTTGGAAACGTGGTCTGGGAAAAAAACATTCAAAGGCCGTTGTCAGTATTAACTGCTGTGGCTGCCCCATGTGTCATTGTGGCAACCTCTCTGCTGGCAGACATTGCTTGGATGGGGACAGGGGCTGGGATAAGATGTACAGGATTGCCAAGGACTGCTCCGTAGCTTCTGAGTAGCAGCAGTTTTTCACATGCCCTGAGAACGTTTGTAGGGACAGTGAGCCCAGCACTCACCTGGGAGCAGGCAGGGGACCTCCTTTCAGTCACTTCCCTTTCATTTTGATTTCTGTAAGGTGGAGGTTTCTGCCTTGAACTGCAAAGAGGCACAGCCTTTCCTAACGGGAACGGCTTTAGACAGTGGACACACTGGAGAAGGAATTACTCATGTGGGATGTTGATACTACAGGTCCCCTGGGTGAGAGATAGCTCTCTTTAGGCTATATCCATCATCAGTGCCAAGAAAGAGAGTCAGTTATAGTCAGTTATAAATCAGGGCACTCGCAGTCCTGCTGCCACAAGCCTTCTCAGCTCTCACGATCTTCCTCTCCGCCTTCACAGAACATGTGCCACTGCCCTTGCAGCTGCTCAGAAACCTCAGATTCAGGGCAAAGCTCTAATTAAGATGCTTTGAATGGCTTAATGGGGAGAGACAGGCTCCTCCAAAGACTGTACAAAGAGCCGTGGGGGAACCAAATGCTGAATTCAGTGCCTAAGCCAGGTGCCTAAAACTAAGCAGTGTGAAGGCTCCTCTGTGTGCCCATGCAACGCCTGATGCAAGGATCCCATAATACCAACGGCAATGAAAGCAGCCCACTGTCTCACTCTGTCCTTTCTTCTCATGTGCAGGCAGCCCGATCCAGCACATGGTGCTTTGACTCTTCCCCACCTGAATCAAATGCATTTTCCTTGCTAGATACAGGGGGAGGCCAGAGCTGGGAGTCATCAAAAGCACCAGTGAGTTTTTGTGTGTGCACACGTGCACGTTGGAACTGCACTAGCCTGCTGTGCATGTGTAGGAAGTAGACTCATAGAATCATTTAGGTTGGAAAAGACCCTTAAGATCATCGAGTCCAACTGTTAACCTAACACTGCCAAGTCCACCACTAAACCATGTCCCCAAGCACCACATCTTTTAAATAACTCCAGGGATGGTGATTCCACCACTTCCCTGAGCAGCCTGGTCCAGTGCTTGATAACCCTTTCAGTGAAGAAATTTTTCCTAACATCCAACCTAAACCTCCCCTGGCGCAACTTGAGGCCATTTCCCCTTGTCCTATTGCCTGTTACTGGGGCGAAGAGACCAACACCCCCCTCACTACAGCCTCCTTTCAGGCAGTTGTAGAGAGCGTTAAGGTCTCCCCTCAGGCTCCTCTTCTCCAGACTAAACAACCCCAGTTCCCTCAGCCGCTCCTCATAAGACTTGTTCTCCAGACTCTTCACCAGCTTTGGTGCCCTTCTCTGGACATGCTCCAGCACCTCAATGGTGGGGGTCTTCAGGGATCCCCTCTTGTAGTGAGGGCCCCAAAACTGAACACGGTATTGGAGGTGCAGCCTCACCAATGCCGAGCACAGGGGCACGATCACCTCCCTGCTCCTGCTGACCACACCATTCCTGATAAAAGCCAGGATGCCGTTGGCCTTCTCAGTAGGTGCATCCACTTGGTGTGCAGTTTCCAGTTCATGGCTGCTGGTCACCAGACAGAAAAGCAACTGCCCCAAATTCCAGCGATGAGTTCCCAAACAAACCACAGGTTCAAAGTCCTCTGGAGGGTTTTTCTGCCTTTGCTGGTGGTTTTTAAGTTAATTTTTATATCAGCTGCTTCCAGGTGGCTTCACGGTTGATCACTTCCTTTGACCATGCTGCAGTATTTCCTAGCCCCACAGCAAAGTGCTACTCCAAACGCGCTGAGGGGGTGGGAGAAACCAGCCCCAAATCGGAAAATGCGGCTTTCCCGGCGCTGACTCAGAGTTATCGGGGTCCCCGCCGCCCCCCAGCCTTGGCTGTTCCAGCGCGGGGAGGCGGCGGGAGGCCGCCCGGCGCGGCAGCAGCAGCCCCTGCTGCGAGCACCGCAAAACTGCACCCGGGCTCTCCCCAGCCCCGGGGCCGGGGGGAGGGACCCTCCCGGCACCCCCCTCCCCGAGCCCCACACCTCTGCGGGACCCCCGGCCGAGCCCCGGGAGGAGGCACCCCCCGCCCGGGGGTCTCCCCGCCGGCGGCATCCCGGCTCGGGGGACACGCTCCGGGCTGTCGGGTAAATAAATGATGGCTGGAAGTAAAGCACCGGCCGCTGACCGGGAGCTCCTGCTCCCCCGGGGCAGCTGTGACTGACAGAAAAAAAAAAACCCGAAGGAAACTGGTTTCTGTTAGCAAAAGGTGATGAAATTCTGTGGAAAAAAATCGGGACGAAAAAATTACTCTCTGGGGTGTTTCCATTTTAGAAACAAACATGGGCTGTGGGAATATCGTTCCCCATAGAATTATTGGTTTTGGTGATTTGCCCTAGAAATTCTGAAAGCTTGGAAAACCGCAGAGGCGATGCGGGAAAACAGGTGACACCAGTGAAGGGACACAGTGGTGAGGGATTTCACCATCGTCAAGGCTAACGGGGAGAGCAGTGCTAACGTGCATCGGCCAAACCAGATTTGGGATTCCTCTGCCACCTGCCCTTTGAACAAAGCCTTCCTCCAGAGGGGCTTTCTTTATGCACTGGGCATCGGGTCTCAGCATCCCGAACTTCTCCACTGGAGGCAACGATACGCTGAAACGCCGTCACAAGTATCCCCCAAAAAGCAGACACACCGTATTTACTGTTCTTGGTATTTCTAAAATAAAAATTAAACAGACTGTATTAATTTAAACAAACCTCACTCCAGACTACACCGTCCATAAAAAGATATACAGAAGGGCACAAGCCCCAGAAAAACAATGCAAAAAAGGAAAAACCTTTTCAGATCCTCTTTTACGATTGCTAGCTTGTCTTTCCCTTCAGTGCTGACCCGAGTCTCACCTGCGACCGTGCAACAGAACTACACCAAATGCAAAGACACCTCCAGGGACATCACCTTTGGACTCCATTTTCTCACTCAGATGCTACCAAAAAGAACCAAACCCCAAAAGTCTCCCATGCACCCTCTACTCCGAGGTCCTTGGAGGTCCTGGCCTTGCCAGGGAGCAGTATGCCCCAGGCGAGGGGCAGCCTGAAGCTGCTGCTCCTGGTGTCTGGCCGTCTCCCATCTCCAGCTGGGTGTGATGCCGGTGGGAGGCTCTCCATCGGCAGCCTCGGGGGGAAGGAGTCTTCTGTCTGTCTGTCTGTCTGCTACGTGCAAGAAGCCACATCTGTTTCTGAGACATGGTGCTGCTTCTCTCTGGTGTGAATCACCCGGCTCTCACAGGGAAAGCCCTTCGCGATGACGAAGGTTGGGGCTCTTGCAGGACACCCAGCCCCAGCCTTTCTGCTGCCGGTACCGGGACAGGCAGACGTGCCGGGTATCTGTGGGGCGCAGGCAGCTGCCCGGAATAGCCAGGACAAAACCACAGCCACCTCTCCGAGTGCTGCCAACCACCTCTCGGCCAAACACGGTCTGCAGTCACCGCTGACCAGGCTGGGGCTGACACCGCAACCCAGAGCGAGGCAAGATTTACTCCCGACCCACAGATGCCAGAGCAAGACGCATCCCTCGGTGGGACGCGTGGCTTTAGCATCGCTGCAAACATGCAGCATTTCAGGGGCGGGAGGGCACTTGCCTTCGGCGCAGGGGTGCTCCCAGTCACACAAAGGTGGGCTTCAGATCTTCTTTGAAATTCACCATGGGCTGGGGCCCGCCGTGGTGCTCTGTCCGATGGCCCGCGCAGCTGCTGGGCTCTGTGTCCGTGTCCGTGTCCGTGTCCGTGCTGCTGCTGCCCAGGGAGCCGCGCGGGCTCTGGAAGCAGACCTCGCAGCAGGGCCGGTGGCAGCCATGAAACATCTCCTCGGAGCTGCTGCTGCTGCTGCTGGAGTCAGAGTCTGGGTAGTAGTACAGCGAGCGCAGGGAGGGCTCGGCGGGTCCCCTCGGGGTGCCCTGCCGCCGCCGCTGCTCCCGCGGGATGCACGGGGAAGCGCCCTGGGACTCCGGCCACCCTGGGCATCCCTCTGGCTGGAGGCAGACCTGCCCAGGGATGGCTGGAGGGTGAAGGAGCCCTCCGCCAGCCATCTCCCCTTCCCTCCCCAAGGAGGACTCCCCACGGCCCCAGCCGCCCATCTCCTTCACCCTGCGGCTGGCACGAGGGGAGACATGTCCGGGGAAGCAGATCCTCCGCCGCCGCCTCGCCAGGTAGGGGCTGAGGGGCGTGCAGACACCCGGGTAGCCATCCTGGGCCCCCCATGTTCCTCCCTGCTCGCCTGGGGGGCTCTGGCTGTGGCACGGGGACCCTCCCCATAAAGCCGTGCTGTAGGTTTTCCCATCCAGGCTCAGCTCTTGCAAGATTTCCCGCAGCTTCTCGCTGCTCACGTAGCTGACTTTGGGGGACGACTCCCAGGCCACGCCAGCGGAGATGTCCCGGCCCGGCAGCTGCTCCGGAGGCTGCTCCTGCCCCGCCGGTGCCCCGCACTCCCGGGCACCTTTCAGGCCGCATTCGATGCCGTCCCCCATGTCAAAAAGCAGCGCCCGAGAGCAAACGGGCTCGTGGCTCACGTGTTTCCACAGGTCCTGAGCATCGCTGCGAAGAGGCGGCGTACCCAGCAAGCGGGGAGGCTGCCACCCGTCCCGCTCCGGATCCGGGGGGCAGCGGTCCCCCACCGCGTCCCCGCTCCGGGCGAGGGGAGCCGGCGCCGGTGCGCGGGGGTCGCAGCCGCTCTCCGCAGACATCAGCCTCATCAGCTTCTCCTTGGCGCTGCTCACTTGCTCCTGCAGGCTTTCGATCACGGCGTTTTTCTGTGTTAAACAAATACGCCTGTCAAGGGCCGGGCGGGCAGAGGGCACAAAAAAAGCCACCGAGTTGGAAAAAGGCGCTGCCGGAAAACGAACCGTCCCTCCCCGCACGGAGAGGTGCTCTGAGCAGCGGGGCTGCGAGAGCCACGCTGGCAGCGTGTGTGACCCGCAGCATCCCAGAGCCCCCCCAGACGTGGGTGCGGGAAGGGGGGCACGGGGGCAGGCGGCTCGCCGAGCTGGGGTGCTCCCACCCATGCAGTGGGGGTGAGGGAGCAGGAGGCTGGGGGCTTTCCCAGGAGAGGGCATATCCCCTCTAAATTAACCGTGTTTGACTGGGCTGTGGGAACCAGACTCTCCGGCTCTTCTCCCTCCGTGTTTTTTGGAAACCCACTGGATCATGCCTAGATTTTGGCACTTTGGGGTGCAGAGTGATGCGACAAAACACAGCAGCTCTTCCCGTCGGAGCAGGAGCACCCGTGAGGACCGGGCTGTAAGGAAAGGCTTCCCACCCTGTAAAGCCTTTGGCCCACAAAAGGCAAGGGGAGAAGCTGGCACGGATGAGCAGGGCCGGCAGAGCCCGTACCTCGGTGAGCAGCTGCTTCATGGAGTTTTTCTCCCCCATCAGCTGGTAGAGCTGCTCCTCGCTGTACACCGAGCGGCAGCTCCTGCTCGGGCTGGTGAAATATTTTGCCATGTGGCTCACGGTTTGGCTTTCTTCTTCAAAGGCTTTCCACTGCTTGAGCTGGGGGGTAGAAGCGGGCGTCATCGGCGCGGCACGCACAGCCCCTGCCGACGCGGCGGGAGGCCAGCGCAGCTCGAGCGTGAAGGAGACAAAGGGATGGAGAGGGGAGACAAAGGCGGGCTGTGATGGAGGAGCAGAGATGGGCAGCGAGAGGCGGCTGGGCGAGGGGCTGCAGTGTCACTTGGAGCCTCCCACCCGCCTGGGCCCTACCCTGTCCCTGGCTCCAGCTTTTAACCCAGAGAGGGTCAGTGCCTGCCCACGCTGCAGCCTCTAAACATGCCGTAAAAGCCCCCTCCCTCTCCTCCCCCCTCCCTAACTCTATGACAGACAAAGACAGTGTCACACACGCCTCCTTATCCCGTATCACCGGTGACGAGCTGAAAACCAGCAACGCTTAGTGTCTGTTTTCTCATCTACTGTATGCGTGGAAGCCTTGTGCAGCCCAGCTCCAGCTGCTGATCGATCTCGGATGAGCAATAGAAGAGCAAGCCCATTAAAGAAAACAAGTTGATGAATTAAAAGATCCAAGTTAAATAAAATGTTCAAGGCCCCCAGGCTACAGTAGAAAAATGGTACAGGCAGAGTGCAAGTGCGGTTCGTCAGCTCCTCCGCGCTCACTCTGGGAGACCTCGCGCTTGGCAGAGCATCGCCAGCAGGCTTGGTGCTTGTCAGAGGAGGTTTGGATCCTGCTCCCCAGGGCTGCTTGTTTAGCGGGTTGGGGCTCTCCAGTTACACTGCGTCAACTGAGGTAGGAGGGGACCTCTGGAAACCATCTAGTCCAGCCACCCTGCTCAAGTAAGGTCAGCTGGAGCAGGCTGCCAAGGACCGTGTCCAGCTGGGTCTTGAACATCTCAAAGGACAGCTACTCCACAACCTCTCTGGGCAACCTGCTCCAGTGTTTTACAACTTTCACAGAAAAAAAACCAAACCCGTTTTCTGATGCTTAAATAGAATTTCCTGTGTTTTGGTTTGTGCCCATTGTCCCTGGTCCTGTCAGTGGCCACCTCTGAGAAGAACCTGGCTCCCCCCTCCCTAGTCCACTCCCATCAGCACATTGGTGAGATCCCCCGAGCCCTCTCTTGCACAGATGTGCTCTTTCTTCAGCTTTACCTCTTCCTCCCTTTCTCACGGCATTTCCTTGAGCCCAAACATCCCTCCAAACATTAAACTGAGTAAACAACTGTTTCCTCTCCCTGTAACAATGGGAGCGTTTTTCCCACTAACATCGTGGCTAGGCACATCAGCTTGCTCCTGGAGGACACAGGAAGCAGAAGAGCCTCTCCTCGCCACAAAACGCTTCCTTCAAACATCTCTGCATCCTCCCCCTCACTTGCAGCAAAGCCCAGCTTCCTTCTCCAAGAGCGCAGAGGAAGACAGCCTCCCCTGGGAACCACCAGCAGCCAAGCAGCCTCTGAGCCTGGCAAGGGCATCTGGATGGCCAGAACCCAGCTCCATCCCTGCCATGGGCAGGAACCCTCATCAGGAGCAGGCACATGGGGTATGAGGAGACGAGAACTGCACGAAGGACCGATCTCACCACCCACATGAAGGAGGAGGAGGAGGGCAGCCCTCTGTGTGGCTGTCACCCGTAGCACCCTCTTGAAGGAGGGTTTCTGAACAGCTCTGCAATGTGCCTGCCCTCCTTGGGGACTCGGGGGACCTGCTTGGGGAAGCAGAGCCATTGGGGCTTGGAGGATGAGCTATGCAAGCAAGTCCAAACATTTGGGAAAAGAAGCAGGAAAGTAAGTGCTTGGCCCACACAGCTCCTGTTGTTCAGCTCCAAAAATGTGTCCATTTCCCCACCAGGTGGGCAGGACAGAGGTGGCAGCGTACCTGTGGGACAAAGATGAAGCAGTTGATCGTCGTTGTACACACGAAGATGCCTCCAGAGGTAAAGCCAAACAGCAAGTTGTGCCAAGCACGGAAGAAACGGTGAACTAAGCAGACGGTGCCGGCAGCCAGGAAAACGAGGTTGACCCCGACGATAAGCGTCAAGGACTGGTTGACTGGTGGGGCGCTGACATTGTCGGTCAGACCGGCCAAGTAGGTCCCATACAGCAGAAGGATACTCTGGAAGCAGAAAAGAAGACGTTTCCAGAGTGTGGAAAATTACAGCCTGATGGTGTTAGCCCCCACCTCGCACCAAGCCCAGTGAGCTCTGATACACTTAGCACAATCCTAATTAATGCTCTTTGATCTATAATGCNGACCTCCAGCACGTGGTGGTGATGCCACAGCAAACACCCGGCACACTGCTGCAGGTCCAGAGCAGGGCTGGGGAGACAGGGCAGGAGCAAAGGTGCCGGCGGGCCGTGGGGGTCCTGACGGAGGGGTGTGGGGAGCTGAGGGTCCAGTCGTCAGGCGACGCCATGGAGCAGGGCATGGCCAGGAGAGGCAAGCCGTGAAAACCTGCCCTTGGGCATCAGGGAGCAGGAGCAGCAAAGACGGACAGACACGAGATGGAGGTCCTTGCGGGGACATGGCGGTGGGGTGCCATCAAGGCGCAACGACCTACCTCTGAAGGAGCAGGAAGGAGACTCAGAAGGACGTTCAGAAGGAAAAAGCAAGGCAGAAGAAGCGGAGGCTTAGACTGGAGGGAAGAGGATGTACTCGGTGCCTCTTTAAATGGAAATCCAGGAAACTACCGGGTGCAATTCTTCTCCCTTCTCTCCGCCATGTCCTGCCTGTCTCTAGCTGGGGCGAAAGGGGCTAGAGAAGTAAGTGCCCTGCACCCAGAGGCCCTCCCTCCCCTGGCATAGGACAGCTGTTTCAGAGCAGGCTTCCTCACCGTGCTGCCCGCGCGCACCTTCCCAGCGTGCTCAGGATAAAGCTACCCGGCAGGCTGAACCCCTCCTTCCCCAGGGCACGCTGGCAGGAAACACCCAGTACTTTTTGCCCGCCTTTGTAGTGCAGGGAATGGTCTGCCTTCAGGGTCATTTGGAAATGGAATCTAACTAAATCCCTGCTCCTGCAAGGACCCAGAATACAGGGAACATGACTCCTACATTATTTCTGTGTTGCCCAGTAAGTCCCACTGTCGGCCTCTTACTAAGAGACATTAATCTGTCATCTGGGCATCTACAGATGTTCTGTAGACCCTTCTGGACCCTTCCGTGCTGTGGTTGCTTGATGACCGCAACAGCCGCTGCCAGGGTTAGGGTCTGGAGGGACACTCTTACAGGCAAGAGAGGTTCACGTCCACGGTCTTCGGTGAGACTCCCAACTTCAGAGCAGCACGAATTTTCAAGGAGGGGGTGTAACAGTGATATCTGCCTCGCTGAGAATTAGGTTGCTGCCCGACCCTGCTTTGTAGGATCTGCACTGGATCACAGCCACATTCACCACGGGGCACCTCCAAATGCACAGCCCAAAGGCAAGCCAACTCCTAATCCCCGAGCAAGAGAAAAAACCAGCACCGAAGTCCCATTTAAAACTGATATAGTCTATCTGGGACACAGACAACAGCACTGCCCTCTGCCAAACTAGGACTTTCAGTAAGCACAGGACTAAGTTTTTTGTTTGTTTTATGAGCAGAGGACTTTGCTCCTAATTCCAGGCATGTCCTTGGCCAGTCATTTCTGCTCATTGCTCTGTGCCAGTAAAACCAGGATAATACAATGAGTGGCTCCACAAAGGGCTAAGCACATCAACGCAGTGGAAGATAACAAGTGCTAAGCACACGCAGAGATAGAGCCTACTCCCACATCAGTGTAAATCCAGATTAACTCCAGAGAAACCATTAAAGAAATAACTCCATGACCCCCAGCAGGTAGATAGTATCAGGGTCAGGTTCAACGCAACGCTAACGAAGAGTACGTGGGACTGGTAAAGGGGATGTTTTATTCCAAAGCGCAGTTTGTAGGAGCTGTAGGCAAAAGCATTACCTCTCTAAACGCTAACACAAACTGCAGACAAAATCAGAGGTGGAGACACAGCACTGAAAGCCCAGGGAACACCTGCAGTCCTTGGCACCAAAGGACTTTTAAGGACAGGCTAGACTAATGTCTTAAAAAATTAAGTGTAGGGGGAAGAAGGACTTGGCTGTGTCATGAGGCCTCTTTCTGCTCTTTTTCCTACGATTTTGGGTAAGTGGTCAAGGAGTATTACATTACAGTGAGTCAGAAAGGAACTGCCTGTACTGCACACAGAGATGGAGCCATTCCCAAAGAAAGGCTGTGATCTCACAAGCTTCATCAACATCAGCTTTCTGAAATGCGTCCAGCCTCTGCCAACCCAGAGACACATGAGACCACAGATAATTACAGCGATAATTATACCTACATAGTTACATCAGTATAACTAACCCTTCTGGAATAAGAAGGGCCACGTGCAAAGCTAGACCAGTGAAAGTGTACCTCAGTGGTATAATTAAGCTGATACGCATCCTGTAAAGATATGCACCAAGCACTTGTCATCAGCAGCTCCTTGATTTGGAGTCAGAGGACTCAGGGGCTGGGCCACATAGCGAGTACACGGTCATCTGAGGCTTTATGGCAAAAGTGTGCTTCAGAAAACAGTAAGACACAAGTATTAAGAAAAGATATAGATCGGGTGTGGGGGGTTGCAGGGAGAGAACTAGAGAGACAGTATGTGCACGGTGTACGTAAAAGAGATGGTGAGGCAGGGAAAAAGTGGCTAACAGGGCTTTTACCAGGGAATGCAAGAAAACACCAAGATGGGAAGGACTGGATGTGGGAGGGCTTTCAAGACGAACAGGAGTAGCCAGAATCTGCAGTTGGCCTGTTGCTTGGGAGGGCAGCAAAACTACGAATGCTGCTTAACAATTTCGGCTGTGAGACTGGGAGGAGGCGGGATACAATGCTAGAATCAATAAAGCGGCTACGTACCTTAAACCCTAAAATGAGAACGAGCCAAAGATCGGAATAGAGAGATGCGCAGGACTGCACCCGGCTGACTGAGCAGGTCATGCCTTTCTCTGTCGCCTAGGAGGCAAGGGGAAGGCAGACGTGAAGGCTGCTGCCCCGGCCCGGGAGCAGGCACGGACCGACGGGCAGACAGATGTACACATCTGAGCAGGTCTCCTCTGTAAATTCCTAGAAGGAAAGGCCAAAGATGGTGCTGCCAGAGGCAGAGGGTTAAAGCGAGGAAGATTTTGGCACTCTGCTGCCAACAGGGCTGGTTAAATCCTTCTTTAAAGCATCTGCAGATACCTCTCCTGTGTCGCCAAGGTGACCTACACAGACCTGGAAATCTTGCAGCAGACCCTCATCTCTGTAATAGACCAGACATAAACCCAACCCAGAGCACCCAGAAGACTTTCTGGCTTGTTTTTCTTTCTGTTTTTTTTTTTAAACAGCACTTTCAACCACCTAACCATCCACCAACTTTATCCACAGAGATCAGACAGGACACGGCACAACCCTCCACTGCCCCTCCTCATCCCTTTACCCGCAGTGAGACGCTGAGGCTTCGGAAACACTGGACTGGATCAGAAAATACCCACGTCAAGAGCAACATGGCGTCCGCCAGCACCAACACCGCCACCATCGCCAGCAACTGGAGGTCTTTGATAATCTGCAAACACGCAAGAAGTAAGCATTACCATGGGGGGCAAATGGACACCAGCAGCCTCCATCGCCTTGGGTCTCTTTCTGGTTATTTCTTCCAAGGGACATGTCCATCCTAATACTTCCCCCAGAGCGGAGTCCCGTGGCTCACCTACATCCGAGTCGGCCACAGGATCTCTGTCTCCAGCTCCCAAACTCTTGGAGACCTAATCAGGCTTGGGGCCAGGTATAAACCCTCCCCAACAGAGTGGCTAGCTGTTACATGCTATGACAGAAAACAGCCCTTCCAAAACAAGAGTATCACCCCTTATGCCCCTATCACAAGCAGAGACAAAAAGGGTGAGGAAAAAAAGCTGGTATGATTATCATTTTGCAAGTTGAACACAGATCCCGGCGCCTCAGGAATGGGAGTCCTTGCTGGTGCACGGTTCCCCTGCAAACCCTCTCATCTCACCTTTCATCCAAGACCTACTTTTTTCACCATTGGAAGGTGGCCACTGAAAGCCGTAAGTGCACTGTTACATGCACAAATTCATAGAGGCATCTCCCATTTCCCTCCCAGCTGCTGTATCCCCTTCCTTCAGTGCTGCAGAGGAGTACCCAGCACTCCCTCCCTCCCTTCAAGACGAGATCAGATGCATCCAGGGATGGCCCTACATCAGACACCCTTGAGGATACCTGGTTTATTTTCATCCCACAAAAATAATTAGCCCAGACCTGACACAAACACCGGTGTGTAGCGTAATGAAGGCACGTGGCCGATGTAAAATGAGAACAAGACAGGGGAACAGGCAGCCTGGCAGGGCACCTGCTTGCCTGTGGAGTGGAAAAGCTCCTGCCTCATTGCGCAGGAACAAATGAGCAGCCCGTGCCCAGCTAGATGTGAAACCAGACCTGTGACTGTGGCACCCATCACTGTCATGTGCTGGTTTTATCTACTATCCCGCACCGGTTTGGGACTTGCTGGTGTTTGCCCCCCTCAGGGAGTTTTCTCCCCCGCCCTGGGTGCTGTGTACTCACCACTCGCTTGTCCGGCACCCGCTGGGTGAACACCTTGTAGAGTCGCCAGCTTTTCCCCAGGACGGGGCCAAACACCAGGGAGGTCCCCACGCACAGCAGGCAGAGCCGCACCTGCCGGGGGGCAGAGCGAGGGGGCTGAAGGGGCACCCGTGGGGTTTGCAGGGACACCCCGCACCCTCCCGCCTGGGGATGCAGCAAAGACGGGTGGGGATGTGGGGATGTGCCTATGGCCTTCTGGCTTCTGGAGGGTCACATCGGATACTAGAAAGCTGACCACAGAGTGAAATAAATTAAAAAAGGCACGCACTCCTCTGCAGGCTTGCCTGCTGCCTGCCTTTTCCTCCCCACCCCAAGAGGCTCTTGTCGGAGGAGCAGGCAGGGAGAGCCAGGCAGCTTGCAAGCGGCAGGGGCATGGAGGGTCCCAGCACCAATAAATCACTCGCTGGCACTTCCGTGCCCTCAGCCCGGCGGCTGACCAGGACAGCAGGGTGTGCTCTCTCCCATGTCCCACTCTCCCACCTGGGTGCATGCCCAGTCCCCGGTCTGGCAGGGCGGCTGCCCCAGGTCAGGACACGGGGGTTCGTCACACAGGTCAGCGTTTTGACAAAGATCTGCTTCGCAGCCAAAAAACTCGCCTGCAACCTCGCGACACCTCTGCCGCGCCGGGCAGTGGCTGTGCGGAGGGTCCCATCTCCCTTTAGGCTCCCCTCTCCCTACTGCACCTCCCCAAGCCCACCAGGCTGCCTGCCTGAGGCTGCCCTCTCCCCAGGGACCTGCCGTGCGTCCCCCCTGGAGTGGCTGTGGTCTGCACAAACCGCGAAGCCTGTTCAGACAGAAAGCATCTGGCTGCATTTTGTGTGCGTGGAAACCACAGCCCGGCCGAGTGTGCCCAGCACCGAGGTGGTGACAGACTTCAGCGAAGAGGGAGAGCACGTGCAAACATGCATGGACATACACGCATGTGCATGCCTGAAGGCACTCGTCCCAGCAAACCCCCTGCTCACCTGAATAAGCTTTTCCACCGAGTCTCCGGACGGCAGGCTCTGCTCCTGAATCCCAAAGAGGTAAGCACTAGTGTAAGTCAAGCCACTGCCCAGCAGGGTCACAATGTTCAGATTGGGGCTGGACATCTTCACGATCCTCCAGGAAACAAAGCAGGGAAGGCGGTGACAGTTATTGAGCATCATGACCTGGCAGCACAGGAACAAGGTCCCCTCACAGGGATGATGATGGCCATAAGGAATGCTGACACACTGTGTCGTCCCCCAGCCCCTGCTGTTCACAGCTCCTCCGAAAGCTCAGCCATTGCTCCATGGTGCATACCCCGTCGCCTCTCCTGCACTGCTGGACTGCTTCACTATCTTTAAAGTATTAATTTTGCCCTACCCTGACACTCCTGTGGGACACCAAGATCCCTTCTCCCCGGAACGGATGGAACCAGGTTTGCCCCACGGCACCCCTGCCCCCTGCATGGACCTGCAGTGCAGAAAAGCATCTGTGAGGCAGCTTAAGCCACCATCTTCATGGACAAATACGTGGGAAGCCATGGGCTTTAGGCAGCGAAGCAGACAGGGTCAGCACAGCCGGGTCTCTCTGCTACCGGTGCCCGTGCCAGGCAGACAAAGCTGTGCAGCGGTGCCAGCACGCTCTGGGGCCGCACAGCCCCGCAGCGGCACAGAGCCAGGGAAGCGATGCCCCGCGGTCCCGCGGGCGGCACGCAGCACAGCGCCCAGCTCAGTCCCCCAGCTTCAAGGCCAACATCTTCCTCCACTGTCCTCTGCTGTAAAGGGGCAGAAGTGGAAAAGCTCACCGACGCAGCCCGGGGTGACCGTCCCCAGCAGTGAGCTTTGGGTACAGCAGCTACAAATGCCTCCAGGAACAGGCTCTTCCCACTGCTGCTTCCTTTGAGGAGCTACCTCCACCCTCAGCACAGTCTCAACTTCAGGAAGCTGCCAGCAACGTTCAGGTTACAGCTTCCCCTCTGTAATTTCACCCCGTCACTCATAATCCTGTAACTGTATTCAAGGAGGGGAGAATCGACTCACTGATCTCTCCCGACCTGTCACCCTTCTCCAGCAAGCCCATCGAGCGAAAGCTGCAGCTCCTGCCACCCCCCTGCATAGCTCCCTCCCTTCGATCTGCTGCTAAGTCATTGCATTTCTCCACCCTTGAGCTCCTTCCTGGCTTGCTGCCTCGCAGACGCAGAGCCCGGGATTCGCCCTGGCTCTCTCCCTCCCTGCCTTTCTCGCCATGCCTCAGCCCCTGGGGAAAGATACTCATCAGCTCACCCTCCCAGCTGCGCGCAGAGAAAGGTCGTCTTTGCCCTCCCAGGTTCAGCAGGCAGACCCGTATTTATTTGCTGCAGTGCACATAAATAACGCACATTCATTACAGCTTCGCCCTGAGAATATCTTCAGGGGCCTAAACAATCCGGTCATCGATTCAGGCGGCCACCGAACTCAGCACCACTCTGCTTCAGTAAATCAAGTGCCTGAGACCGGGATGCAGGTCATGCAGCTACCGCACCGCAGCGGGCACAGGGCTGAAGACCAAACCCTTCCGAGCAGGGCCCTCCTGACTGTCCGGCAGCTATAAGCAGCATGAAGTTACCACCACCAGAGAACTGGAACGGCAGCAGCCCGGGCTGCACACAGCTGTGCCTCTCTGCAAAACCAAGGCAAATGGAGTGCAAAGGCTTTGCCAGGTGAAGCTTGGGAGAGGGACGTATCTCTACAAGGGGAAGAGGTTGAGAGACCAACGAGACTGAGGAGAAGGTGGCAAGGAGGCAGGTGAGACATCCAGAATTGCCGAGAAAGGCTAAGCGCTGGCAGAGACAGTTGGAGCTACAAGGAGCAGCTGAGCCTTTTGCTTGATTATTTATGCTGCATTCAGGGGAGCAGGACTTTTTACACCCTTTGTGCAGACTGACCAGCACCAAGAAAAGCCTGCACTTCACCACCAGCTTCTCTCACCAGTGGAGACCATGTTCGCCACCCATACGCACAACCACCAAGATCAACAACGGTTAGCAGTATCTTCAAACTACGAGTGGCCCAACAGCAGGAAGGATGTGCACGCACTGTGGAGAGCACGATGGCTTTGCTCATGGAGCTACGCTGCTCAAAGTGGTGCTCTCAGGACTATGGAGGTGATAAGGAGACCAGGTCTCTTTCTGCTCACTCCTGTTGATGGTTTTACTGAATAGCACCTCGGGATGAGACCATGCACTGCTGTCTGTGCTACGCCGGAGGGCATCCATGCTCTGACTCGTTCACAGCTCCCTGACTTGAGGAGGAAGGGAGCAGTCCAAGCAGGACTGTCTCCACCAGTGATCAACACTGGGTGTGATGGAGAAAGCTGCAAAATCCCTGGCATTGCCCTTGCTTGCCCAGTGCTGCTCCTTCAGGCTTGCACCCTCCTCATCCTTAGCCGGCCATCAGCTCAGAGCCTGGCCCTGCAGGGGCCCAACGCTGCTGCCCCAGCTCTGGGGATCTCTTGTGGCAGAAGAGGGGAGCCCTTACCTGTTTTTCCTGAAGCGAATTGTGAAAACAAGAAAGAAGAGTGCTAGCAGGACTCCTCCGGTCAGGAATGTCCACGCAACTCCCAGGAGAGCAGCAGAGAAGGATGGGGAGCTCTTCCCAGTGCGGTCAGAAGATGTCTGGGGAAGGTAAAAAGGGATGAGGACATCGCTGGCATGGTCATTCCCACAGGTGCTCCTGCTCAGCCAGAAAGCCTTATAAAGCCTTATAAATGCCTATAAATATCTTAAGGGTGGGTGTCAGGAGGATGGGGCCAAGCTCTTTTCAGTGGTGCCCAGCGACAGGACAAGGGGCAATGGGCACAAACTGAGGCACAGGAAGTTCCGTCTGAACATGAGGAAGAACTTCT
>Ga0065711_1030088_pt1 | contig 33755 bp, 20 predicted proteins | sample Hoacrofraction12_FD_59098 | JGI IMG/M metagenome (GOLD analysis project Ga0065711, IMG submission 59098) | Hoatzin crop microbial communities from Cojedes, Venezuela - Epithelial fraction 12 v2 (version 2) | ecosystem: Host-associated > Birds > Digestive system > Esophagus > Crop | place...
GGGGGGGGGACGGGGACCGGGGGGGTCCCGGAGTCAGCGGCCGAGCCCCGTGCCGAGCACCGAGCGTGTAGGGAGGCGTCGCGACCCGCAGCCGCCTGCCAGCCCCTAGGCCGTGCCTTATTAGATAAGATAAAAAAAAAAACAATCCCTCTCTCCCCACATTTAAATACCGGCGACATCTCCCCGCACCCGTGCTGCCCCGCCTCAGCCGAGCCCCAGCCCGCAGCTTTCCCCCTCACAAAGAGCTCGTTTGCAGCGGTTATCGGAGCTCGATTTGACAGGTAAAGCAGATCTCTAAAAGGTGGTTTTGTTTCAGCCGGGCAGGTGCAGCACCCTGCGGCTCGTCCGGGTGGCCCTCGGGATCCGCCTTAGCTGGTTTCATTTGGGTTTTCCCCATTTATCGGGTGGTTTTTGTGAAGACGCGTCGTCTAGGAAACGCGGCCTCCCCGGGGAGCCCCGGCCAGGGCCATTTGATAGGGTGCTGTCGCACGTCGCCTGCACCTCAGGATCGGCTTACGGCACGGAACGGCGGATGTTGAACTCCACGCGTGGGGTTTCGGAGCCCCACGTTTGCGGGAGCTGAGAGACGGACGTGCCCCCTCCTCTGCTCCCATGCACCCACCCGAGACCGGCCGCTGGGTCCCCCAAAGGCTGCTTCCCATCGGATTCACGCTAGCCGTGAGCAGCCTTTGAGCCCCTCTTTTGGGAATCTCACTCCCTGCCTTCTTGCAAGCACAGACCCTTTCCCAGTGCCGTGCGGAGTTGCCGCAGCTTTAGCTGCCGACTCCAGCGACCGCACCTCCGAGCAACGTTTTGGGCTGTTTGTGCCTTCCCTGTTACCGTGCGGTTTCCCCTCGCCTCCCAGCAAGGCAGGGGGAAGCACCGTAAAGAACCGCAGAGTATTCCTCTGTGTAAAGTGTCCTGCGCAGGTGGGGCGCGTGGAGCTGGCTGAGACCTTCACGCTGATTGTTAATTCTTGTCTTTTAGCTCAGGGTCATGGTGCCAAAGGGGACAACATCTACGAATTTCAGATCGAGTTCCTAGAACCGGTTGAGCCTAAAGTAGGTATTTTTGCTTTTCTAACTCTTGCAGAGAGAAAAAGTAATTTTTGAAAAACTTGAAAAAGGCTGCGCGCAAAGTTCACAATATGCTGTTTGGGTTTTCCTGGCGGCTCTGTAACTGCTGCAGACTAAAAGCTGTCTGTGGCAGCCCTCCGTCCCGGTGTTCAGCCACCATCCTGCCCTCATGCAAATCACCTCTGTGCTCGCATGGGTCAGCTTTAACAGAAACAGCGCGTTACAATTATCAGCTGGTGAACAGCAATTGTACATTTTTTAAAGGACTTAAAGCAGCCAAATAATGGGACAATCTGGCAGCGGGCTGTCTGATGCAGCTGTGACTGGCGAGTGGAGGAACACTGTGCTGCAAAGTGTCAGTGTGATGTTTCCTGGCTTCTTTTGCAGCCTGACAAAAGACAGTCATGAGAACTAGTGCTTCTGGCTTGGGCGGATTTCGTAGGCTGCCAGTACAGATACCCTGTGGCTCCTATTGCAAAAGTCTTTTCTTACTAGCTGTTGTAGTCCGATAGGAGAGAGCTTGGCTGGAAGAGCAGCTCCTCCACGTCGCTCACAGGTGGCTGTCAAGTCTGTCTTTACCTCTCGAAGTTGTTAGGGGCACAGGAGAACTTTGGGCTCTGCTCCCAGTGCAGAATTTGTGCTGCTAATTCCTGGCTGCCTGCTGGGGGTAGCGGCAGTCAGACTGGGAGCTGCTTTGGCAAGGGAGGAGACCGCCGGAGGGTGAATTTCTAGGGTCTGTCAGCAGGCAGGTTTCTGCTGTGGCTCCCACCAGGTACTGAGTGGCAGACAATGAGCATCCCTTGGTTCCAGGAGCCGGTCACCGGTTTGTCATCTGTCCCATAACGCAGCAGCTGCCCGTGTGGGAAGAAGCACCCACCACCGTCCGCGCGTGTCCCCTGGGCTGGCAGACGCGGGCTGTGCTGGGAGCCAGGCCTGGACGGCGAGCCTTCGCCTCTGCAGAGCAGCCTCCTTCCAAAAGTCCAGTCACTCTGAGTCACCGTGGAGGGGCTGGAGGAGAATAGGCTCTCTGGAATCCGTGTAACCACAGATGGTCAGGACTGGGAAGTAGTGAAGTCCAGGGTTTTCCCTTTTAGCTTTGATGTGCACTGTGAGTGCTGCTTGCTGGAGCCAGGCTGGCCACCAGTGAGAGACGGAGCCTCTGACGGGCAAGGGCTGGGCGTTAGTAGCTGTAAATCGCAGCTGCAGCCTTCAGATGTCCCAGGAGCATCCCAACAGCCTTGACAGAGCAGTGCTGGCGCAACGTCCTCAGTTAAGGACGCAGCTTGTGGCTCTCTGGCATCGGTTTCGGCTGGTTTGAGAGGCAGCCCACGCAGAGCACCCTGGCGTAGGCTCGAGGTGCGATGGTGGCAGTAAGGGTGGGCACCCAAGGTGACAGTGCTGTGGGCTGTAAGGATGGAGAGGTTCTGGGCTGCCACTACGCAGAGTGTCGCCATGGTGGAGAGGCCTCGTGGGGTGGCAGTGACCACGCCGCCAGCTCACCATTGTTTTCAGGTGTTTCCTAAGGCTGTTGGCTCTTCCTCTCGCTGTAGCAGATGTCACGTGGGCTCCCCTGCTTTGGACACGTACCTGTGGCTGATGGTAGAGTTATTTTTACCACTGGCTGGAGGCAGTGGGTGGCTCACAGTACTAAATGTGAGAACGTTTAAAGCCAAGATCATGGCTTCTGCCTAGGAAGGCTAGCGCTGGGGTCTGTGCTGGCTCTCTGTGGTGGGATGCAGCGGTGCTGTGCGGTACGGGCAGCCTTCCGAGCTGGTTATCAAGTCCTACAGCCATCACAGTTGCCACCTTCAGCTGGCCTGGCCTTTGCTTCCATGACGTGGCTTGGGCAGCAGAGAGACACCTGCGCTGCAGCAGCCCGTGTCAGCCTTGCTCCCGTGATGGGGGGAGCTTGGGCAGCGATTCAGTCTCAGCGCTTGTTCCTTGGGACTTTTGCTGATGTATGTTCTTGTGTCTGCCCTCAGCCTGTATGCAGGGTGACTCAAAGGCAGCTGAACATCACTGTGCAGAAAAAGGAGAGTAACTGGTGGGAGAGACTCACCAAGCAAGAGAAGCGCCCGCTCTTCCTAGCTCCTGACTTTGACCGCTGGTTAGATGAATCGGATGCTGAAATGGAACTGAAGGAGAAGGTTGGTCCTGTGGGCGCATGTGGCTTGTGCTGCCAGCTACAAAGCAAGGGTAGCTCTTTCCTCGTGCATGAACTTGTGTTCTTCATTTACCTGGAGTTGTCTGGCATGCCGATTGTTACTCCTGTTTCACACAGATCCCACGTAGAATTGGTTAAACAGCTCAAATTGTACGCAGGCATTCAGAATTAGGCACAATTCTGGCTAGAAAGAGCAGCAGCATGAATCTGAACTGGTGGCTGTGCTCTAGATTGGCACTGGCCAGGGTCTGCAGCTGGAGGCTTGCACCCCTTGCCCTATGCCTTTGCAGCCCTGTGTCCTGATCCATATGAGGATCATCGCAATGTGCCACGCGGAGCCCGCAGACCCCAGTCGTGGGCGTTGCTTGTCTGGAAAGCAGGGATTTCTGAGGCTTTCCTGAGCCACGGGGCTGGCCCTGATGGTGCATTCCCACCCTCTGGTAAGCTCGAGTGGCTTACTGCGGCAGGGCGGTGCAAGACCGCCTTGGAAAAGACTTTAACAGACCCCATTTCTGCAAATCTGTCGTACGACAAACGCTGCCCTGTTCCCCTCCACAGCCCCTGAGCTGAGCGCGGAGGAGAAAGGGCAGCTGCAATGCCAGGACAGCAGTGGTGAAGGGCAGGCAGAGCCTGGGCTGGATGGTCTCAGTTCCTTTCAGGTCACTGGTGGGTCATGAAATGTTCTACGGAACAGCTCTAAACAACATTAATAATTGAGAATTAACACAGAAAACAGCAGGCTTTTTCAGCAAAAGCACCTAATTACTAGAATAAAATACATAGTGAAGGTAGGATAACTAGTTAACACCCTCTGGCTTTTACCGTACCATAATTTCTGGATGAGGAATGTGCTGTTTTATGCAGGTGGAAATGTAAACCCTCTAGCAACTGGCTGCTTAGCTGAGTTTTAAACCCACTAGCTGTGCAGTAGTATAGTTAACAAATCACTTGCTAATTACAGTAATAGTCTTTAAAACCTTATCCTTCATCTTAAGGAAGAAGAAAAGATTAACAAAATGAAAATAGAATCCAGAGTCCCAAAAGACCGTAAGTAACCATGCCTTTTTCGTGCATAAGGTGGGGTTTAAAAAGCTTTTGTCACTCTTATATGCAAACTTGACTTCTGCAGAGCAATTTCGACTGGCATAGTGCATCTTGGAGGGGGATCTTTGTATTGTGAGCTGTTTAGAAGTCTAATAAAAATGGACTGCAGTTTCCAAGCAATTTTAAAAATCTGACTAGCAAGAATTGAGTTTAGAGGCAGAACCCACAGTGCACACAGCAACCCTTTTATCGCAGTCAATAGCTTCCCTTTTTCTTGTAAGCTTTATTCTCATAGAAAGCCTGTTTTGCAGCTGCACTCTTTGCAGGAGTGTTGCCATTGCACTCTGCTCACCTGATGTGTTTGTTACTGATTTTAGCTTTCAAACACCTGAAGAAGGGATATTTGATCATGTATAATCTTGTACAGTTTTTGGGATTCTCTTGGATTTTTGTGAACATGACAGTACGACTGTTCATCTTAGGAGAAGGCAAGTAATAAGCACTACTTTATTTACGTTGGGTGTTTTGTTTTGCTTTTTTAGTGGTGGTTTTAATACTTTCTAGATACTGAAATGTAAAGGAAGACATTTTTAGGAAACAAAACCATAAATGTGTCGCTGAAGCACACCATGAAAGGCTCTCAAAGGCCATCACAGTGTCAAGGATAGGAAAATACTGTCTTCTTGTATATCACAACTGCATGTTCTGATGGATGATACTTGTACTCTGCCAAGATTCCTTCTGAAGAAATCAGTTGGAGCAAAATGTCTCGCTCACTGCAGTGTTAGTATTTTTGAAAATGAGCCGGGCAGAGTATTTTGATTTTGAAGCAAGAATGATTCATGCTATTGAGGTACAGCGCTATCGCTTTTTTTGTAAAGTAATTACTGAAATAGCTCTTGATCCTTCTGTGTGTGAAGCAGAGCACTTGAGCAGCGTTTCTGGCCTAACTGCTGTGACTTCAGGATAAGGCCTATAAAGAAGTTACATAATTAGGCATAATGTTTTTTTTTCAAATACAACCAGAATCCTGTTATCAAAAGCTATGCTGCTGTGCCAGCTTCCTGAACATGGAAATTCATTTGTTCTCTGAAATGGTTTCCTGTGTCTTACAGATTCCTTCTATGATACATTTCACACTATTGCTGACATGATGTATTTCTGTCAGACCCTGGCGTTAATGGAGATTGTGAATTCACTAATAGGACTAGTCAGATCGCCGCTGATACCTGCTGTAGTGCAGGTAATATTTTAAGATTCTCCTTGCTCTTCCCATGTTTAAAGTACATCTCTATTTTACACAAATGTTGAGACTCTCCTAAAATAAGTGATACAGCCTCACTGGCACTGGACTAGAGAATATTAAGAAATATTCTGCCTCAAGAGGCAGGAATTTGTGCTTCCCAGTCTCAGCTGTGGCAGGCTGTCTTCTTCCATCACCTCGGTAAGATAGTTCAGGACAGCAGAAGCAAGAAGCGGATGGCGAGAAGCACATCATTTTGATTTGGTGGCAGTGTTCTTTTTATCCTGGTTGTGGCTGTTGTGCATAAAAATGAGGATGGATGGTGTAAGGTTAGGTCCCTTGGATTGCACCTAAGTACAGAGCAGAAGGGGTGCTGATAAGAAGCAGGTCACAGCTCAGCTGCAGTTAGTTATGTGCTCAGCGTATGTTTCGGGCGTGAAGAGTAGACACCCTGCGTGTTTCTGACAGCAAGGACTTGCTCTTTCTTTTGATGATGAGTGTGACTGTTCCTTGATTTGTTTTTCTTAAACAGATATTTGGAAGAAACTTTATTTTGTTTGTTGTCCTTGGAAGCTTAGAGGAAATGCAGAGCAAACCCGTGGTGTTCTTCGTATTTTATTTCTGGAGTATCATTGAGCTGTTCAGGTTGGTGGGATTTTTCTTCCAGCAGGAACCACAGAACAATGTTGTTGTTCCCAAGAACTCCTAAAGAATTTTTTGATGTTTGTATCTTTTGGAAGAGTGGCCCTAGTGCATTGGCCCCAGAGGGTAAAATCTCCTTGAGTCACAGACTATCACAGCCTTCCAAGGTTGCTCCAGCTGGCAAGAGCTGGGACAAGGCTGGAGCCTGAAAATAATACTGCCCCGAACTTCGGGAAACCTGTTGCTTTTTTCCTTGAGGGTTCTGTTGCTTTGAGTTTTTATTGTTAAGTGAGCTGCACTGTGCTCTCTTTCAAAAGAAGTATTTTGACAGGTTTATTAGGCAAGCCAGGCAGTTACATGCATCCATACGGTCAGAATAATGGCATTAGTTCTGTAAACTGCCGAATAAGGGTGTGCCCGTCATGATCGTAGGAACAATTTTTGGAATATTCTTTGGGAATCATGTTGACTATACAGCATATACATGCAAGACTAATTCTAGCAGCAGCTTCCATTTTAAATAGCGTCTGTTTCTTCTCATGCTGGATCGGTTTTAGGTATCCGTATTACATGCTTTCATGCATTGGTATTGAATGGAAACCACTAACCTGGCTCCGTTACACTACCTGGATCCCTCTCTATCCTTTAGGAGGCTTGGCAGAAGGTATGTCCAAAAAAGACAGTTTAATCAACAACAAAGTCAAGGTTGTGCAAATAATTTTTTTTTTGGCTGCTGGACTAAAAACTAATAGACTAGAACAACAGATAAATAGACATGTGCTTTGAGCTGAACCAAATGTAAGCATTTTTGTCTTTCTTACTGAATCAAATATTTTTTTTCAATTTGATGTGAAAAGAAGTCTTCCTTTTGGGCACTGGAGAGGCAAGTAAAGGCAACAAAAGGTTACCTGAACAAAGTGACCAAGAGCTTTAGTCCACGCGAGCAGCACAGGACAACGATGCTCGCTTGCCTCTGCTGATCCACAGCAGCCCATTTTGTCTGCTAGACCTGACTTGGTCAGCCCAGCTTGGGTTCGCAGCAGCTCACACATCTTGACATGATGTTGTAAATCACTGCACAGGACAGGCAGGGGCCGATTCTTCCTCTGAAAGCAGCACAGCCTGCTCTGAGACAGGCACGGTGCTTCACAGACAGGGCTCTGCTCCCTTTCTGCTTTGAGAGTGATGGCTCCATGGAAGAAGCAGGCCCCTAGTCTTCCTGCTGTACCCCCTCTAGAGTTGGGGGCTTTACAGTGAACTCTTCTGTCTTAACTGGTCTGGATTATTTTTAATTTTTTTTTATTTAAGAAGCATATCACCGCTCAGCTTCTAGCTGTAAGCAATGTGTTGTAATGGCACCTGTCAGAGCCTGTTTCCATGAGCCAGGAGTAGGCTCGGGCGCTGCCCAACTCCAAGCACAGGAGAGACTGTGCCCGTTGCGTTGCTGTGTGTACTTCTGCATGGTAAATACTGCTGGCGAGGGCCCTGCAGGCTCAGCTGTGCAGAACAGTATCTCACCAGGCAAGCTCATGGTTATAGCTAAACTGCTATACTGCCCGAGCTAGCTGCTGTCCATCATCCTGCATGTTTAAAAAAAAAAGACAGCTTTAAAATTGATATGATTAATGAGAGCTAGCAAATAAGAAGGGAATATCCTGAAAAAGCTGGTGTGGGCTGGGCAATTGTGTATTTTATCTGTGTTTGATAATGATGGTGGCCTTCTGCTTTCAGCCGTCTGTATCGTTCAATCCATTCCAATCTTCAGTGAAACAGGGAAATTTAGTCTGGGATTGCCAAATCCACTGAACGTCACAATCCAGTTTTCATTTTTCCTTCAAATATACCTTATAGCCTTGTTTTTAGGTAAGATACTTAATTGTGTTTCTCACTATTAAAATAAAAAGGCCAGATTCCTCTGAATAAGTATATTTTTCACAGAAAATTAAATTCCTGCATCTTGGGGACCATGGCAGCACAAATTTGTTTGAGGTTAAGCATTATCCTTGTTGCTTGTTTATGTAAATTTGTCAGTGATAGAGGGGAACACACCTACAATTAGCACTGGTTATACCCCCAAAAAGGAGACCTTGGTAACAAGTTAGCAGCATTATCAGCTGATCACTTGGGTTAAAAGAATAATTTTTACATGTATTTATAATCTCAGTATACTTAATTTCACCTTTTACATGGTATTTGAGCTTTGGAAAGATTTAGTGGAAATCTGAACATAACTTCAAATTGAAGCAGTGTTTAACTAAACTGCATTGTAATCCCTAATGCAACATAAAGTCTTTTTTTGTTTTCCAGGAAACAATATAGAAAGCTCTTTAAATAGCAATCTATTTAAAGAGGACCAGTAGTCGATACGTATTTGGTTTCTGGTGTTACATTTTTAAACATAAGTTAGCTTCATAGTATGCACACCCAGTATCTCTGGGTAACCAGAACTCAGTAGCATCTAACCTAGAATTTTAACTGAACTTTCACTAGATTTCTCCCTTTCACAGACATTGCCTAAAGAATACCTTTAATCGAGTTTCACTCTGAAATACCTGTTTGATCCTTCCCCAGCTCTGCACAGCCGGTGTTGCAACTTTAAAGTGACAAACCAACCTTCAGAGCAGCCCAGTACCAAACAGCCTGTGCAGCAACTCCTGCCTCACCCAGCAAGAAAAAAACTTGCTGTAGCTTTCAGTGCTATACACACCCTTAAGCCATTGCTTTTTTGTGTGGTGGTTTGTTTGGTGTTTTTGTTCTTGTTTTTAAAAATTTGGTAGAGCCCTCTAGCATTAAAAAGATGAAATAATGTCCTACCTAAACACTTCATTCTTTCTCAGGGGTATTTGTAAACTTCCGTCATCTCTACAAGCAAAGGAAGCAGCACCTCGGACCAAAGAAGAGAAAGATGAAGTAAAGGAGGACTGCGATGCTTTCTCATCTAACTTCTCTCAATGACAAGATAAGCCTCTAATTCTTACGGTTTTACCCACTGTAATGCAAAGAATTTTGTAAAATTAAATGATCAAGCTAGATTTCATGATTTCATAGTGAATTCAGGTAACATTCCCATATACTGTATTTTGTTCCCTTTCAATCATGTATGCATGGCATTTACCTTTGAACAGTCACATTTAAACTTGTATCCTGTCAATTACCATATTCAAAAGAAATCCTATTATCTGCATATAATATGCTTACAAACAGTGGAGCAGCACCAAATAGAAATAGTGGTTATCTTTTAATTGGATATTTGCTCTTTCAATATTGCATGCAGATAGGGCTTCTGATGTCAGGATATACCGTTGGCCGGCCCGTGCTGTTCCTAAGGTGCATCCTGATGGCAGGAGGAGCACAGTCCGAGACCACTGCCAACAGCGGCCGGGCGCTCGTTAACGGTTGGGGTAAACTTGCTCAGCACATACCCTGCTTTTCTTCTGCAGCACACTGAGGCAGCAGAATTAAAACTGGAAGTTGCTAATGTCAATTTAAATGCTACCAACTTAGTCTGTTTCTAGTTCAGCGATAGGTACCACTTCCTCCTAGCATATGAACAAACCCCAGCAGAACTCCATCCCACCCATGCACAGGGAAAACATGGAACTGTCATGGGAGACCGGGGCTCCTCTGACCGTTCTGGGCAGGGCTGTAGTGCCTTCAGAAAGGCAGTAAAGATTGCTTTTCTCCTTAAATTGAGAGCTGCAGCTGAGCATTTGGTGTATATGCTTTGTTGGCTGGCCCCTGGTGGGATGGAGTAGTGGCTCAAAATAACCGTGTATTATTTTGATAGCACGTGTCATATCTCAGTTATTGAGATCCCACACAGGGTGTGAAGGGACCCTTTCCTCTGTGCTGGCTTTAAATGACAGCAACTACAACAAAAAAAAAGAGAAGCTCCCCCCACATTCCAGGTCATCTACTCTCCCTCCTGGAAACCTTTGTTTCAGTTGACTTCATTTCAGCATGCCCTTCTTCACATCTAGCCTCCTGTAGTTAATTCCAGATCCCTCTGGCCTCCTTAATCCACTTTAGAAAACGTGCAAGAAGTTTGCTCTAAACCGTATTGTGGTCATGAACAGGCTGCTTCACAGTAACTGCCACCGCTCCCAGGGCGATGCAAAGCAATGCCAGCAATCCCGAACAGGCACTGAAGTTGAGATTAGCTTAGTGCCATGTTACTAGCTATCTTTTTCATACTGTAAAACAATACGAATCCTCCAGAAAATTATATATTAAAGGTCACAAACATTGTACTGTTTGTGATATGGACCCAGTGATTGTTACTGTAAAGGAAGGGAAATAGTGTTATAAGGAGATTTTAACAAAGAACTGGTACAAGCTCCACGCTGCATTTCATGAATTGTGTCCTGTCAACAAGAGACACGATGCAGCTGCTCTTTAGGGATACTTGAGGCTCCCACTCACAGGAGAGCGCAGCTCACTCCACTCAGGAGAGTTGAACTTTATTTACACACTTTGTCTTTCACTGTAGCACGCACTGTACCTGTGTTTGAATTATGTCAGAGGACTGAATTAGCTGAGTAATGGAACAGCAAGGATCACTTTCACACTTTAATTTCTCCACTGGGCATTTCAACTTCTGTTATGAAATCTGTATGTATTCATACATGCTATTTCTCAGTGAAACAGTGGTACCTAGTGCAAGCTGTCACGGATCTTACACTACTGAATTTTAGTCCTTCAGAAAGAATGTGTTTCTATTAATAAAGATTTAAAACCAAATTTTGCTTTAGTCCAGTTGTTTGTTCTTTCCCTGAACGTGGGAAGTTGTGTAGTTTTTTATCTAACTCCTGTGACAAACAGCTAGGAGTCGAGCCTTCACCAGGGCCATGTTTTAGGCCCGTGCACCTATAAGCATGCACACAGCAAAACTGCTGTGAAAGTGGAACAAATCCAACTTAAATTTGCAGGAAGAATTACTCTTTATTAATATTACACAAATAAAAAAACTTGTCTCACAAGATTAAGTTAACTTTCACAAGCATAAGCACTGCAGTGCAAGTGATAACTCTCATTACGGCAGTACAGACTGGCTTTCCAGTTTGGCATGAAATCAGTGACAACACCCTGAAATCAGCTGTCTATCTGATCTTGCACAGTGATTCTCACTCATGTTTTCTTTGGACTAATCAAGTCGGTGTATATAGTAGCTGCCTTTTAGGATACTTTTACCAGTGAGTTTAGTTATGTAGTAACCACATTTTGGGGGAGGCCAAAAGCCATGAGCAGTCTGATGATGGCATTTTCTCTCCTCACATGGATGGTGGGTAGAAGTTACTCAGTACAACACAGTAATTGACTTTGGGACACTTTCCACAGTTTCCCGGTCTGACTAAAGCCACCACAAACTAGCTAAACTTACTTAGAGAGCACTGATGTAGGTAAGGGACCTCTCTTTAATAGGAAATGCTCCAAACTAATTAAACAGGCCCCAGAAAGTGACAAGAAAATCTGAACCACTTTGAGCCTTAAATCTATAGAACTTCCCAAAATGGAGACTTCACATTCTTTCAGTGCTGCTACTGGAAAAGTCTGTCTGCAGTGGAGCAATGTTGTGATCATAGGCAGCATATTCCGACGCTCCAGTACTTGCCACTTTCAGCTGCTGCGCAGCGTGTGTGAGCTGAAAGGCTGCATCGGGGTGAGCCGTGTCAGGAAGCAGGGTGCACTCCCGCTCCAGCATGTCTGCCACGCCTTTCAAGAGGTCCAAAAAGCCAAAGGCCAGCGCTGCCTTTCGTAAACGATTAAGTTCCTGCAAAGAGGCAAAACTCCTTGTCAAGCCACTGTAAGTCTTTACATAAAAAGTCGGTTTCTTACTTTTTTTTTAAAGGAAGCTTATTCACTTAGAGGAAAATAACCTGAGTGATCAGTACAGCTGCTGGAAACTGCCTGGCTGCTCATGAGGTAAAAACTGCTTTAGGGCTGAAGATGACAGTGGCACAACGGAACAGCTGGGTTTCCTTTGAACCCTTCCTATAAATCTCCACTTCTCTCTTTTCCCATTTGTGCATTCAGCTGTTGTGCCAGCCTGCTTTTGTCTGTGTCCCAGCTGGGGGTGGCCTCCAACTTAGGCTTCACTGACTGCTGCCTTTAGCCATAGTGTCCAGAAAAATATATATATATATATTCATTTTTCTTCACTATAAACTGAGGAGCGCTTATGTGGATTTAGGCAGGGTATTCATTCTTAAAGTCTCTGGGGGCTACAACAACAAACTGCTCCAGCCCTAAACTTACAAGAGGAACAATTACCTCCAGCTGCAGTCTAGACTACGGATTATGATGCTGTGGCCAAATGTGCCTAGAATTTTGTCTTTCTCTGCTTCAGTTGCAGAAAAAATGTAAGAAATATATTCAGACTCAGAATGACATCTGTGTTCCTATTCCTCTCCGATCCCTTGGTTTATTTCCGCCCGGACTACAGCCTAAGATCTGCAAAGAAGTTCACTGTGGAAGCAGCAGGCATCATGAGGGGTACCTGTAAGCATGACATGTCTACGCCACTCTGCCAGGAAGTCATGGCAGGGAAACCAGATGCCCCGTCTCACCTTAACTAGCCTGTAAAACAGACCTAGGAGGTCTCCTGTATGTTTCTGCAGAGCCCTACAAGCCTGCACAGAACATACCACAGGCTGTGCTCCTCTGCCTGATGCACCCCTGTCGCTATGGTTCAAGCTTGGGCCAGCCTGAAATGTTACTCACTTTATAGAAGGTTTGAGTCTTTTCAGGGAGTTTCCTTGCATTTCTCAAGATCTTCTGTACATCTGTCTGCAGAAAAGAAAAAAAAAAAATCTTGGCAACTGCTGGGGAAGCTACAGAAAAAATCCTCGACTACTTATTCATAAATTAGCCTGACCATTGACAAGACTGCAGCTCACAAAGGCTGAAACATAAACGGTAATTATACTAAATCCAATAAACTAAGCCAGATGCTACACTGGAGACACAGCTTTCATTGAACAAGCTATGCTTTCCGACTGCATTTTAATCATGACATTTTAAAGAGGCAGTGTTTATAAAAATGAAAGAAAAGCAATAAAGCAATTACGTTTAATGGACAAGACACACACAGACTCCACTTTGCTGGTAAGATGGCTATTGCTGACCAAAGTAAAGCATCAAGCCCAAAACCTGTATCATTACCTGGAGGCCACTTGGTTTAATCCATACAGTCACATTCTGTGCGTAACTGCGCTTGTTCTTGGGCTGCAAGGGGAAAGGGCTCTTGTTGTCGTCCTCTCCGTAAGGATTCTCTTTTGCATCTGGGAGAAAAAAGAAAATAACCAGACTTAACAACTAAGATTTGGCAAGGTCATTCACACAACGCTGAGTGTGTGAGAGTTACTCAAAGGAGTGTGACCAGTACCTGAAATGGGTCCAAGCTGTGCCATCTTCCCTAGCCACGGAAGGGGCTCAGGGCCAGGTTCAAAGAGTGACATCATGAGGTTTGATTTCTTCTTGCTGTCAGCTTGTGAATAGAGCATTCCATACCACTCTGGCCTGTTGAAAAGAACAAATCCCACATGCTGAAAATCATCCAACCTGCTTTGCTGAGAGTTTGCCTCCCTCCCACTGTGTGGAGGCTCACTATTTGCAGTGTATACTGGCAGAAACATATCCACAAGTAAAAATCCACAGCTTTGTCTAGCAGTGCAGAGTTCTGTACAGAGTACAGCTATAAATAAGCATAATTTATAAATAAAGCATAAATGAGCAAAGTAAGAGATTTTCAGGCAGACATCCAGCTCCATACCCCAACTGGACGACAGCCACCATGCCTTCCACTTTCAGGCTGCCATGTAATAACACACAGAAGTTGGGGATTTTCCCGGCAATCTGATTAGCTGAATTCTCATCTTCGGTGTCATCTGTGATCCCAGGGCCCACCTCATCACCTTCTGGGGAAGAATAAAAGCAAACAAAGAGCCAAGATAAGAATAAATTCAAACACACTAGTTCTATTTCCATGACACCACTCTGTATTTTATGCTGTGCAAGAGTTAATTAATGCTTTTGTAGAACGAACAGCCGCTAAATGAAGTGTTCGGGCAAAGTGGCACTATAATGTTATCTAAATATTGCACTGCATCCTACTCACAAAACTGAGTTACCAAAAAACTGCAACAAACCCTCAGCTTTGAAGAAACTAGAAGTGAAACGGAACAGCACCAAGAGTCTGGCCATGAATACATGGTGGCATCTGCACCAAAGGCATCCTGAATTTCAGGTCCTCCTCTCCCATACAATCTGTGGCCATTATGAGAAAGTTGCTATGTTTGAGCAGCTGGAATACAGCTGTGGTTGAACTGTTCATATCTTCTAAGGTGAAAGGCCTAGCAGAGATGAAAGCAGAGATGGAGCTTTCATTCTTCTTTACCATGAGAAATCTCACTTTCTCTCTGCTCCACTCCAAGGCCATGACAAACGGAAAGGGGAAGTCCTTCTTATCACAGCCCGATAGACAACAGTAGCTGCAAGTGAGTAAAATGCTTAACCATCCTTGAAGCCTACACCAGTCATTTGTATAGATACTTACATACTTGGCCACAATGAGCAGCAATTAATGCTCAAGTGCAACTGAGCAATCCAGTTGTGATTAAGATCAAATTTTTCACAACGAATCATTCCAAGAACCATCTTGCACCACATATTTCATGGCCCATAACAATTTTTAGCTTTAGGTTTAGCATGTTCGATTAATAATGATACTACAAGGACACTGTTCCCTCTATTAACTTTCTAAAGAACACACTATTCAAAAAAAGAAAGAGCTTGTGTTCAAGGTTTTAATTTTAATGTAACCACACAAACAGGACTTTAGAGACATCTGGCATTTTGATAAAGCATAAAACCTCTGCTTCTAGTCTAAACCACAACAGACATTACAGGGGGATTGTAAGGCAGATTTTGCTAAAAGGAATAAAACTTGCTCACCTCTGTTAAGTGCAATGGGCAGTACCAAGTGTCTGGACAAGACAGGAGGGCTAGAAATGTCAGCTATATCTACAAAACCGACAATTTCTAGATCTGTGGGGAGACAACAGGTTAAAGTCAGATATGGAAATAGCTGAAATGTATTCAGAGTCAATTTAACATTACAACTTCACCACTAGGTTTTCTGAAGCAGTGACTAGAGGCAGCACAACAGAGCCCTGACCTGGACCGAGGTGTCTAAGTGTTTGCAGGATACAATCATTCATACGTAATACCACGACACTTGAAGATCAGAACATAACTTTCATCACACACATACTGCTGTCCATGAACCGTGTTGCTAGACAAATGCAGAATTGTTAACATTGTTTTTTACACTGTACCCAAACCATTGCCATTTCATACAAGTAAAAGGAGAGAAAAACAAAGGACTAAACCAAATCTACCAGCTTCGAACTGGCACCACAGAACCTGCAGGAAGCCCCAGTGGGGCATGTTTCCAGGACTGAGAAGACAGAGTTGTGGTTCTTGAGTTTTATATGCCCACTGGAAGTCTAAATGCAGCTCCACCTCACACAGAGTTGTGGGTATTTGCTGGTCAAAGATTGAGGCAGCCGTGTTTTTCACACTCAGCCTTGTCCAATCTCCTCCCCACGTCTTGGCTGCAAGAAACGCCCTATCAGGTTCACGTCCCTCAGCCACGTGAAGGTTTTGGTGTGTGGCTTAGGGCTAGCCTTTGACCAGCTCTACACTGGCAGAGCTGTAGAGAATACCTGCTTTGGAAACGCTTCTCTACACTAGACATGGTGACACATGGTGTGCTCGAGCTGTGGACACAGGTCCATATGTGTATGGCACAACTAGAAATTCAATGCATCTCCAGCCTGTACGGCAGCTGGAACCGGGGAGCACAGTCTTCCCCTTGGCAGCCCAAGCAAAGGACCTGGCCCAAAGGTAATTCAATGGATTCTTCTCATAGCTGAACCACGAACACTTGATTAAAGCCATGGAGGAATTCAGGGGCGGAGCACACCATACACTGCATTTTAATGCACACAGAGCAAAATTTCCTTCATGTGAAATTCCTGGCTTTGGAATGACAGGAGAACTCTAAGGCTGACTGCAACACAAAGCCTCCCTCACCACACTGCGTGCCTTTTTTCTTTGCTTCTGCTATTTTGGGACAGACACACATTCCTATTTTAACAGTATGCAGCTACAAATAAGAAGTGATCACACCCCAAATGAGAAATGTTTTTTCCTTGCAGATTTAAAAAAAAACCAAACAAATCAAGGCAATCTTGGTGGCAGTAACTTATGGGTCGCAGTTCATTTCCTTGCAAAATTTTACCACTATTATGTCTTCATTCACATGCGAGCTGTGCACATTTTGATGACGAACACAGATAAAAAGGAATTCTACAGGACAGATCCAGGAAATTAAATTGCCAGTAGAGCTAGAAACTCACAAAAAGAAATAATCCCAACAGACACCTGGGCATGTGATCTAACCGAGCCGCTCTCTTTGCACTTCTCAAACAGTGCATAGCCAGCAGGAACTCCCAGCAGCTCCCTTGCAGAGTCTGCCACACTGAGGTGTCACTCAGGGTGCCAACTTCCAGCTCAAGAGCCACCGCAGACTGGAATGAACAACAAAATACACAAGGCCAAGTGCACTGCCGAGGCGCTGAGAGCAATTTTGATGCTATGGTGCAAACTCAATTCTCAAAGCAAAGCAGTGAAGTTCAGCGCATTCTCTCCAAGCAGCGTACCTAGCCATTCGCAATTCCCAGGCATAGGCTGTCTAGAGACTCCTTGCTGTTCATGGGCGCAGTCTCCACTAAAGCGAGGGCTGAGAAAGGTTTTCTTTGCACAGTTGCTTTTACATATAACTCAGTATCGGTAAGAAGTGACAGGCTGACAGACAAACTATAACGACACAGATTTCATAAATTTCAACCTGCACTTGTGCTCCCTCACCAACTCTTCTCAACTCCACTCCTAGTGGATTCCTTCAAGAAACCTCCAGAAAGATGCTAGTTTGTCTCACCTGGTAATACAGAGTCTTTCTGGTAAAGGCAACACCAATAAAAAATGCAGCCCCTTCTCCAACACACCTCTCCCATCCTCCATGAAGCCTAGGAGGGTATTCACGGAAAGCAGCCCATGGCTTGCCTGCCCCTAGAAATCAGCACCCCCAGCCTTGAAAGTGCCTCTGCCCTCCTCCAGCCCTTTCACCAGGTGCACACGGCTGACACAGGATGATGGTCTTGTCCCCCGTGTGCCACATACACTAAAAAATTAGAGTCAGTGACTGATCCTTGAAGAGAGAAAGTGGATGAAACAGTAACTCTGCAGGATAAGAGGTGGTAGTGAAAAGGTAGAAATCAAATGGATTTAAGCAAAAAGCAATCAAAGATTTGTTACCTGTATTAATTGCTTTAGGGATGGGGTCTATTTCCTCATCTATAACGAAAGGTTCTGGTCTGGGAAATACTTGCACATCAGATGTTAAGTGGCCACACTTGAGAACAGCATGGAATGGTGTATAAGCCAGGTCAATTAGCTTTCTAGAACACGATCGGTTATTATTAAGGAAAACATGATACATATCAAATGAAAATAGTTTCTCTAAAGCACACTAACTAAGCCCCTCCATCTTGGTTTTTTTCACTACAATTAATTTAACAGTTCTAGCACTGCTAAATTACAAAGCAGCATATTATCACACTAATGGCAAACTAACAATAATTCTGGAAATTAGTATCTTCTATCCGCCAGTCATAAACAGGTGCTATGGTTTGTTACAGAATGATTAAAATAACTATTGACCTCAACCAGTGAAGGTCAAGACTAAAATACAGTTAACAAGATCATAAACTAAAAGAAAAAAAGGTTAATTACAACACCCCATATCATCAGACTTCATTATAATTGTTTTCTTTTACAGATACTATCTGGAAACCTTCACAAAGGTATATTATCTACAAGTCTACTAACCCAAACATAGACTGTACATTCTTCAGGCAAAGGGGTCCATCAATGGTGAAAATCTGCCCTTCCCCATTGTTTAAATCTATGAGCCGTTCCAGGCAATCTAAGGAATCTGTGCTTTGAAGCTGTAAAAAAATAAAGTGAAATGTTCCTGTTAAGTTTTCTTTTTACTCTTCCGTTATTAACCAGTACGTTTTCAGAAAATAGTCACAACACAGCAAAAAGCATCTGATGGGACGCTATCAGGATTTTTTGCTGTCTCATTCCTTTCTGAAAAAAAACAACATTCTTGATCTCCCAGGAAATGTACTCCTTCTGTTGCATTTATATCAGATCAGACACAGCATTTGGCCTAGTAACAAATAATCACACAACATCTCAAGCGGAAAGGACCCACAAGGATCGCTGAGTCCAACCCCCAGTACGTTGCTTTATCATGCCAGGTTCTGCTTCAAAGGCAGGTTCAAGCAACCAAAAATCCCAGAAGCTCTCAATCTTCAAGGGCACAGGAATGCCTTAACTGCACAACATTTTATTGGTACTGCGAAGCTTCCAGCTCCTTCAGGATAACAGAATTTTTAGGAGGGAAGGCAGATGTAATTCTTTTTGAGAAGTTCTTAGAGAATGCTTGTGAAAGCATTATCAGTAATCGAAGATTTATTTTTAAACATTTTCCCAGTTATTCTGATGTGTAAACAATGCTTCAATCCATCAGCTTAATCAAGAAGATCATCCTTGATAGAGACCTTGAAGGTGAAATGTCTATCGCATGCCTAAGCAGAAAATCCTTCTGTGATGGACAAAAGAATACAGGTGTCAAGGCAAAAGCAATGCTATTCATGAAACCTAATCTAAGGAACTTTAGTCTATACAGGCTTCTTTTTAAACTTTTTTTATTCAACCGAATTTTAACCACTGTGAAGATGTTTAAAGCTGATATTGAGATTTTCAAAGGCACCTGACAAGAAAGAAAACAGTCACCTTTCCTCCAAAACTAAGGGAAGTTGGTTTGAACACTGGCTTAGAGACTTTAGAATTTTGCTCACTCATATTTCTGCATAAAGCTATTACTGGTTTAAGTATTGAGCACCTTTGCAATAGAAGTAATTTATTCAAGAATTTAACTGTAGATTAAGAAAAGCCCCCAAAAGCATTCTGTGTAATTAATGCATGAAAGTTAATAACATAAACGGAGATATAAAAATTGCGTAATACTCCTCAGGGAGAAACTGACACAATTTACACAGATTATGATAATAACGCAATAGCAGTAGATAATAACAGTGAAATAATACACTTTAAAAATGACACTGCAGTTACATATCACCAAATAACTAACACTAAGCACCGGAATGACAACTAAACTGCAACTAAGCACAAGAACATCCAAGTGTGTTTTGTGCTGACCTGATCGTTAGCTCAGAGAAGAACAATAATTATCCAAGGTAACAAAGAAGAAGGTACGTGTTAGAGACATCACCTCTTCGAGATTTGCCATGCACATGACGTACAGCTTGGATGGGAACGGGAAAGGCAATGGAAACCGACTGCTTTCACTTCGCTGGTTGTGAGTAGCTAATGAGTGCCGTAGGGAGCCTCTGCCGATCCCCAAGCAGCCATCAGTGACAAGAACAACCTTGAACGAAAGAGGACAGATTAGCGTTTCCAAGACAAGGCACATTTCTGTCTGCAGAGGGCAACTATACTCCAACGCGTTTCAGTCATCTTCCTAGCAGCATGCACTTCTACACTGCAAATCCCTGCTCACACGGGGATTTCATCCACAGAGCTGGGCAAAGCACTGCGAGTTACATTTCCAGACACAGGTACATAAATGAGAAATTGAGGATTTAACCATTGCTATTTAAACTACATGCGTGGTGAATACGCACGTTGTTATAATTAGACAACTGCACTAAAACACAAATTTCAAAGCCAGAAACACACCATGCTGTGCATAAACATGGCCATTTTTAAGTGCAGACCAGAAGAACAGTGACTATACAGCCCCAAAAGCACCCTGCTGCTGATGGACTCAAAAACTTCAGGTTTATTTCAGAGGGAAGATAAAGCCCATTTCTTTCGCACAATCTGGAGGGCAACCCAAAACCCAACTTCCACTACACGCCACAGAAGCCATACAGAATGTAGTATTAATTACCCTAATTCTTTGCAAAGGAATACAGCTGCAGGATGCTCGCATTTTGCAGCAGAACTATTAAAACAAAAATAGGCATTTTTCCATTCGGTTGCACGTCCAAGGTCACTCCTGTAGAAACCTGCACTAATAGGTTATGCTGAATAATGGAACTATTTACAGTGAGCTGAGACCCAGTCATTCCCAGGGCAGTAAAACAGACGCTCTCTCAACACTGTGCAGCAACGGCAGGCATTATTTTTGGCTGAGAGGTAACGAAAATCAAATCCAACCGAAACTCAATGTATATCTGCTAAATCCAGATTTGTATTCTCTCTTCATCCTCAGTCTCCCTCTTTCTCAGTCTCTTCAGTTACCATCTGAACTGTTGCTCACTTGCAATGTTTTTCATTATTACAAGATCCTGCACAGTACATTCCCCACTGCCTTTCACCACCCCATCACCTGAAGTTCCAGTAAAATGAGCCACGACACCAGCGAGAGACCAAATTGTTGAGGACTAACCTATACTTGGTTTTTACATCTTTCTAGCTCTTTGCTTTGAATGTCTGCTTTTCCAAGGTGCCTTTTATCCTTGTTAGATTATGAAGCATTGCCTAGACAATAAACCTTTCTTTTGCCCTTGAGGACTAGTGCTTGAGACATCTTCCTAGCTCACCGAGCTGCAAAATTACCGAACTGAAATCCTAACCCAAAGAGCAAGAGGCTCTGAAGAGTCTCAGAAAACCGAGGGCTAAGAGCAGACTTTGCCAGAAGAGGCAGCAAATTCAGGCAGCTGAGAGCTGCAAGGGCTGAATGGAGTGTGTGAGCAGATGCACACCAAGTGACTCACTGGGGGAAGACGACAGATCAAAGCACGCTCAGCACTAGTCCCATGCTGTTGCTTGAGATGTGCAACTCTTACAAGCCCTGGAAACCATCAGGTACTGGAGAAGAAAGGTTACTGTACGTGTGACTATACCCTTTCCAAACTGAGTGAGGCTCTGGGACAGAAGATTGCACCCAGATCAAACGCCAAGCCTCCAAAACAGTACTCTTGGGCCAGATTTTATAGTCCACTCCACTACAGTAACACATTGGACAGGACACAGTCTAATTTTTTGCTGCTGAATATTTTAATAAAGATCACCTTCTGTTCATATTCCAGATACATCCAAAATACTCATTCTTTGTCTTCCCGTAGCACCAGCATGCCTGAGAGTATTCAAAGTTTCCAAATTACATTCCCATTTCCATCTGCAACTTACAGGGAATACCAACTGTACACTAGATCCCAAGAATGGTGGTATCAGTCGTACCTGGCAAGGAATTGCTGCACCCCACTCCTGCTGGACAATGTTACAAACCCCCAGCAGCGCTGACTCTAGACACGTTTTGTCATAATCATCCATGTTACTTAGAGCTTCCTGTAAAGACAAACACCACTGTCATTGCTGGGTGAAACATCACTACTAGGAAACAGAGAAAAGTTATTCACGGTTCTGTGGTAAGTCAGCATGTTTGCTTTGCACTGTAACACAATGCAAAGTGCTATGTTCTTAGATGACCTGCAAAGCTTAAAAAAAAAAAAGATGTAAGCAATAGTGAACGATGTCATGAGACAACAAAGAAAGCAGACTTTGAAGAAACTATAAAATCATAAACGCAACTCTTTGGGAAAAAAAAAAAATCCTTTGCCATGTCTCAAAGAAACAGTAAAGTCAAAATTTGAAGCAATTTCTAACATGAAACATTTAGATTAGATAATCCTCCCAGGTGTCAGAGCAACTAGAGATTCAGAAAGTAGGCCGCAAGGAGCTCGTCTCACAAAAATGCTTTGGCAGAGAGAGTAACAGAATCCAAAACTCACATCCACATCCTGTTTCTGTAACCATAAACCAGCTTTCTTCCTCAAAATGAAAACATCACACTTGACACAGCATCATAAGAAGGGTGCAGCTGTAAAACTAACATGCTAGAAGAGCCTGGCTGGATTCTTGGCTTTCATAAATTCCTCAAATGAACTCTTAGGGAGGGGAAAATAAAGCAAAGAGAATGCACTGGCATTCATCTGCTAAAATGCAAACATAAGAGAGAATATCTGTTAAGATCTGTATGTCCCACAACGGACCAATCTAAAATATGGTGCCCCGTGACAGCGATGTGTCATTTCATCCAGATATTACCTATGACAACCAGACACATACGTGTGATTTTTACTGTATCCAGAGACTTTCAGTGCCATACTGCATTCATGTCAAATGTCAAATTTCCCTCTCGGACCTTCTCCTTTCCATTTTCTCCCAACTTCCCATCAGATCTGTGAGGCCTAAAATCACTTATTCTCATTCTCACCCTGCTTCAACTGCTGCACACTCTCACAAGCACCTCCTCTCTACCAAATCACTCGACTCAAAACCTTTCTAAACGGTCCTCTCTGGTGCATCATTTATCAAATCAACAACTACAGACAAACACACAAACGTCACAGAACCACTGGCATTTTTAAGAGCTTCATCAGGCAGCCCTTTCCTCTGTCCCCACTTTTAACTTAATTAACCACGCACCAGTGGTTACCCGCAAAGGTACGCTCTGCGAAGTAGCACAATGTCTCAAACGCATTGATTTCACCCATCCTTAAAATAAAGGGAAAACACTCAATTCAAGATGTTGTGCACAGGATGACAGGAAATCATTCAGTTTCACTGTCGTTCTGAAACTTGCCTGGGCTTTTTGGTTTTATTTTTTTCTCCATGTCGACACCTTACTGCTTTTGCGTTTCACGCATCCTACCTGCAGCGTGTTGTAATCTCTCGTAAAGGGCACCATCAGTTCCCAGAGCGACGAAAACACCACCAGGGCCGTGAACTCCAGCTTGTAGTTGGTCGCCATGTGCTCGAACAGCATGGTCAGGCCGTGGATCGCCAGGTGCTTCCGCTGGTACTCCTCAGAGCCCTCCACCGACACCGGCCGTGTCATGGAGAGCGACACGTCCATCACCACCACCGTCGGCATGATGAGAGGCTCCTCTCTGCTACCGTTGCGGAGAACAGCGATCTGCTGTGTGGAGGAAGAAGGAATAAGGCCACATGCGATTACTGAAGCCGCAGTTACGAGGCGATGCGTCTCACCCTCTCACACTGACTCCACCGTGCAGCGGGGGAAGCAACAACTACCCTTTTGCCCCCCCCCAAAAAGCGGGATTTAGCACAGATTAAGCCCACGGCTCTCCTCCTGAACCACACACAGCGTATCCAAGGCCTGGAAACGGTGAGCGCGGCCGGGGCTGAGCCTCGACGGGGGAAAGGGAGCGGCAGGGACACCCCGAGGGCCGCGGAGAGGCCCGGGGAGCCCCAGCACAGAGCCAGCCCTCCCTCCGACGCCTTCCCGCCCAGCGGGACCCGCGACTCAGCCCCCGGGGACAGCGAGGGGGGTTTCGGGGAGCGAGGGGTGAGCGCAGCGAAGGGGGAAGGGAAATGGTGCTGCTCACCGCCGGCCCGCCGCGCCGCCATGGGTCCGTCGCACAAAGCGTCCCCCCCGGAACGCCGCGGCCAGGCGGGAAGGGGCCGGGCCGCGGTGCGGCCCCACGCTGCCCCGGCGTTATCCGCGGCAGGCCTGGCCGCGGGGGGCAGCGGGAAAACCGGGATTTTCGGCAATAAAAGGGGGAGAAGTCTGTACTTCTTCCCTCTGAGGGTGACGGAGCTCTGGCCCAGGCTGCCCATGGAGGCTGTGGAGTCTCCTTCTCTGGAGATATTCCAGACCTGCCTGGACGCAGTGCTGTGCAGCCTGCTCTGGGTGACCCTGCTTGGGCAGGGGGTTGGGCTGGGTGACCCATAGAGGGTCCTGCCAACCCCTGCCATGCTGTGATTCTGTGATTCTGTGAAAAGTACCGCCATGATAGTCTTTAACCAGGACTGTTGTTACCCCTCCCTCTGCAGAGCTGTGCTGTACCGGTGCTGCTCACTAAGAGTCACTGGCACCATCCCCAGGCTTTACTGGCACCATCCCCAGGTTACTCTGACAGCGAGGGACCAGGCCCCAGCGTCCCTTGGCCTCCTCCATCACGGTGCCGGAGCTGAGGGAGCTCCCTCTGACATTGCAGAGTGGCCTGGTGTGGTGGCAAAGGCCAGCAGAGCTGCGGGTCTGGCCTGTCAGCTGCCCAAGGTGCCTCAGAATGGAGCTTCGAGCCGTCTCGCTGGAGTAGCCGCGGCTCCTTGCGGAGGGGCGGTGTGATTTACCCCTGCTGCTCTCTTCCACGGCTGCCGCGGGACCGGTGCGTGTCTCACAGTTGATGCTCTCGTCTGGTGGTTTGTAACTGAGGTGATCGTCTGCCCTCGCACTGAGAATAACCTGCAGCAGCAGACAAAGATACTGGCTTCAGAGATAGACCCAAATCTATACAATACTGTTTAATCTTCTTAGGGGCTGCGGGTATTAAACTGGATTGGCTATTCCTCCAGTAATATGCCCTTCACACCTGACCCTCCCTTGTATTAGACCTCTGCTAGCAGAGGCATCATGAAAATGGGATCATTTTCGTCTGCCTTTCTCCGCAACAGCATCTCCCGCCTGGCTGTTCAGCATCAAAGAAGCTTCCAGCGCTACGCGCAGCCGTCAGCGCTGCTCTTCCTCTTGGACAGCATCTTTGGAAGGTAAGCCGTGGAGGTTCGTTTGGTTGCTTCAGATCTCTTATGGCTGAGACAGTCCAACCAGCGAGAAAGGAGTTGCTCGGGAGCTGACCCGTAAGAGGCAACATGCTCTGGAAAAGAGCTGCTACGCTTACGAGGTTAGAGGAGCAAAGAGGCCCATCAGGTGCTGTGGAAGGCTGGAGAGCTCTTACAATTGATCCTGGCTTTGGATATGTTTCTGCTTGCAAAAGGTCTTTTAAGCAGCTCGTTTTGGAGAGGAGAATTAAAAACGATGTCTAAAGAGGGATGAGTACATACATCTTCTGTTCTCTCTGTGTCATTCTTTTTACTCACTTCTCTTTATTAGGAAGGGTTATTTTCTAATAATGTGCAATTTGTTATACATATTATATTATGAAATTCTGCCAGATGCATGTTCATGTTCTTTTTACACATGAAAAGCAAAGCTTGTATCATCTATTTATTTAGGTACTCCCAACTGTATTACTGTTGACTTAGTGATCCTCCCAACTATTTAAAAGAAGATAATATTGCCTGTCTTGCAAGAAATTTAGGCTGCTTACTTCACTGGGTGTTATGCAAGAGGGTAAGTGTGTGCTAACTTGCATGAAGAGCTTATCTGAGAGTGGCTTACAAAACTGTGGTTCACATCCAGCTCAACATCACATAATGTTCTCACTCTGGGGAAAAGAAATCCATGAAGAGTGATACTCTAAGGTAAAACATTCAGCTGGTGCTGAAGGGTGAATTCTGTCCAGCCCCAAATCACTGTCTCCATGCTGTCACAGCTGCAGGCTGTCACTCTGGCATTTACAACTTCTCTCCCTTTCTAAACGCTGTTCAAATAATTATGCAAGATATGCTAATTACCCCCTAATAAAAGGTATGATTGCAGTTCCACTTTGCCAGCTCTGATTCCTACAGAAAGGCTTGAAAAGATGTAGTCATAGAAACAAATGGATATTCAGCACCCTCAGTTTTACTAGAACCAAGTCTTCCTCCTGCTTTTCTCAAACTGAAAGAAAAAAATCTCACCGCTGCCTGGCTCGTATTCTGGGGCAGCGCGCGGCTGGAGAGCCACAGAGCAGCACAGCTGGGAACCATCACTCTTCATCCTCGTGTTGGGGTTACGTGGGTGAATAACTGGGCTGTTTGCAGGAAGGCTTTAACAGCATGATTGTGTCTTCAGAGCATCACCTTTCCTAGCAATTTGAGGCAGGTTCCTTGACAGAAGCCGTGTCCTCCCCCCCTTCAGAGCACCAACCCAGTTGCTAATGTTACACGATAACAACTGGACTCAAGTGTAAACACAGACCTTAATAGATTGGACTGTCTTATCCAACTCCTTTCTATATTAAGCCAAACCTATGATTATTAATCACCGTAGCCTACAGTCACAGTAAAAGAGGAAAAGACTGAAACCTGTAACTAGACCCGACTTTACTAATTTAAGTCCATTTCTTTTTATAGCAAAATAGAAAAGCAGTCAGTGAAGTAATGTTACCCAAATGGTGCAAAGTGGCAGTACTTTGTTTTTTACATTAGATTTTCTTTTGCAGGATTCTACGCTTTGTGCCATGCAGTCTCACTCCTGATGCTTAAGATCAGCGAGAAACTCCAATGGTGGATAGAAGTGCAAACTGCTGATCAAGAGAAGTCTTCAGTGGCTTCTGGACGCGGCTCTGATTTTTGAACCTTTAGGAAATGCATTTACCACGGAGAAGGCGGCTACAACGGAACCGAATCTTTTTCTTGCTTGCCACAGTGTTGGTCCTCTCTCTCTATCAGCTCCAGTTCAGCCCCTCTGCCCCTCCAGCACCCCAGAAAGCACCCCCACCCACGGACCCTGTGAAAGTGACCTCCAAGGACCTCTCCAGCAACAAGACTGCCGTAACGGGCAATGTCACAGCAGCACCCAAAATAAGGCACTGTGTGTATGTGGATCCTGAGCCAACTGTGCCCATCACGACATCAGTGGATACAACATCACAGCAAGAAAACATCAGTGAAAGCTACCCAGATGAAAGGCCACCATACGAGTCCAAAGGAGAATATCCCCAGGACCTATTCAGTGTGGAAGAACGCAGGCAAGGGTGGGTTGTACTTCACATCTTTGGCATGATATATGTATTTGTGGCCTTGGCCATAGTGTGTGATGAGTATTTTGTCCCTGCTTTGGGAGTGATCACAGAGAAGTTGCAGATCTCTGAAGATGTGGCTGGAGCCACCTTCATGGCAGCAGGTGGATCAGCACCAGAACTCTTCACCTCCCTCATAGGTGTCTTCATCTCACACAGCAATGTGGGCATCGGTACCATTGTGGGCTCAGCAGTGTTTAATATCCTCTTTGTCATTGGCACTTGTGCCCTCTTCTCAAGGGAGATACTCCACCTGACATGGTGGCCCTTATTTAGAGACATCTCATTCTACATTGTAGACTTACTGATGCTCATCCTGTTTTTCCTAGACAGTGTCATTGATTGGTGGGAAAGCCTCCTTCTACTGACTGCCTATGCCACATATGTATTCACTATGAAACAGAACGTGTACCTAGAACAATGGGTGAAGCAGGAGCTCAACAAGAAGCTAAACGCTGTGCAGGCAGCATCAGCAGAGCATATACGGAAGGTTGGTGTCCTTATTGTTCAGAGGGCAAGTTGGAAATCGTTCATTGTAGTGTAAACCCCAAAGAAAAACTGCATCTCCTTCACAAAGGGCATATTGAAACAAAACCTCAGAATACAGACACTGGTCAATAATTATGGTTATAGTATGAGGGAAATACAATCTAGATAGTAGAGATTCTAAGAAATTAGAGAACACCTCTAAAAGGGAATTCTGCCATTGCGATTACTAAAGATACCGGTTGTGGTCTCTCATCTGCTTGCTAAGATATGCGTGGGATTTTGCTCACTTGGTTATAGTAAAGGAGTTTAAAAAAAAAACACTTGCAGGAGCATATTGTTAGTCTGGGAACATGGTTGGACAATTCTGTGGTAAATAGAAGCAAAAAAGCTCCTGGTAAGAGGCTCTGCCCAAGCCTGTTGCGGATGAGAGTTGTTGGAGGGAATTCTCTTTTCCAGTTCTGAAGCTGGGTGTGTCACTGGGACGCTGGTGGTACCGCTTGCTGCCCAATCTGCAGCGCAGAAGGGGATCTGGCAGCCGTTAGCAACCATTGCCACCTCTCCCAGTCACCGTTTGGCAGCAAGATCGAAATGCCCAGATCCCATTTCCATGCTCTGACCACACTGCGTGAGCTCAGAGATGAGTCCGTATGCTGCCGGTGCTGAGACGGGGAGGTCTGTGGCTGTGACTACACACTCCAGTTTGAGATCACGGCCCTTCACTCATTGTCCTTTGAAGGAAGAGTTGACTGCTTACACAAAGACAGTATCTGAAGGCATCTCCAGAGCCAATTACCCTTTCAGACTAGCAGATCTGGCCAGCACATGGTCTCCAGAACACTTGGGAATTTGTCTGCTTGAGTGTCCTTCCCCAGATCTCCTACTACCTCTTTGTCCTCTTGGCCTGTGCTACTGCCAGCTGTTGAGCACAGACCCTTAGATCTCAAATTCTCCCCTGGCATTGGTGTGCTTCACTAGTTGGATGTGTGCGCTGGCACTCAAGCATGCTTTGACCCTTCTGGTCTCGGCACTCCCTTCGTATAAATTAAGGTGAGAAAGGAAGAGGAGTGAGGATGATTGAAGTGGTGCAGAATCAAGAAAGTGCTTTTTTTTCCTCCTCCTGGTCTGTCTTTCAGCTGGGGCTTGAGACTGGGAGTCGTGAAAGCTCATTCCAGTGGGGTATAGGTGCAAGATACTGCAGCTGTACGCATACATCACTGTGGACATCACCAGTCATCACAAATTGAATCCAACCCTTCAGAGTGAAGGAAAAAACCCTGCACTTTAAGCTTACAGAGAACTCGCACTACCGTACAGTAGTGTGACAGAGAGCTGCTGGACCTAACCCTTGGGAAAAACAAATGACCTATGCGGAAAGTAATGCCAATCACTGGAAAAAAATTCCCCTTTGCACCTTCATTCTGCCTCTGCTGGAAAAGGAGTAGGGGTACAGATGTTTGGGGATGAAGTCTGGGGCTGCCTGTATCTACAGGAATCAGGTGGTAGAGGCCATCTGAGTCCACCTCCAGGCACCTGCATCCGCACTCAGGAGTTGTAGGTATAATCCTGTTCCTCTTGGAGGCCACATGGTTCTGAGGAGAGCACGTGGCTTTGGCTCTTTCAGTAGCATCCATGCATAGTCATTTCCGTTAGCTGTCCCACTCTCTTGCAGACAGTAGCCTGAAGAGCTATCATTAGATCCTGAAAAAGCAGGTGAAGCAGTAGTGGTGTTCAGTCTTTTTTGTTCTTGCTTGCATGCAGAAAAGCAGTGGGGCAGTTGCAGATGATGGAACAAAGAAGCCAGCAGATGGGAGGAAGCTGCAGGTAGGTCTCAGCAACTTCGTAACTGAAGTCATTATATTTTTAACCACTTCCTGTGTCAGGTCATGAATAAAGGCATCAACTTCTGTGTCAAGAAACCTGGACCAAAGCCTACTCTGTGCAAAGAACCAGCCATGCTTGGCACGATAGCTACAGCTTACTTAAGAGGACACCTGGCTGAGTTGTGTCCTCAAAGGAATTTTTCTAAAAATTAAGAGACAGCTCAGGCTTCCCAAGTGGATTTGACTAGCAGAGTGCTGTTCATTCTGCGCTTTAAACAGGCATAGAGAAATTCAGAGCACAACTTTTCTTACCTGGTTTCATGGCCAATTTTCCTCCTGAGCTCCCAGAGCAGAGGCTGGTAGGGTCTGTCCTTCCCCGTAGCGAATGCTGAAGAGCTCATTCCTCTGCTCCTGGTTAAGTTGCTGAGCCTTTGTCTTCCCATGGCTGGCCAGCCATTGCACGCAGAGGCCTGTCTGATGTAGTGGCTGTATACCTATGTAACTTAACACGTGGGTGTTAGCTTCCTCATACGGATGCTGCTTGTTCCTCTCTGCACTTAACTAACCTGTACTAATTAATGTTCAACCAAAAGCTCATTAGGACTCTAGTGTTGACTATGAGCAGAGCACCAGAGCTTTCGAGTTTAAGTCAGGACACCTGATGTGACCGTAGCATTAGATTGTAGCACCATATAAATCTACACAGTTATTAATAAGTTCACGACTAAGAGAATTGCATGCTTTGATTATTATAATTTGTAATAACATTGTATTGATGCTGAGTCCATGCAAGCCCATTGCGTTTATCCAAGGAAGGGCTGGCCTGCTATCTCAAAAGCACATCTCTCGCTGTGAGTGGTCAGTATTGACGGCCATCCTGTGAACTTGAACGCAGAGGCTGTTTAAAATCCATGCTGCGGCTGCTCCTTGGGTTGGGGAGATTAGCCTCCGTATAAATGCATCCCCCCCAGGGCAGAGGTGAACCGACGATGGAGATGTTTTGAGGAGGAAACTGCTACTGACTGCTGCATTGTACCTTTCCGTAGCCTGCATCAGCCTTACAGCGAGGCAGCAGCTCGGCCTCCCTCCACAACTCCCAAATGCGCAGCACCATCTTCCAGCTCATGATCCACACCCTGGACCCCCTGGCAGACGGTGAGTGAGCGCTCCATGTCTGAGGGACGTGGGTTGGCAGCCCGGATCGCAGAGCAGTTTGGGTGTGAATGCAGCCTCTGTATGCCGGGGTGTTGGGGATCAGCGACTCGTCCTTGAAAAGCAGCTCTGAGCGTCACCGATGATGTTAGGGGAGGGGAGCTCTGCCACAGTGGGATGTAGCCCTTCTGGTCATGGGGCTAGCCAGGACAAACACCTCGCGTTTCGGCCCTGCCATGCCTACTTGGCCTGTGCCAAACTGGTTGCTGCTGTGGTGGCAGCTGCTGCTGGAGGGGGCATGAGGACACGTGGAGCAGCCACTGTTACTGGGGTCCCTGCAGTCCCCCATCTTCTGCTGTCCCTGACAGCAGGGGCAGCAAACATGAGTTAAAGGCTTCCTCCATCTCACAACATGTCACACCTTCCTTCCTCTTCTTCGCTCAGACCTCACCACAGCCTTGGTACAGCAGCATTCAGTGCTGACTACATTCTGAGAAAGAGCTGCTCGACCGATCAGTCTCATTTACGAAGGGAGAACGAACAGGGGGAGAGCTCATTACCTGTGCGGCTCCCCAGCTGTGCACACAGCCCCTCACAAGGCAGAAACCTAAAGGAGAGGAAAAAGAAGTTAAAACACTTGAAGAATTATCATTTGGACAGTGGTTAAAATCCCAGCTGAGATCTAAAACATACACCAGGTTCCAATTATGAGGGTGAAGTCGATCTGTATGTGATTAGACCAACACTGAGCACCTCTAGAAGCCCACCTGCAACGCTGCAGTACCGTCCCTGCCATGGAAAACTGCACCCACAGCACTTTGCAGGCAGCGGGCCAGGGCTGATCGGCTCAGGGCTAAGACACCTTCTTATAAGCTGCCCAGGGTGCAGAGAAGCCATATCTCCAGACAGTCCCAGGCCCTTTGTACACGAACTTTTAATGTGCTGCTTGTATCAGCTCTAATCCAAACACAGGGTGAAGGTTCTTTTGCCAAGAAATGGTGAAGCATGTTAAAAAAAGACGGTTTTTTAGATTTTCTTTCCTAGCTCAGCGCATGCCCTGCCCCTCCACTGCCCTACTTGTTCTAAAGAGATTATCTGTTGTCCATTCAAAGAGAGGTTGAAGCTAAGCAGATCAACACCTCTCGTGTCTATCACAGAGGTTACAAAAAGGACTCTCCAGATCAAAATCCCAGCTGCACGAACCGATCGAGGGAACAAAGGAGGCTTGGTAAGGACAGCAAGACTGATCAGTGTCCGCTCTGACAGATTTTAGTAAAGGCACCCATCACGTCACTAACGGCAGCCTAACAAAAGCCAGACTCATCAGGGTTTGCTCTACTGCCCTTGCCTCCTGTCCCCCTAAAAGGGACTATCAACAGCACAAGGATAAACCCCAAAATTTGCAAGAGGACATGCCATTGCCTTTAGCATCAGAAAGTGCTGGGCCTGAGGGACTGCTGCCCCTCAGAGACCCTCCAGCACCTTCTCATCCTTCCTGCGCCCCTAAATGTCTTTCTGCAGCGCCTGCCCACCCCAGGCCAGCACACGCGCCTGGTCCAGGCTGGTGTCCTGGTGAAACCTGGGACCTCAGCTGAGCTGTGGGGGCCTGAGGATGCCAGCCCAGGGCGAGGAGAGCGCTCCGGTGCTTCCCCAGCCCAGGATACACTGCTGGGGGGATTCAGTGCAGTGGTAAGCCACTGGCCTTGCTAAAGAGGCTGTTATTACCACGGCTTGTCAATATTTAATAAAAGAGACTGGGTGACAGTTTGAATCTTCTCCGAAAGTCAACGTCCCCCCTCCTTTCAGCCAGGCAGGCTTTGAGTTACCGTCTCAGTGTACAACATCCACTAGATGGGAGTGTGACCATATGTACTTATGCAAGTCTAATAGTCACAACAGGGACTATGCGAGGATGGGCTACGGTCTTTCCAAAAGCTTTTTGTTTCTCAGACCCTTTGCTATAATAATGCCACGGAGTTAAGGGCAAAACCTCTGCCTCAGGTACATGCCTGTTCTGCTCAACACTGCCAGAACAGAGACAGCTCCTTAAAAAAGATAAAGAATTCTACTGATAGTACAACAGCACAGCACTCAAAGTCAAGAAGCCAGTGTCCCAGTGCTGCGTACCTAGTAGGTGACACTCCGTACCCTGACAAATTCATACCCAAAGAAAAAGGAGTCTGGAGAAAAGGAATCATTCATGAATAGACTGAGAAACCAAAGTGCCTTGAGGACGTTGGCCAAAAAGATGAAGTGACTTCCTCAGGGTGACTCTGAAAAAGGATTTGAACCCAAAAGGCATATCAGGACTGCGAGCTCAGCCTTGGTGTTAATTGGGCTGCAGCCCTTGGGTACCCTCAGCCCTAGTTCCCACCGAGCACCAACAAAGTCCTGCTCTCTGCAGTGTCTGCAGCACTGGCTGTACCGGACACATTGCTGTAATTAGGTTGCAACAAAAAAGATGATCCCAAAGCAATTTATCTTTCCTTAAGGGTCCTTGTTCCTTCTTGCCAATGCCTGTAGCATCAGCACTTAGAGGCTGTGGTAAAGAACACCCTGCCAAAGAAAAATGTTGCCAGCTATTGCTCAGCAGTTCCTAGCTTAACCCACTGAAATGAGGATCTCTGTCGGGTTTCCTTCCTTGTGCTGCAGTTGCATTTTGTCTGGGCAGCGCAGAAGCAGTTTCAGGGCAGCTAGAGTACAAAAATATGGAAAACCTACCGGCACTGGGCCTCCAAAACCAAATTCCAGAGGCAGAGGTCTTAGAAATACAGTAGAAGTCGGAAATACAAACTTTTTTTCGCTGTTCCTAATGAAACACCCCTTGTGTAAACAAAATTTCTTATTTAAACAGCGGATTATGTTCAGAATGGTTTTTTTTTCTTTTTGTATTAGGAAGCGATCATTATTTCAGCCTTTTTCTCTGTCTGCAGGAGACTAGGCATTTTAATTTAGAAATTCTAACATTCACACTGCATCCTGAATTATATTTTTGATAGAAGCTTTTATTTTCGAAGTGTCTTTTCTTTTAAATGAGGAATTTCTAGCACCTTGGTTCCCCCCCCACACACACACACTTTCTCTGAAAGTGTGTAGAAGCAAAGCTTGAGAACTTTTCACAGAATCCCAGAATCCCAGAATGGTCGGGGCTGGAAGGGCCCTCTGTGGGTCACCCAGTCCAACCCCCTGCCCAAGCAGGGTCACCCAGAGCAGGCTGCACAGCACCGCGTCCAGGCGGGTCTTGAATGTCTCCAG
>Ga0065711_1006291_pt1 | contig 33753 bp, 23 predicted proteins | sample Hoacrofraction12_FD_59098 | JGI IMG/M metagenome (GOLD analysis project Ga0065711, IMG submission 59098) | Hoatzin crop microbial communities from Cojedes, Venezuela - Epithelial fraction 12 v2 (version 2) | ecosystem: Host-associated > Birds > Digestive system > Esophagus > Crop | place...
TTTTTTTTTTTTGGAGCCTCCAAAAGGCGCTCTCGCCCCTTTCATCTGCCGCCGCGGCCCAATGGGGAGGCGGAGGCTGCCTGCAAGTGGTCTAATCTCAATGAGGTGTCAATCATGTTCCCCGGTGGGTGAAGTAAGGTCTTTTGTAACCGCCTCTGTCTTTGGGCCGGAGAGGAGAGAGGAGGAAGGCTGGAGCGGCGAGGGGGACGCCGGGGCGTGCTGCGGGAGACGAGCCGAGCTCTGAGCTCGCTTGCGCGTTAGCAGGGAGAAGCGGAGCACATGGATTTCTAAACGCGCTGGGATTTTATAGCTCTACCAAAATAACAACAAGCGAACCTGACCCTACTGAAAACAGTCAAATGAATCGTAATTGCAGATCAATGCAGAGAGATGGGGAAACTTCACTCGAAACATGGTTAGTTCCTTTCACTTGCTGCTTCCCCAGCCCCTTCCCCTTACTCGGTTTGTTGCTGTGATTGTATACTGGTGTCTAATGATCTTCCTTTATTATTTCCCCCCCACACTCTCCTCCGGATCTGCCTAGCTGCCGTTTGTAAACCCAGAGAAAGTCCAGAAGGTAAGGATGGCTCCTCGCTGCGGGGAGCTCTGACCGCCGGCCATGCGCCGGGCGGCTGCCCCGGCCCCCGCCCTCTGCCCGCAACTTTCCGCCGCGGTCTGCGCGCTCCCGGCCCCGGCCGGGCTGGCCGCGGGGCTCTGCGGGCAGCTCAGCGGCGGCATTGTCTCTCTCCTCCTTGCTAGGTGATAGCTTTGCGGTGAACGCCTCTCTGGCTCGCCGAGGGCTGGAGGACTGGATGGTGAAGCAGAAATACTCCGGGGGCAGCAGCAGCGGAGGCAGCAGCTCGGGACTCCAGCAAGGCTGCCAGCACCGGGCTGTTTGCAGGCTCTCCAGCGCCAGGGTATGTCAGCTCCCTCGCTGCCCCCACTCCCCGCCCCTGCTTTCCGAAACAGGGAGAACCGAAAGCTCTTTCTACATCCCTCCCTCCCGAGGGTCGGTTGTGCAAAGGAAGGGTTTTCTTTGCTCTAATGCTGCTCCAAGGGGCTGCCCCGTGGGTGGTTTCCTTCAGCCCTTTGATGAAGTTAGGAGCCGCAGGGCAAACTTGGTGCTGGTACAAAAGCCAGAGGAGTAAGGGGACCTGTCTGCTGCTGTCTGGGCAGTGCGATTAGAACAAAACCCTGCACAAACAGGAACAAACAGAGAATCTCTGGGAAAAGCCCAGCACCCTGCCAGTGTGCGCAAGCTTGCGAACCCTGATTGGTGCACGAGTTTGTCTGTGATATTTTGGCAGAGGAATTCAGGAAAGGAGAAGTCCCCGAAGAGAGTGTATCGTTATTTATTTGCTCTTTGCTAATAATGCGTGGCTGACTTTCTGCATAAGAGTTACTGCACATGTCGCTTGTCCTGGCTGGAACCACACTGGTCCCTTTCCAGTCTCTTTCCTCCCGTGTAAAGCTGAGCTGGAGGAAATGTTTGTTACCTTTTCTTTTTTTTTTTTTTAAATGTTGTCTCTTTAAACAAAAAGGCATGATGGGAGGTAAACAAACTTAACAGTTCTTAGATATGGCCCTCATAGTGTTTCAGGGTGTGATCCAGAGCTTATTGATGTTTGCTGAAAGACTCCCATTGACTTCTGTGAGCTTTGGATCAAGCCCTGAAAGCTTCATCAGTGGAAAAGTAACCTGAGAGATGAGGAGATTGGAATCTGTGCTTCCCAGCAAGGAATGTGGCTCTGAAAACACAAGCAGAGCAGGGCCACCAAACCTCCTGCAGGCTCTTTGCTTTGTTAGCCACCAGTTTATTGTCAGAAGCCTGGACTTCTCACGTCGCAGGAAAAATTAACTCGTGAGTGGAGAATACTTCGTTTTAGGTGGGGTGTAGAAGATGTGCGGTGTGGGAAAAGCTAATGATGACTTTTTAGATTCCACCAATATTGTATTTAGAGGAGGATAAGTTGTTTGTGAGGCACTAGAAATAAGGCAGAGGGGTAGGATATTGATGTGTTTGTAATTGATGAGTATAATCACTTCACATTCAGCTTGCAGGTGTGGTTGGTTGAAGTGATTTTTATTGTGATTTACTTGGAGCCAATGTGTCCAAAGAAAGAAGTTCTAATTAATAATGGTACCTACATGTATGATACAGATGCAAAGAGTAAAAACATATGCTTTTAATTACTTTTCATTATCCCAAATTTTGTGAGCCAAGCTTTTTAGATATTTTCTGCCTTTCACATACGTATTTTCTAGGAAAGAAGCTCAACTCACTAAGCTAAACATAGATTTAAAATACAAGAGTTAAAGGTCAAAAACTCTTACTTTAGCTGTGTGGAATGTATTTTCTTCCACAAAGACAATTTGCTTTCTGAAGAGAAGAAAAAAAAAATCTGTTGTCAAAGATACTTTGCTATTTCACAAAACTCTTCAGTTTTTGGTTCCATGAGGTCTTCTCAGCTGGAATGACAGTAGAACAGTATTTCTCTTCTTACTCAAGGTGTCCTGCTTGTGATAGCTCAGCAATTAGCAAGCCATTAACTAAAAATTAGTTGATTCAGTAGATTATAAAATTGTAAATAGGTTTATGTTTAAAAGCACCGTTCCCACGAGGCTTTTTACTGCCATCCTGATAGAGCTGTTTCTGAATGTTTGAAAATATTCACAATTTATTGCCTAATATATTTGGTAGTATCTGTATGCCTATATAGACTGCTAATTGATTTAGTTTAATTGTCATCTTGTCACAGGCACACTGTGACAGCTACATTAAAGTTCCTTTAAAATATGAACTTTTGGGAATATGGAAGGATGCATTTCTAATCTACATTGGAACCAGATGTGCCATATGTACAGTCTTTGACAAGGATTATGGAGTCACAGCTGTTGACTCCATAACTGAGATTGCATGACTGTTTCTTTTCTGAGACCTCTTTGATCTCTTGTATAATTATATTAAGATACAAAGTGGATTGTAGCCTAACCTCTTGCCTCTTTATCCACCTCAAGACGTAGAAATACTAGTCACTTCTACTCATGGTTAGTCACATGGGACTGTGTGGGACAGTTGTGTGTTCCCCAATAATGTAGTACTGTCACACTTGACTCGACCAAGGGCTCATCACCTTACTACTTCAGAATTCCTCCTAAAATGTTCAGTAAGCTCACAAGGCTCTGTGGAGTGGTACAGTTTTATCGTGTCCCAGCTGAAACTTTGGCTTCTCATTAAGACACGTTTTTCCCCTCCAATAGGTCCTAATTGCTGTATCTGTGACTCACAGCAGAAGGAGTTAGATCAAACACTGATGAAAATATCTGCATTCAGAGAAACATCCAGTTGAGTTTAATTAAAAGTGATAGTCCTAGAAATAATTTTCCTGCTAGGAATCCTTCTCTAGAATTTTGTGCATGGTGGCTTCATTAGTATGTAGGGCCCTATTTGGTGAAATCCAGTGTACTTCCAAAGACCTGTCGATGGGAGCGGAGAGCACTCGGTTGCTTCCGAGTCTGAAACTTCAAAGATTTGAATCATTTTGGTTAGAACTTGAATGCGATAGTGAAATTTGATTTACATTGCTGTATATAAGCCAAAAATTCTGTCTGGGTTGTGGTTGGAAGGCTGTTTGCCTCAAGAACAGGGACATTGAATTGTTTTGCTAGAGTTCGTCATCCAGGGGAGATGACACTGAAGTTCAGGGGATTCATGTAGCGTGTTACAAGAGGAGTGACTGGCTGACTAATACAGGAAGCAATAAAATTTCATTTGAGCTCCTCTTTAGAATGATTGAATTTACAATAGTTGTGGAGAGGAGGTCTTTATGTCAGTTCACTCAAGGGCTGTTTGACACAAGGAGGGTTCAAGAATACAAGACCTTTTCTCTTCTTGAACTGAAGTTCTGAGAGTTTTTTGGTTAGAGCAGGCTTCCCGCAGCTGAGGTGTTGTCCATGTCGTGTTGTCCGTGTCGTGTCCCGTCCATCCGTGTCTCTCCCCCTCCAGTTCACTGGAAGAACAGTAATTAGTGTCCAGCTACTGCCAAATGCATCAGTCACCTGAGAAGGATCTCATAATAAATTGTTGGGTGAAGGCCAGGGGAAGGGTATTGTACCCAAAATACGTACTTCTGGTGCATACACAACTTTCTGTCCTAGGCTGAGAGCTCTGTTCTCGTTAAACCATTGCCACCTGCCCAGCAGGGGCTGCTGTGCTCTAAATGTTTTAATTACTGTGGAGGCTGAGGACTGGGCTGCAGCCTTCCATATCACATAGAATTAAAGAAGAAAGGAATTCTGTTGCAGCCGTGAGAAGTATGAGGTCCAGAGTAATCTTCTAGTTTCAAAGCTAATTGAAACCACTGGGGCTGTAAATCTGTTAAAGCAAGTGAGTACACTTCTTTTGCTGCTTTATGAATGAGTTAACTTGTGCCCAGAAAGGTTTTCTGGCACTGTGGATTATCCTCTATAATTCCCAAGTCTAAGTTTATTCATTGTGTTTACTTTTACAAACTGTTTTTGGAGATCAACATTATTTGCAAATATTCATGTATTTATTTATTTAACTGAGTAGTTCTAAGCTAGAGGGGGAAATATTAAATATGACATTCGCTTAGTTCAATTTACTTTTATCTCCAAAGCCATATGAATTTTTACTAGTTTTGTGTGCTTCTCATTGAGATCTGTGCTTGGGATTGGAAGAAATCTCATATTTTTAATTACATTTCACACCAGCTCACAGTGAACCAAGTTGTAAGTAATGACTTTAGGTAAAATAGAAAAGACTTTAGCTTACCATTTCTGCTGGGCTCTTTGGTGCCAGTGATCCTCATGTTCGATTCTAATTGATATTAATTAGAGTTGCGTATCTGGTCTGGGAATACTACAGTATGAAATGCTGAGGTACATCACTGCTTCAGAGGTGGGGCTTGTTCTCCATTTGTTCTGTGCCCGTAACTGCCAGTGACATTAATGGGCATTCCTTGCGTGGCTGAGAGGAGACTTACGTCCCTGTCAACTTCACTGCTCCTCTAGCATGAGCTTTCTTAAATTTAAAAAAAAAAAAACACCTTTCCTATTCCCCGGCTGTTAAATAGCGTGTGTGTGCGCATATAAAAATACATAGCCTTATGGAATACACAGCCGGGTAGGTCATTCATCCAAAATGAAAGTAATCAGCAGAAAAGAGACTTTTTTTGGTGGTATGCATATACTGTGGCTTAAAGGGTGCTGCAGTGGAAGATTTAGTTGTGGCACTACTTTGGGGTCATCTCATGGGTAGAATGCCATTTGAAAGACTGCCTTCTTACTGACACAGTGACAAGAGCAATTAGAATTTCCTTGGGTGCTATCTTGTGTGACTGCTTGAAATTATCTTTTAAATGGAAATATTTTCAAATACATTGATGTTGATATTGTGTAGATAATTATTTGTATGTTTGCATTACGTAATCTCTGAGTATGAAAAGAAACGAGACTCAGCAGTGCTAGATATTGGTATGACTAAAAAAATATTTTGATACACAAAATACTGTGTATGGCATTGAAAATAATTGCCAAACTTTGTATTGAAAGAGAGAGAAGCAGAACCTTACTGAATGTTGAAATTTGGTGCCAACAAACCAAGATAATTTAATTAGTGGTGCATATAGTGTATCTTGACAGCTCTGGTTTGGGAAAATTATAATATGAATATTAACAATCAAAGAGTCTCTGAAAGTATTAGTGCCATGGTGATGAGATTAGCGAATTGGCCAATACTGTAGCAGAAAGCTGGATTCCAAGGGAATTATCCTTGAATGATACCAGTTGGTGCAATTAAAAGGCACAATTCAGTTGCCATATGGAAAGTGTTAGGCATCCTTATATGGTTTTCAGAGCTATGTGCCGGAGGTTAAATTGACATATGAAGAAAAGCATAAATTAAATATTTTGTGTTATGAAATTAAAAATTGACTTTGCTTGAGCCATATGGAGGAGGTGGATGGAAGACAGTGTGTGTTTCATCAGGGCTTGTTTTATAGGTGTTTCAGATTTAATGTGGTGCACTTTTAATTTGGCGTGTTGATTGGAAAACTGAATGGCCCATGAAGTTTCTGCAAACAGTCTCGTTAGAGTAACTTCTTTTTGATCTCTGACAGCCCTCTTTCTCCCACCCTCTCTAAAGTGGAGTTACTTAGATTGATGTTTGTAGGAAGGAAGCGTATTCTGTGTAGTAGCTGGGTGAAGTCCTCATCTAAGTGATAGAAGCTATGTCTCTTGGGCAGCTGATGGTCCCTCTGGGCTTAGTGAAACCTTAATTCTCTGGAGTGAGAAGGCCTTGGTTAGGGAGTACACTTTATTCTGTGAATTAGGATGAAAAGTAACAACAGTATGTTATAGTCTTTAATGACTTAAATGTAAATAATGTACTCCAGACTTTACACTAAAACTTTGGTTATAACAAAAATGGGAAATTTGTAGCGCACGATTGTTGACATATGGAAATTTTCTTTACAGCAGAATTCATTAACAGGAGGGTTTTCTGTAGGTTTTGTGAGATCTGTAATAAGACCCAGGAGGACCTTGGTAAGTGGCTATTTGTAGGCACCCTTCAGAAGATCATCTTAGTTTACTTTTATGGTTTCTTTTGAATTGGGTTATGAACAGAGGCAAGAGAAGTCTCTTGAGTATTGAAACTTTGTAAGAGTTAGTTTTTCCAAAGTTGGGAAAATAATTGTTTGGTGATGATATTTAAATCAAAATGGAACACTGCTCCCTTTGCTGGAGATGCTGGCCTTTGTAGAAATCCTTGTGGATGGATTTTGCTTTGTGAATGTCAGCATAAAAACCTGGCTGAAAAGTAAATGGTAGATGTTGAAATGCACAAAATACTTGAAGTATTTTTTTGTAACTAAACCAGTTTTCTGGTTAATATACTAGTTACTCTGAATGTTCAGGAGTTTTCAGACTGTGTGATATTTATAGATATCTTTTAATGGAAAATGAGATATAGTTTTAGTTCAAAAAATTAATGTGGAGAAATGGTCAAATAGACTTTCTCTGTGAATTTATTTAGTCGTATCTGCCAACATTGGCAGCAATACTAAGCTTGTATTTACTCCTACAGAGTAACTACAGCTATGGGAGTCTGAGTTGGACTGTATTCCATTCAAGAATTATTAACCAAGTTCCAAATGCAAAATCTTCATTGTGTCTGATTTCTGAGCCAGCAAAGTGTGTTTGTGTTGGAATATCTCATGACATTTGTCTTGCAGTGGTGGAACGCCAGTGGTGTTAGCTGTGGTGAAAGGGCTGTGCTGGCGCAGATACTTTTACTACTGCATAATCGGAGAGAGAGGGGAAATGACTTGTGTAGGCTCAGCTATTGCTGTCCCAGTCTCTCTGCAAGGGGTAATGCCGTACAGTGCTTTTGTGTTTTGTAAACTTCTGTTATTGTCATCAGAGCAATATGGCATATATTTTATCTTGTAATTTGCAGAATAGAGGTGATGCTTCTGAACGCAAGACATCCTTTTTGAGTTGGAAAGTCCTGTATAGCTAGTGTCTTGCAAATAGACTGTTGTCATGTAACCGCGTGTCCACTGTTTAATAAGGACCGGTCCACCGGCTTGTTGTGGGAGTTGGCATTTAAACAGGCTTATATCTGCACGCAAGTGTTCAGCCAGATTCCTGAATACCTGTACATGTGCATCTCATGTGGCCTCAGATGTGCCCGTCGTATGTGAGAAATACTTCTGGTTGAGTCATACAGAATCTAACTGAGGAAGGGAACGATGCAGTCTCTTGTTGGGAGGTCTTCTAACAGCTCTGAAATTGAGTACCACTGATTTTTGTTTGTATGGTGTGGCGTATTGTGTGTTACAGGGCAATAAATGATCCTATTGTTTTAGTGTATAAAACTTTTGGTGGAGTAAATCCTTTTGCTCCTCAGAAGACCAGACAGTGGCCACAGGAGGCTGAAATGCCATCAGTGCCTGAGAAGCTCCTCAATGGCTAAGAAGAGCTCTGTAAAAACACACCTAAAAGGTCCCGCCACACTAACCTCTTGGCAGGGATAGCAGAAGACCCCATGGTTCCCTGGTTCAAAGCAAGGTCCCTGCCAAATGTACGTAAGAGGGAGTTGTTCCTTAAATCTGAAGCAGTTGTTAATGAAATTTAATACTTGTGAACAAGACTTATCAGGCAAGCAGTTTTTCTGCTTTTTGTCAAAGCTCTAGTAGTCTGATAATTTCCTCCGATAACCCTCCTCAATCTGAAAATTCAGTGGAACTCTGAGACTCAATGGAGCTGACTGTGAAAGGGTGTCTTACTTATACCTTGAAAAGTGCCATCTACCAGTCTTGCTCTCAGTTGCAGTGGCTTTAGATTTAAATGCAGACTCAGTAGCACTGTTCCCTTATATTGTTTGCAGTGAGAATCCCTTGAGAGTGTGAGATCCTCCCTTAAAATGTGGGAGGAGATTAGTTATGTTGTGAGCAAAATTTGCAACAGAGAATTTTAAAAGTGTCTGGAATTTTCAGCCTTGTATCCTTGAGCTTCAAACTAACAAATGCAGGCAGTGTATGTTGCTGTAGCTCAACGATGGATTGGCATGTGGTCAGAACAGTCTATGCNCTGTCCATCGAGAAAAATACTTTGTGTTTTGCGATTAGGGTGGAATTTAATGCATTTGGGGGCATTACTGTGGCAGCTTTAAAGGGATTAAGTATATTGAGGTTCCTATTAAAGCATAACGTTGTGATTCAAGATCTGTGAAAGAAAATCATGCATGGGTGTTTGATCTTGGGGTGCAGCCCCACATGCTGTGAGGCAAGAAATAAGGGGATAGACTCAGTAGGGAAGTGACAGAACAAAGTACTGTCTTGCAGGAGAAATGGGATTTGGGAGCAGCCTCGGATCTTTTGATCTATACTCTTATGTGAACGATGAGTGGTATGGAGGTGACAAATTTGTCTTGGGGGACGAAGAAGAGTGGTGGGTAGTGTGTTGTATTGTCCTCGGAGGTAGTTTGCTGTCTGATTCCCCAAAGATTTGATAGTGGCATGTAAGGACTAAGCCGCTGCTTGTTGTCCTATCTTAAAAATCTTTTATAATTCCAGTATGGCTAGTTTGAAGAGAGTTAGGTAAAGAAGGGGGTAGCTGTAAAGCTAAGCCTTCTGCGTTAAATGCACGTAAAAGAACAAATGCCTGTTTGGGGGAGCAGGAACTTGCTCTGAGCATAGTGCCCCAGCTCTGAACTCACGGAATAATGAGCAGTCTCTGTATTGCATAAGATGCTGCGGTTAAGCCTGTATCAGTGTTTCTGTAATAAACTAATCTTTTTGAAACAATAAATAATAATTTTGCTTGTGAACTTTCCAAGTTGCTGCTCACGTAGCGTACGTGTGTGTAAACTACAGACACTCATTCCCCTATAAAGAGAGAACATCACAGTCTAGCAAACAGAATATCTGTCATTCCAGCTGAGCAAAGGTCTAAGGCAATAACCCAAAATATCCTGGAAGAAATTCTAAAAAGCATTGAAGAAATCAATCGTCTGATCTTAGAGGAAGGTCTTTGATGTAATCCTGGTAAGTTTATACTGGGAGCCTGCCTATTTCTCTATGGTCAGCCCTAGACTTTCTATATGAAAAGTGGATCAAATAATTTCATATGCTTCTGCTTTGAAAAAAGACGGTTGATAGTTTTCTAAAGCATGCACACTGTTTAAATGTAGATTGTGGCTTTTAGCCAAAGCCCAGGTGGGGAGGAAAGGCTTTTCAAAACAAGCACTTACAGAAAAATAAATAATACTTTGATATTTTCCCATGGAAAAACTGTGCCTCATTTAGCCATCCTGAATATTTGATTTTATTTTGAGGATAAACTTCATAGGTTATCTCAGTTAAAGCCATTTTTCTTTATGCAAAGCTTATGTGCAAGGTCTTGTTGCTGATGTGGATATGTATGTAAAAGGAGTTTTTCAGAATACCATAAATACTTTTAAAGGTGTATTTTTAATTAACTGTACGGTTAGGTAAGTCTGTTTCTATCATCTTGAAAAATTCTGCAATATTTCTCTGTTATGTTTTGATGCGAAAGTCCTGCTGTAATAGATGGGAAACTTCTCATTGCTTTCAGTGGTTTTGTATTGGGTTCTCTGCCACATCAGTGGAAGATGAGGGAAGGTTCAAGTGGCGAGACAGTCTTTTCATCTAGCAGCTACACTGCTGGTGGAATGGCAATATAGTTAACCCTGCAGATGCAGTTTATCGGATCATTTTATGACAGGTTCACAAAAGTTTTTCCCAGTTGTACTCTCACTTAAATTCACATTTATAATTAGCAATGTAATTTTGCAGATAGGTTTAAAAAGCATGTTTTGAGAGAGGCTATTCCCACAGCACTGGTTAATACCCATTAAAATACCACATTTTTATTGTATGAAGGTGTTTTTTATCTAATTAGGTTGGTTTGTTAAAGTATCGCACTGTGGTCTTAGTCTCATTTTTGTTTGTGTGGTTTTTTTTCCCTTCTACTTTAAGGCTGGTTTTAATTGTTTGCGACCAATAGGAAGCACACAAAATCTTTAACTGGACTAATGCACAGCATAAAGAAGTAAATGAGATCTCTTCCTGCTTAAGCTGTAGTGCAGAGCTTTGCTTTGAAAAGCACTCACTCTTGTATTAAAACGTGGTGGCGTGTAACAGAAAAGACAGAAAGAAAAAAAAAAACAACCCCCAGCATTTGGAAAGGAATTGTATTCATTGGTGTTACATAGATTTTATTGGAACTTGGTCATCAGCCTTACCATGGCACTCATTTCCAGATGTGCTGTTTGATTTTTTTTTTAAATGCAATTTAGAAAAAAAAAATGAATGAAATCAAATTTTGTGAGAACTGTGTAATGAAAGTCAAGAGGAAGGCATGTTAAAGTAGCTCTGTGTCCTTGGACATTTGCTGCTACCCAGGAGGGACTAGACAGACTGGAGTGTGCTGGTGTTGCCCATGCTTAGTCAGTGAACATACCTCTGCTATGACAGTTTAGCCTTAATCTGTAGCAGCCTCTGATTTTCCCCATTTTGGAAAGACAGAAACCAAAGACACTGCAGTGGGAAGCCCCCTAGACTTGCCAGTAAATGAATAACAGACGATGGGTGATGTCCTGTGGGAGTAGCAGAAAGACTGTGAGGTCCCTTTATTAGCTCTGCAACAGTGATCTGACCCTCCTCATGTGTGTTTCTGCTGGCAACGCCAACAGTCCTGGTCTTCGCAAAAAACGAGGACAATTTCACCACCCCTGGGGAAAATTAGAAAGCTTGTCGTACAGAAGATAATGGTCAGACAAGAAAAATGCTCATGTCATCCCTTTAGGGGTGTGCTTTAAGCAAGGAGAGAATTGTGCCCAACTGTGTAGTCAGTGTCTCCTAATAGCAGCAGGAGCCCTATCCAAAGACAGGAGGAAGCTTCCTCCTTCCACGCTCTCAGTAGACAGGGGCTCCATTCAAAATCTGCTGCTACTGCATAGGAGTTCCAGTATCCAGTAGTACCAGGAATGGATAACCAGTTCTGCCTTCAGTTGGAAACATGTACAGAGACTCTTTTCTGAGAGGCGTGCCAGTCTGAGACACCTGCCAGGTCGGGGGTAGGATTTGCCTTTAACTTGTGTTGGCACAGCTTGCTGATGCCAGTGGGCTGGGTGCTAACAGCTGCCCGCACAGCTGGGCGGAGGGAAGCAACACGGCTGAAAAAGCGGTCTGCTGCTGTTCCGTCTCATCTGGCCGTAATTGTGGGGCGGGGAACAGCATGTGCTACCTGGACTTAGCCAGCCACAGCCAAGAACCCTTCTTCTCGTGGTGATGGTGACTAGCAGTGAGTATTCTGTGTTGTACCCGACTGCACACCAAACTATATTGTAAGTTTTGTGTGACGCTGGTTTGCGGTGGCCCATCTTGCAGAGTGATGCCCTCCTTCTGTGTCAGTGCTGCTTTGTCCAGGTGAAACACCCTGTCTCCTGCTGACCAGGCTCCGCTTGCAGCAGGGTTTACCCAAACTCTACATGCCTGTTTGAACCGCCTGACTGTGTTGCGCAGAGGGAGAAGTGGTACAGGTTTTCTGACTGCATGCTATTGATAGGACAGCCTGCGGAGTGAGTGATCTTTGTGGCCTAGAAAGGGTTACGTGGTTGCGGTTCCACAGGCGCCAATCCACTGGCACACCGCAGGTGATCCCGGAGTGAATGTTGTTTAAAGCGCCTGTCCCACGGTTTCACAAATGTGCTCTGACCAGAGGATGTTTTTCTAACTTCAAAGGGCTCCTCGGGCTGGCTCAGTGCCTCGCAGACTGAGTCCACAATTCCTCTCTGCTCGTGATGTGTTCTAACCATGTGTGATTTTTTTTTTTTTTTGGTATGGGATGTTTTCTTAAAGCAGCATTGACCTGTGTTCAAGTGAAACTTGCTCTTAAGCTTGTAAACACAAACTTGTCGTGTGGGCAGTTTTCATCTTAACCTGATGTGTGTATTTTTGTTAAGAGCAAGAATAGACATCAAAAGGAGGAGTAATTTATAGGAAAAGGAGGAAAAAAAAAAAAGAAGAAATAAACTTGAAGGAGCCTTTTGAGTTGCACCATCCTGAAGCTTTTCCTTGAAGATGGAGGTGTGGGTCCTGTGCTGGCTGTAAGGAGGAGAGCATTTTTCCACCTGGGCAGTGCTAGTGTTACAGCAGATCGCTTTGTCTGAAATGTGCCTCTGCCTGGGGGGTGTGCAAAGGGGGAAAGCAAGGCAAAAAGGAGTAGAAAGTGGAAGGAACCTAGACACTTAGCAGTGACCTGATTTTTTTTTTTTTCTTTTTTAATTTCCCTCCTCTTTGGCAATATTATACTAAAAAAAACCCCAGACTTTTAGGAACATGTTTGTATGTTTTTAAATATTTAAAGTTTCTTTTTCTTCTGTAGTACTTTGTAGTATAGCTTTCTGAAGAGAATTTTTCTTAGGCTAATGCAAAATATACTTTCTTTTTAATGTGGGGAATTAGAAATGACTGAGTCTTTGTGGGCCAAATTCTTTTACTGTTGGAGTCCATTACCTCTCCATTAACTCTGCAGAGAGCAGGATTAGGCCCTAAAATTTCTCCTGAGGTGCACTATGCTCCCTTAGCTATGGCTGTGACTCTGGGAAGATCTCGTGTTCCCCTAAATTGCATTGGTGGGCACTGGTTTTTGCAACGTTTGTGCATTCATGAAGGCTAGAAAAAGTGGACTAGTTTGAGGTTTCAAAGTCATAATTTTTAGTTTACTGTTGTTACTGTTACAGATGTTTTTGCGTACATTAAAAAACCCAAACCAACAGCCAAACAAACCCCTTCTTCAAAGAAAACAATACCGTACAATCCAGACCATAATACTGTTTGCTGAGTGACTGAAAAGTATCATCTGCTGTGGGAGTAAAACATCATACTGTGAATGGCATGCTGTGAACAATACATCTCAGCTGTGCAATGAAGTTTCGCTCCTCATGAGTAACAGTGCCACAGTCACAGAATCACAGAATGGTAGGGGTTGGAAGGGACCTCTGTGGGTCATCTAGCACTTAATAGTTAATCCAGCTTTCAGATGCAGCTTGATCCCAAGGTCCTCATCCAGACAAGATCCTGGAGAAGTCAGTGATCCCTAGGACCTAAAGCCCTAACAGCAAACAACCTGTGCTACCCTGCCATCCCATGGTTATCGGCAGGAATCATCTCACCACGTTTGTTTTGTCTAGTGTTAAAGCAGGTGGCCAGGATGAATTCCTAGTTTCAAAGTTGCAGCTGCTGCTTTGAAATTGTGTAAGAAGGGCTTTGGTTTCTTAACACAAAATAACTGAGCTGCTGTTTGGTATTAGAGCATCATTATTCTGGGAAATGCGCTCTTCGTTTTAAAAATATCTTCTGTATGGAAGTTGAAAGTTTATACCTCATGATCCTAAGGGCAAGGAGCTGGAAATGTTCCTTGTTTGACTGACGACTGTAAATACTTAAGAATTCCTCAGTGACTTGAGTGAATGGAATCTGAATGTAGAATTAAAAATTAATAGTAATATTAGAAACACTGAGTTACTGCAAGAATCTCTTGTTTGTTGGTATTAAATAATTGCAGGAGGGGGATTTCTTGGGTAACTATAATTTAAGATTTTTCCCTCTTAACTGGATATCTCTGTGGCAGTTAGACCAAAAATGTTGTGTCTTTATCATTAAATCAGTTAAGAAGTCCAGGTGGAGTTTATACCATCACTGATGCTGTGATTAAGTAGGAAGGAAACATTCTGTTAGAAATCCCCATTTCCTCTCCTTGTAAAATTTTATTTTAAAATGAGCCTTCTTGGTGACTTTTTCAGTAGCGTCAGCAACAGTGTCAGCAGAATGGTGAATTCGTGTCACTGCAAGTATAAAGAGAATTCATGAAGGAGTTTGTGTTAAGCATAGTCTCCTTTTTATAAAAAAGGATTCTATTCACTGTGGTTTTTTTTCTTCTTTTGTATTCCTTGCCACCTTATGATATTATAATGTTTTTTGCCTACTTTCAAAATTTCATAGATATATATTTATAAAAACTGTATGTCATGTAAGCCTTTTTCTAGTGTAAGAGAAAGTACATTTTATGCAAGGTACACAGCATGGGGTTTTCTGTGCCTTCAATCTCATATGATCCTGTCTCACAATAAATGTATCAAACAGGAATGAGCAAAATGCAATCCTCTCAGACTGGGTGAAAATGTGCTTGTAAGAAAGAAGATGAGGGAGGGCTGGTTAGAGGAGAGGCTAGACCTTTCCTCTGAAAGGAGACCTGAAAAAAGCGAGTGGGCAGGGGATAGAATGTTTCTTCGGCTTCTGTAGACAGGCTTGTTAAAGGATGCAAAGTGCAAAATTGGGGTTATTTTGGTATTGGGGAAACCAGCAAAGAAATGAATGTAGGATTCACATGTGCAGAAAGTAACAAAATCATTTTCTTGGTTGTTAAGGAGATGGGGTGAGAAATGGGCACATCGGAAGCACAGGCAGTACAGATGGGGTAGCTGGGCTGTGCCCTTAATAATTTTTGCTTCAATCATAAAACATTTTTTGTTTGTATTTTTATCTTGTGATAGTAATTACTAGTAGCTCTCGTGTGTGTTGGAAGCACTTCTTAGGTTTATCCATTAACAACTGGTGCTGAACAGTATTTTATATACAGTGATATATGCAGAAAGATCACTGCTAAGTTAAAGCTGACGGTGGTTCAGACACAGGCTAACCGCGGAATCCTTGCGTCCCTGATAACAGGGTGTGCCTTTGCTTACTGGGCTGACTAGTGTGGCCCCTTGGGTCTCTACTCCGTGGCTGGGATTTTCGTGGGTCAGATGTCAGTCCTGTTGTACTTAAGACAGGATAATAGGTTAAATACAGCTTTCTTGAGCACTCTGAATGGCAAGGTAGGTAGGCTTTGAAGTTGTCTGAGATTAGAAGACTGGTCTATGGGCTTGAAGGGAGGTGTTTGTGATGTGGGTGGTCAGATGGATAGCCATTGCTGTGGTGCTCCCTGGTCTCTGAAACTCTGAATTTATGGCTTAACAATGAGATACAGGAGCCGTGTATTCTAGTGTATACCTTAGCTTTAGCTCTGTATCCTTTCTCAAGTTGCTCTAACCTGAACCTTCCCAGAGACACAAGGTAGCTAAGCACTTGCCACTCATTTAGTCTCATTTGTCTTCTCTTTGAAACTACCAGTTTTATCCACTTTTTCCCACTTCCTCATCAGGGAAGTGGGCATAGGTTTTATCCTTTTACCTACCTAGACTGTTGAGGTAGACAGAGAAATATTTAAAGTTCATAAGGAACTTCAATGCCAGCTGTAAACTTAATTCATTGATATGTTTTTCTGAATAAGCCAGGTATGTATTACCTGCTTTCCTGAGGAAGGTTAGAAAATAAGAATGAAGAAGAATGTTTGAATTCCCCTTGGAGTTTATACAATGTCCATTTGCAAAAAAAACCCTCTTACATTGTTTCTTCTTTTACTCTACAGTAATCTTCCTGAAATCCTTTTGGAAAGGGGCCTTTCTCAGCTCTCCAGCTGTTATCACAATCCAGTGGCCCAAGACGTCTAAATCTAACAAGTTTGTATCAACCAAAACAGTTCTAACGTGGAGAAAAAAGACATTTTACTTCCCCTTTATCCAAACGAGAGTTTGGAGAAGGTTAGAAGGTGGTGGAAGGGACATGTCTTTAACGTAGGAGCTGAATCTCCACTCCTCATGGAGGCCTGTCTGAGGACACGTGCGTTCAAGTGATGTAGACTTCCTACTCGTTGCTGCACCTTGCCTTTGGTAATGCATATAAACTCGATGCAAGATTGGTAGGAATGTAGGGATAAAGCATATGGCTAGCATATGTATAAATCATAATAAGTAAATAATATAGGAGGAGAAGAATGCCAGACTTTTACCACTGTTACTAGATGAAATGGACTACACAGACATAACTAAAGGGTGAAGGAAGAAGTTCATTAAAAATTAGACTGAAGATGAGCATGGATGCACCAGCGAGACTTGAGGCTTTGCAGGGAGATGAGCTTCTTTCTAGTGTTTGCTTGAATAACGAAATTACCCTCTCTGGAAGGTTGTTATTTGGAGCACATGAGTGAAATGCGTGTCAAAATGTTTACAATGGAACGGGAGTGGTGAGTCAAAGCAGTAGGCTTTTGTTTGCGCTGGCTTTGTGATAGAGAGCCTTATAATGAGGGTGAACTGTGGCTCCTATTCTGGTGGGCCTTTGTACTGTCTGGAGCACAAAGTGGAGCAGGTTTACATGTTAATTAACACCTCTTTCCTCCTCCTTGTGGTGCTGGCAGTGATGTATCGCCCATGGTTCTGCTTAGAAATGGTGACTGATGGTTAGTGATGGGTACTTCCAAGCTCTTTAGTTGTTGCCACTGGATTCTCTGCTGCGAATGTCATTTGTTCTTTTAAACAGTAGAAAGCAGGGTTAAATGCGCGGTGCTGAAGTGGCCCTTACTGTCCAGTTAGCCTGGCAGCAGTGAGCACACCCCTGCAGCGGTGTGTCTGCAGCCAGGCACGTGCCAACCTGGAGCTTCCCTGCTCTCCCCTCCTTATAAATATGAAGAGAATTCAGGCTAATTCTGCCCGTCTAAAGAGGATTTAATGGCATCTCGCAACCCATTATTATGTATTTAAGGATGATTTCTCTGTACATTGAATTGTAAGGATGGTTTCGGTCTAGTGGCTCTGTGGTTTTGGAGAGTTTGGTCAGTCTGGCTGGAATCATTGTACTTCAGTCTGTCTGTTAGATATGGGCATATGTTGTTGGGTTTTTTCCCCTCTCGCTTTGGAGACTTAAAGTTTTCTTTGCCACCTATTGTGCACTTTCTCAGCAGTTGCCCTGTCCTTCTTTCTTTCCTCCCAGTTCCTCAGGTCTCAACACTGTAGTGTTAGATACTTTTATTTTAACAGCTATTGCATTTGCCTTAGCTTGATTTAAATGCTACATTGTTCAGAAACTAAATGTTGGTGGAGAAACAAAGCCTCATGGTGGTCTAACTAGCAGGGTGCACTTTTGGGTGTGGAACATCAATAATTCCTTTGCCATGTTGCACTGGCTAGCACACCATACTGTAATGTTTGAGGCAAGTACGTACCATACCAACTGCCTAACCATACCATACCCACAGATTGCTAACAAAAAACATCTATAGCATATATGTATTTTTGGAACTTAAAGGATTTCTCCTTGCATCTCCTACTTCCTTACTTGCCTACTTGTGAGTGGAAAGATGGTAGAACACAGCCCAGCTCAGGAGCACGGTCGTTTTGGGAAGAGGACATTGCAGAGGCAGTGCTTGCTGCCTTCCTTGAGGCAGCAGAGAAATTGGAAAGAAAACTGATTCAGTGAATCGTAGCCATCTCAGACTGCTCCAGGGGCAGTGCAGCTCTCAGCTGCTGCCTTGCTCGCAGTGGATTATGGGGTCGTAATACAGCCCACTATGCCGAAGCAGAAAAGCAGTAAATTCATCTTCGGGAGCTGCTTTATGTTGTCTAGAAATGAAGAATTCCTCTGTAAGAAAGTAATGCTTTTTATCCAATTTCCCAATTCCCATGCTTCAGCAGTACATTCATCTTTGCCATTTTCATGCTATGAATAGAGGAAGGCCAAGGAACATGTATAAAGGACTCCCCTTACAGCCAGTGATGTGCAGTTATGCATCCTCTGAAATTAACAGGGATTAAGGTGAATGACCATGTGAGCAAGGGAAGCATCCCATCAGGAAATATGTCTGTTTCTGTGTAACAACTAAAGCAATACTATCTACAGACTTTGAGTTGAAGGCTTGGACAGCTGAAACAAAGCTAATCCCCGAAGATGTACTATTAAACTCATTTCCTGTGTATGGAACAAATATTGTAGGAGTTTTGAAAAGCATTTTCCAGCCATTGCTAAGGGAAGAGTTGGGGTGTGAGCTATAAAGTTTTGATCTGGTTTCAGACTTTTTCCATAGTTGTGGTTGTGGTTTCAGCTTGTCTCTAGTTAGCAGAGATATAAATGTTAAAATTTACCCGTGTGGCTTGAGAGCTGTGCTGTGTTCGTAGTGTAAGTCTCGCTTTTTCAGCACGTCTTTACTATAGAACATATTTCTTTCTGCTTGGGTCAGAGCCTTTCTTTTACTGGACAGACTCTGAATACCCTGTCAAGGAAGGACAACTTGACTAGGCCTAGTAGAGCTGCAACTGTAAAGGGCTAATTGTCTCTGAAAAATCATGTTTCTCTCTCAAAGTAAAAGCTCAAGTTTGTATGCCCTTATAGAGAAGCAAGTAAGTGTCCTATCATGTTACCTTTTTAGAAAAGCTTTCCTTTCTTTGTTTCAGCTTTGATAGCTTGTTGTATTTCATTGCTCAAGCAATTGAAATTAATTGGTATTACTTGGTTTTGGGGAACTGAACTTTAAGTGAGAAAGATGACCACCAAGAATTAGGTCCTGTAGTGAGCTGAACTCCCCCCTCAACAGCATGAGCCTAAATACAGTTGCAAGAACAACTCTCTGTTTGTGCTCAGATCTGTTAGGCTAGGTCTGACTGCGCAGTATGTTTATAGAGTGGGAGGTTAGGGCTCCAATTTTGAATTCTTGTCATAAGACATCATAATTTATGAATGGCAGAGAGAAACGATTACCCAAATGTGAACAGAACAAATAAGCTAGGCATTGAACATGCGTTCTCCTGGGCTGTCACCCATTGTATCTGTAGCCTGGTGTGTGGCACGTCCGTAATTTCAGACTAGCTTCGTTCTGATAATGTGTGAACATGTGTGATATTCCTGAGATGATGGCAAGCAAGCCCATCAGACACTGCATGGTGTCTGTTTTCAGAGGGGATTTTGGTGCTGACTTCTGTAGAGTTAGGCTATGGTAGTCATAACTGTGTAGCAGAGAATATTACAGAAATGGGTATATAGGCATTCCCAAATGCTTGGCACTTTGTCATATATTTAATCTATTTACATATTTCCTGCACCATTGTACAAACAAGCCACTGGGCAGAGTCCTGAAACCATTTTCTCAGGCAAAGTTCCAATTGATACCAAAGAGGTCGGGATTGAAAATAATCGCTTGTTTAGAAGAATTTGAATGTGACCTTTAGAGAAATCCTCTTTCCATTTGCTGACTTTTTGAACCCCTCATTAGGGAGTTACTGAAAATCGGCAGGAAACTTCAGTGAGTTCAGGCTACGACCCCAGCTGAGTTGTCATGTGCTGTTCCTTTTGGAGCACTGAAGGGGACATGGCTTCTTCAGAAACTAGCATAGACCTGCGGTATTGTTACCCTTCCCTGTTTCCCATTCCTTGTTGAATTTGCAAGTACTCCTCTGTTAGCTCTATTAGGTCTGTGGATAAAAAGCATGTGTGGTGAATTTACATGTGTTTCAGCATAGATGCTGAGGTCAGTCTAAGTCTGGTAGTGTTTTGCATGCCTGTAGAGATCTTATCACTGAAGCAGTATGCGATATATGGTTCTCTGCCACCATTACAATATCTCTTTGTTCCCAGAGAAACCCCTAAAAAGATACTGGGTAAGCTTGAAGGAATCCATGGAAGAGTTAAGGGTGGTTGAAGTAAAATGAGTGAAAGAGCGAATTATTTGCTTTTTGTGTATGCAGGGAAACTGGTAAGAAGAGTTCTTGTTATAGACATAGAGTGGAAGAATAAAAGTACTTTTATTTATCAGTAATTTATGTGCTTACTTATACAGACTTTTATTGTGATACAGAGTGTTTGTGCATCAACTATTCTGGAATACCTGTTGCAATCAGTTTCCATGTGTAAACATGCCAGTAATTGCTACTGAAGCAATGACCCAATGAGACTTGTTTGAAGCTTAAAAAAGGTTATTTAGAACTGTGAAGGAGTATGATTGAGAATAGCAGCAGGGGAACTTAGGAAAGATTGGGTGTAAAGACATGGTTATAAAGGTCTGTTTGAATGAGTAATAATTCTTGGAAAATGGTACAGGTTTCCTTTTCTCTTAGGATTGTTAAAACTGCACAGTTTACATCTCTAACTTTCTCAAGCATGTAATGGAAAAGGGTCTTCAAAGTTGAGTCCATCGCACTTAGTTGATTTCAGTTTCTTCTACTGAAAACATAGAATAATCATGTGCATCTATGTCAGCAGAATTATGATTTATGGGATTTTTCTCCCTTTCAGTAAATATCTTGTACGTGATACCATTCAATATAGAAGTGCTGTTGCTTTAGGCATTGCTTTATCAGATTATGCTGGCAGCAGTTAGCTGTAACTCAGAGCTCTGTACTTTATATAGATTAATGATCCTCGAAATAATAAATAAATTGGAAATGCCAACCCTGGAAGTAATTTTTGATTCATAAATAGAATTGTCTGTGTAACATAGGGCATCTTGCCCTGCTATTTCCTATAATAGAGCAGAAGTAAAATACTTAGAGTAGTAAGGTTTCAATATCTCAAAGGTGCTATTGGAGAGAAAAGATCCCTTCATGGGGAGTATGTGTTGGGAAGGGCAGGAAGAGGGTGATGACAAGCCATTTTGCAATATCACATTTGCTTATGGCTTATGGGGAGTGCTGCAGAGAGCTTGGAGCTTTTAACACATCTGCACATTGTTGACTTTTATTCTGGTTGCCATCATTCAGTAAGCAGAAAAGAGCTGAGCAGGCACAGAGGCCAAAAGCTTGCCTTCTGTGGGTGGGCATTGTTTTGGGGGACAACCAGTAACTTAAAAATGTTTGTTACAGTATAGACCTAGCAGTAAATTAATCATGACATTGAAGAGGAAATGTATGTATAGACATTACTTCACAGAGTTGTCATAAATTCTGCTCTTGCCATATTTTAATTTCAAAGGCTTTTGAATCTCAGACAAGGTGCTATAGATGTAGTTATTAAATTCTGCAGAAATATTTTTATTGGGTAGGACATTGCTTGATGATGTAGCTGTGAAAGCCAAATTCAGAGACTAGCAAAAGGTTCTTTATCCGTGCATTTGGGAGGAAAAATATTATTTTGTAACACTCGCTTATTGCTGAAATACTTGTTTTAAATTTACCTTCTTTTTCCTGGATGTATGTATGTGTATGTATATATGTTGTGTCACAGTTGTGACAGTGTAGGGTTTCTTCTGTTTGTTACCGCGTCATCAATAACATTGTCGTCAGTAACACACAGGTGGAAACGCAGCTTTGGAAACAGCAGAGTGGTTCTAACTCTTGGGGCTCAGCAGATGCTTGTTATGGTAGAGTGACCTGAGGACATACTGCCCTATTTAGGCTTTTTTGAATACTCGTAAGGGAAGACACTGGATGGGATACAAAGAAAAAAAAGACCTCTTAGCAAGTTTACACAGTGTACTTCTTTCAGAGCAAAAGTTAACGTAATGTGGAGACAGAGGCTAAGTATTGCTGAAAAAAGTGTCTAGTTCCCTGCTTTTCGAAGATTTTTCCTTCATGCGCACTGAAAGTGGAAGCCATCTCGGCACCTTTCTGTACCAAAACACATGTTGCTGATTATTTGGTTTCTCCTGAGGCTTGTTCTTTTGGGTGGTGGTTTGCCTTTCCCTTTAAGCATGTAGAGACAGCCAGTGTCAGAGGAAGCTTAAAATGGGTTGGCTGTGCTGTGGATGTGTTGGCAACCAGGCAAAGAATGGAATGGCAAAGTGCTGGAAGAGATAAACCCCACCTCGTCCCGCCTTATTTGTGTACCAAATCTGTGCCTGGCTAGGGTGGAGATACCTTAAGATCAAGTGCCTTGAAGGCTGATAAGGGAGTTTGGTTGCAGTTTTGGGGCAGATGATCTCTGGGCGAGTGAGGCTGTGGTCACACCAGTAACTGGCTGCTCCGCAGTGTCCTGTCTGCATTCCCTTATTCCCCATGGTAAATACAAGGTAATTTGAGGCAGCTTATGCCTTTGTTTACCTCAGTGGAAGAGCTGACACAAGCTATTACCTTGGAATGCCTGCCACACAGCCATGCTCTCAGATGTCCTAATGTTGAGAAACAAGCCCGAAGCACTTCGAAGTTCATCCAGTAAAATTCCCTAGCTCTTAGTCATTTGCTCCATAAGCTGTGATAGCAGAGCTGTATCAGGTGGCAGAGTCCTACAGCTCCTCGCTTATAGTTTGGAACAAAATTAGAGAGTTATGTATGTTAACTTGATGTAATAATAATTTATATAATGTAAACACACTAGATACATATTCTGTTGTTGAAATTAATCAGAAAGAGAGTCATGTGTGTAGAATTCTGCTCTTTGTCTGTCTTTTAAAAAACACATGCTCACTCCTGGTTCATACTTAACAGCACTGGTAAATGAAGTTCTTTGCCACAGAACAGGTATAAGCCACCGTCCTGCCCTGCCAGCACATGTCAGTCATGGTTTGGAGAGCCAGAGCTTGTCCTGTCTGGTGAAACTGCCAGTTGTGTTGCAGACACCTACTTAACAGAAACTGGAAGTGAAATCACTATTTCATTTAACATTGGCCACCTATTGGATAATAACTTTCAGTCACTGTAAGACTGGGCTGGATTTGAGACAGCAGCCTGTTACTGAAAAACTGTTCTCCCTTCTGATCTGCTGAGCCAGCTTGTCCTCCAGAAGCATTTGAAAAAATGTGAGTGGAAGGTGAAGAACATGAAACTTCCCTGGCTCTTCAAATGTGTTTGCCTATGTCTCCTGTTCACATGCACTGTTTAAGCCTTCAGTTCACTGTTCAGTCTTTAGTTCTCAGTATGCCACTTGGCTTCAGTTTCCGTGCAGAATTCTTGGAAACCAGAGGTAATTTGGAAGGGGATGAAACCCTTGTCTTCAAGACTCTTCCTGAAGCAGGCAAATGGTTTCCTCTCTTGTATGGAGTAAGCAAGTGCTCTGAGCCCTTGAGAGCCAGCTTGGTTCCTTGCTCCTCTCTCCTGACACACACGAGCTGGGACACTTCTGCCAAGAGTTTTACTTGCACTTATGCTAGCAGAAATGTCCCTGATAAGAAGTAGTCATTGCTGAAGTCTTGTGTCTTTGACTGAAGGATTTTAAATTTTTTGCATGAAGACTGTTGATCCATTTATGTTTTTCGTTGTTGTTATATAAAAATATGAGTGAAGGTTTATCTTTTGAGATGTATGGCACTAGCTCTGGAATTGCTTCCAAGTTTACAAAACGAGTCTGTAGTTTAGACCTCTCTGATAAACATTTTTTTGGTGGTGTTGCAAAGTTGGATCAGATTTTTGTTGTCGTAAGGGTTGGTGTATTTGGCAGCTTGCATTTTAAATAATTAGGAGATAAAATTGGACTGTGTTTGAAATCCAGTATGTCTGGTATTTTCTTGCTTTACTTGGTGATGTTTTTAATCCCCCTTTTAACTTTGAAGACTAATGTAGGGCAGTTAAGAACCAAGGGTTGATAATTTTTTTGTCATTTGTGAAACCTAGATCCAAGCTAGCTTCTCTTGCAATATTTCTCACCCTCCCAGGACGCTTTGAGATCAATCAGTGTCTTTATCAAAAGAAGTAGGCCTTTTGTGGTGATAGCAGTGTAGCATTAAATATTCATTCTGATTTGCAGACTTGAGACAATTATATTGAAGTTCCCAATAAACTTTACTTTGGATTTTGAAGCTTGAAAAATATGCCACTTGCTTAATTTCAGTCTACAGTAGCCAGTAAGGGAGTCCACAGCTCAGATTCATCAGAAGTGAGGTGTTTTGGAAAGTTTGTGGAAACTTTTCAGCACCCTTCACAGCACGTTGAACAATGCAGCAAACTGAAAGGCAGACATTGGGGGGTTTGAGGGTTTTCTCTGTCTCTCTCTCTTTTTCTTTTTTTTTCCCCCCTCTTCTTTTTGCTGGACACATTGCCATGAGAGTGGTGAGGGAGGGAGCAAACCAGCAGGCTAAATTGGGAAACATTCTTTCCACTTAAATCTTTACTGCATGAAATGTATGCATTGAAAATATTCTTTTATATAATTTTGAATCCATTCACTTTGGTGAAAAGGATCCTCATTCGCAATATTGTTCTGCACGAGCCATTCATTCCAGTTCTGATCTAGAAGTGGATGCATTTTCACAATGAGAGAAGTAATTTTCTGTATCATTAGAATCAAATTCTTAAAAAATAAAAAAATTACGAACTTGTCCCAACTGACCATAATTTGGCAATATACTCTGCATTCAGCAGAGGATTAACAATGTAAAATTCGTGTCATTGTAGCTCACGCTGTGTTTTCTATATCCAGGTTTGGGAAAGGAGGTGTATTTTGGAATTAAGTAACATAGACTGCAAGCATGAAAGTCTAACTCGTATGTGGATCTGGTTTTTTAAATTATTGTCTTGATTTTACTTGAACTTCTTTAGGCCAGAATAAATCATGTAAAGAAGGAGAACTAGAAGTCTCTAGTTCATAGCCAGCTACATAGCTACAAATGCTACTTCCAAGCAAACAATTTCTGTTAAGTCTTCCAAATGTGCCACAGAAAGGTAGTTGTGGCACCTGCTCCCACTTCGCATTCTCATAGGCATCTTCAAACAGAAAGCATAGAAATTCAGGGACTTTGAATTCACCTTGTTCCTTTGTACTGGCAGTCCCTCAAGTAGGGGAGAAGAACATAATCTTGCTCTCCTCTGAACTGAGTCTGTTCTGAGGACAAAATGACTGCTCTGTGCTTTCTTTGAAAGGGTCTAAATTCACTGTACTCTCTTTACAGTTGATGTTCTGTAGAGATTGGGCCTCCCAGTTTTTTCCTATGGGCAGTTTGTGGGAGGAGATCCAGATGCATAGGCAACTGGCAAAGCAATTTTGTTCTGCTGGTGGCCTTAATTAATCGTGTCTAGATTAATTAGCTGATCCATTTGTGGGTGCAGTGTTTGGGGAAGAAAGTAACTGGGAGTGTTGTAAGCCAAGAGTTAGGGCTCTTGCCCAAATATGAATAAGAAAACATATACTAGCTGATATTCTCAGAGCAAGCTCTTCATGCTTGTTGTGCATAGATATACACAGTATTAAATGGTGAAAATAGAAGTTTAAAAAAACCCACTGAAGTATGAATGGTAGAAGTATATACATAAAATCAAGCTGTTTCCTTGTGGTATGTGACTTAGAGGAACACCCAAGTTTTAAACTTCCTTCCTTCAGAATTTATGGAAGCCTCAGAAACTTTCCTTTTTTTTTTTTTTAATGTGTCAGGATCAGTTTCAGGATTTAATTTTTTTTTAAGACATGTATAACCCCAGTACGTTTCACAACTTGATTTAGTGCAGCTTCCATGTGTCTTGAATACAATACTAACTTCTGAAACCAATATTTCTTTAGAGAGCAGTAAAGTTGTTTTGTCATGACACCAGTAAGTAGTTTTCTTGCCAAGGAGTATATTGTAAGATTTATTGCACTCTCCATTGCCCTCTCCCAAGTAACCCAGATTTTAGCTTCAAGTAAAGCAAACATGTTCAAAAAGTACTCTTTAACTTCAGGCTAGGCAGGTACAAAATAAAATCCTCCAGGGGTACATTACAACTAAAAGATTCACAAGCCCTCCAGGGGGTTTAACTTTTTAAGTAGGCATTTCACAAGTATTTGTTGCATAAACCATTACATGCTCCAGGCTGGGGTTCTTGGAGCTTTTTTTTTTTTAATATAAGGAATGCAGCAATAAATGTATTTTTGTGAAAAATAATATCTCATCTTTGCTTAGAAGTGATGTTCTGTGCTTTAGAGCATGTGTTTTCTTGGTTTAATATTTAATACCAAATTTCTTGGACTGTCATTTTAGTCCACTCAGTACCTTGGGGTGCTGCTGTATGGAAACAGGGATCATGCATTCCGTAGCTCCCTTCGCTCATCTTTTGAGATGAGTGCTGTGGGTCTACTGCAACTCCGTCTTTGGCAGTTGGAAAAACAGGTTTTGGAGACTGCAAAGGCAAGTGAGAGCCATTTATATGTTGTTCTTGCATAAATGAATAGACCAGATGGGCACAAATGCCCTGGAAAATAGCATATCAGAAAGAGGAGATAGGTAGCCTTTCAGCTTTAGGAGATCTGGGCTCACTTTCCATATTTTTCAGAGACTTCCTTGTAAGCTTGGACAAGTCTTGTTTCTGTATTTTACGTGTTGTTCATCCTTCCCACAAAGATAATTATCCTTTAGTTGTTTCTTTCGATTTTGAACTCCTGGGGCGGAATCCTTCTGTTCCAATGCTGTAATGTGCAACCTGTTGTCTGCAGTTTCATTGGGACCTCCAAGAGCTACTGAAATGCAAATGACAAATAAGAATATGAAGAATGGAAAACAAGTAATATAAGACAAAAAAGGGTCCTTTTAAGATTTGAACAGGAAGCACTATAAGAAGTTTAATCCAACCCTGAGCCTTCCAGAAGTGAATGAGTAGCTGTAACTCAAAGAGATTTTGGAAGATAAGTCCTTGAGTATTACAGGCTACCAAATGACAAGAAAATGTAGGAAAAGGAGTATTTATTATCTTTTTTAGACAACTTGTTAATTGAAATGTTGCCTTTAAATAAGAATGATGATAAGTTCTAAGTAGAAAAAGCAATAGAAACCTTTGTAAGAAGGGTAATGATGTGTCTGTCAGAGTAGTGATACTCAGATCATCAGACATGAAGGATAAAGACAAAAATACCGAAAGCTTCAGAAAAACAGGAAGGGAATATAAATCCCGGCAAATTTCTTTCTTTCCAGGTCGGAGTCCTTTACACAAAGAAGAGGAGAGCCCTGATACCTGTAAGAATACCCTCTGGAAAGAGGGGTTGAAGTCAAAATGTTGCATGCATTGGAACTGAGTCAAATAATAAAGTCTTAGGTGTTTGATAGACTGACAGAATTCTTGGTGGACAGAGACAGCCATCCTGTATCCAGAAATATTTTAAGATCTGAAGGTAGAAAGTTAACTACTAGACATTACTAAAGTGACATAGTATTTGTCTTGAGACTTTAGTGTTGGAAAGGCATTTGGTAACGTGAGCTCTAGAAGTGGTTGCTCCTTACATCTCCATTTCCCAGAAGAGACTAGTTCTGCCTCGCTTTCGCAGGAGCATCGTCGTCTCCAACAGGAGCTCATCAAGCTCTGACAGAAAGACAGCTATAAGCTTATTTCCACCAACCACTGCTTTCAAAAGTGTAATCCAGGAACAAGCCTTCCTTGAAGGAAGGTCTGCCTGCACTATAGTTTAAATACTTCTACCGTGGCTGTGTAAAGTTTGGTGGGATATTGTCTGACTGTCAAAGGACTGTGCTTATGCTTTGCCTCACACAGATATTTGAAAACTGTTAACGAGAGAGCAGATTTGCTTAATTATTGATTCATTCCACACGCTGCATGCTTTGTAAGTCATATTTTTGCATGAAAGCACGTGGCTGGTACAATCAAGGGGACATCCCTAGTTAATCTAGCTGGCATGGTAACCTGCTGGATTTGTGTGCAGTGTAAGTAGGCTTTAGTGCCTGGAGGAGGATGAAGTTGTTCCTGGTATGGCCATGTGCTGGTGGGGGAGGTGGCCATAGAAGGTTAACGTTAATTAGAATATGGAGGGGCATTTGTTTGGTTGGTTTTTCAGGAGAACCATACTACTTGTCATAAATCTCTTTTTTCACATCCTAACTTCTATACTCTATTTTACATTTCCTGCACTGGAGGAGTCAGTTATATTAACAGGCTAATACTCAATTATTTATCTTCAAGGGTATTTCTTTGTAATTTCTGTAAATGTTTTGATCTCTATTGCAGATCCTCTCTGTGTTTCAGTGTTCTGGCTCTGTCACTTCCATTTGCATTCTTGCATTTGGACCTCACAAATTATATCCACTTCTGTTGTGGTTATGGCTGATGCTGGTTTTCCATTTTATGGGCCAGATAAAGTCCTTGGATGCATATGTGCAGTTCCAACTGACTTCAGTCATCTATATATTTTATTTATAGTTGTTGTTTTTTTTTCTTCCCCCTCAGACGCTCAACATTTCAACATGACAGTACTATCCAAATGTTGCAACTCCTGGTCTCCTATGGCCTAAATAAAGTGAAAAGGAGCCAAATTCTTTTCGCATTTACACAAATGCAGTGCCTCACTTTGGGAATGAATGTGTGAAAAGGAGAGATTTGTTTCAACGTGCCTGAGGCTTTTATGTCTCATCCCGGTTCATACAACTTGCGCAATTTTTGCAAAGTCTGACTACATTAATGACAAAGCAAATTTGACTATTGGGAAGCAGTGCTGTTAGTCACATAATGTGCAGGAATGAGATAGTTGACAGTAATAACTGGTATTGTTTCAACTCTGTCTCACTGAAAATTACGAAAATGAAATGTAAATTACATAAATGAAATTACTACAGTGTCTTTGAGGGCATCCTTGTTATAGAGCAGTTCATTCGTTGTTCACCTGGGATAGAAAGAAGTGCTTGAATGTGAGAGGACATGTGTACTCTGTAATTCAAGCTGTCCTGCTTCATGGGTAGAAAGACAGCGTAGCCAACTTAGGACTGTTCTACTTGTTCAGATATGGACTTCTAGTGTCTTAATGATCCTCTAGGAGTTTTTGAATCTTTTGGGTTTTGCTTTTTTACCAGATGCTTACTAGAAATAAAAGCCACTACTAAATTTACTTTGCGTTTAGCTTGGAGAGTGTGTTGTTTGTGACATAGTCTACAGAACAAACAGTTCTACAAACTGGAGATTCAGGACATAAGATCAGATTTTCTCCATCTGTGGAAGTTTCATTGGGAACAACATGAAAAGTGGAAAAAATCTTAGATACCTTTCAGGTGAACTTCTTGGTTTATGTGAATGATTTTCTGAAACAGAACGAAGCCAGAATATTTGTAGCCACAGAGGTGCTAGGGTGCTGCCCCAGCTTTGGCTTGTGACAGCTCACCAGCTCTTCCGTAGAGTACCCTCTTGGTTGGGACAGTGCTCCTAGACAGTTGATGGAACAACCTTAGATGGCATTATCTCTTCTTTGGAGCTAAAGAAGATTTGGAAGGGAGACAGGGTGATGAACCTCGTGGGATTTCTTTGATCTCTTCTGCCAGTGTGATACGAAGCATTTCCTTCGGACTTCAGAGCAGCAGTCAGTCCTGTGGATGCAACTGAACCTCACTTCTGTGTTGCAGATCCAGCTAGTCTCCTTTCTGCAGTCACTTACAGGAGAAGGGGGGGAAGATTAACCTCATTTTTCTTCCCACATACTACCTTGAACAGGATGGACTGAAATCTGAATAGTGTGCTGTTGAATTCTTCCTGGTTGATTTCCGTGGAGAGCCTGCATGCCTCATTTTAATTTTTCTTCATTATTTGATTTTTCTTTTCCCTTGATTCTTCCTTTTTTTCAGTCATTTGAAATAGGGAATGTAACTTGAAACTGGAAGCAAAAAATTTTCTTTGAGAGATCAAGAGTCTTTTAAGCAGCTTACTGGATCAGCAGTTCCAAAGTTATCGTGAGGCCTGAACTCTTTCTATGGGTTTAATGGAAGCAGCACAGTGCAGGAGCAAACATCACAACTCTGTATCCTCAAGGGAAGACTTAGTGCTTTACACATACAAGCAGAACTAAATACTGTACTTTGATGTGCTCTTTTTTTGTTGTTGTTATTAGTTTCAACCTGTTGGGAGTAAGTTTTTTCTGCACTCCTGGTTAAGACTTCCCTTGATGTTTTGTGGATCTCGTACATGGCAGAAAGCTGTAAAGAAGGACACTTCTTGTAGGTGGTAGCCACCCTAATAGCTATAAGCTGTGGATTTGTGTCAGTGTGAGTTTTATACAATTCCATGTGTGAAACAGTAGTCATCATGTGACAGGATTGCTGCAATGTGCGATATGTGATGTTTACCTGGTACTCTTTACCGTGTTCGGTGAAAGCAGAATGGATGCCCAGTGTCCATTTTGCTGGGACGGGCTGAGCTGCTGCTCCGTGTGTTGAATTAGACTCAGTGGATCTCTGATCAGATACAGGACCAGGACTCCAGTTTTCAGAATGTGTGTACGTAGAGGGTAGTTACTACAGCACACTGTCCTCTGTTCCTAGTTGTCGTATCACCTGGGTGTAAATCTGAGTGTTGACAGGTGGGATACAGTGGACTTCACTCCTGCGAAAGCATATTTTTATATTTCAGGGTACTATCTTGTATGAGCTATCTCGAGGTAAGACTCCTGCGAAGACAAGGTCCTTCAGCTTTACCAGAGGGTTGGCTACGCAAGGTCAGCAGCAGCCAGGGGTGACTCGGTCTAGCTTGCTATGTGTTTAAAAGCCATGTATCTCTATCTAGGATGTCTTGTGCGTTAGAAAAAACGAGGCAAAGGGTTGGAATAATCCTCTGGGTTGTCAAGGTTATCCCCTGTGGTTGCAGACAGCCATGCCATATAAGCACATTTATAAACTCACCAAGGTCCATTAAAATAAAATAACCCGACAATGCTTCAGGGTTTTTGATTGTTTGTTTGTTTTGAGGGGCAGGGGGAGAGAGATGGCCGTGTTTTTCCTGTTGCCTAGCCTTTGGGTAGGAGTCTACATCTTACTTTCAGCCTAAGTTAGTTATCTTGAAATACAGAAAAACAACGTTTAGCAGCAAAAATAAGGCCTCAGAGAAGGAAAACTAATGAGTGGTACATAGAAGCATTGGGTTTCAACCACTGAAATGCCCTGGCATGACACACCAAAATCCTGGCAATGTCTGTGTGTGTCCTGCAAAGGTAAATAAATTAGTCACCATGGATTTCACTGGCTGGAAATCTGTTACGGGAGGGTAAAATTTCCTTTTGTTAATCTTCTTTAAGACCATACGATAGTCTCTTTACTACATAGAAATTGTCCTGATGTCCTTGATTTAAATTTTTTCTTTCCCATTCTCCACTGTATAATGCAGTAAACTGATTTCATCAATTCATGAAATGCTGTATGTCAGTTATAGGCACACTGAAAACTTCCAGAACAGAATGCTGGTATGCTGTGGAAATTAAAGTGCAAAATAATAATTAAAATCTTTATTGTAACAGCTGAAATACATGCATTTGTATTGACATAACAAAAAGGTATTTTGAACCTTCCCCAGAGTTTTTGTGGAAGGGAAAAACTTACAGTAAAAAATCTGTGTGTATTTCTTGTAAGGTTCTGCAATACATGCAGTACTGCTTCACATCCTGAAATCTGGACTTAACTTTCCTAGTGAAACCAGTAATCTTGCTTAAATAATATCAGTAAACATAGTGGGACAACGCAAAGCTGATTTGGAATCCTGCTGTGAATTTTATTTCCCAGACAATACGATTTGTCAAAATAGACACACTGTGTGATCTTAATTTAAAAAAAAACCTCACATTTTATTCAAAATTGCTGGAACGTCTGATTTTTAAATGTTTCAAATGAATCTTTTTTCCTAATGTTTGAGCAATTTTTGTTCAGATGTTTCAGTTACAGCAAGTAATCAAGCAGAGAAGATTGAAATTGAAACAGAACTGTTTTAAAATTATATAAATAAATCTCTGAATGCTTTGACCCATGAAGATTTTTAGAAAAAAAAATGTTACTTGTGACTTTTTTTATGCTTCCTTAAGATATGTATATTTTCTGAAGTTTTGAAAATTATTGTCCATCTCTCCATTTTTGACTCCCATTACTGTATGGGAGTGCATGTTTGAAGTCTGCTTTGATCTTTCCTTGTGTATAGAACTATATGCTATGAACATTTTATAGTTTGTTACCCAGAAAAATTGGGACTTGTAATAATTGTATATGCAAACAGCATTGTAGAGAAGTAATGCTGAACTTCCATGTGCAACACAAATGTTGCCTCAGATCCGAAGACTCATGTGACATCTCTGCAAGAAGTTTTAGCTATACTTGGCTTTAAAAGGGTGTTTTAGCTAATTAGTGTATTAGAGCTCATGGGCCACGGCTTGTGAGTTCAGAGCTTCTGCTAATTAAATTTTGAATGTAATTTTAGTTAAACTATTAAAGCTTTGTCCCAGGGCTGTTCTCATTAAGCAGAACTCCGGCTCTCCTGGATTTTCTTTGTTCAGAGCTCTCTTACAAGTGCATGGAGGCACATCTGGTATTGGCTATGGCATTCACGTGGGTCTAAAACTGCTGCAAAAGAAACAATGCAATGAAATTTATCTGGGAAAACAGTGAGATCACAGCGTAACATTTCCCTGGAGAAAAGCCTGAACTTTTTTTGTGATCTGACTTAGTACGGTACCCTTAACCATCGAACTTCAGGGCATATGAAATCCTGAGGGATGGAAATAGAAATATTTTGTTGTTTATCAGAGGCTAGAGTACACCAAGATAATGATTTCATCTCCTCCTCCAGGATTCATTTAGGGCCCTAAGCTCTGGTGGGTAACAAGCACAAAAAAAGTTCAGTAGGTGGTTACTGCAGATGGGTATGGAATTGCATGCTATGAACCACCTGTGACTTGAGTTGCATTGAAACCTCGCAAATCTCTTTATATTTCTGGTGTCATAGTATCAGTTTGTTTACCAGCTCTGGGCTTTTAATTAAATTTTACAGGATCCTTGCTCACAATACGGATTAGGGCCATTATGTTACTTGGGGAAAAAAAAATAATTATTATCAAACACGAGGCTTTAAAATTGGCAGTTGCTCAAATTTATTTTTTCTTAGGGCTTAATAGGCATGTCCAAATGAACATGGCAATTTCTTTAGAATAGAAGTGAATACACTGTTTTGTTGTATTGGAGATCTGTATAATAGACTGTGACATCTCCTGCTGTGATACCAGGTGAAAAATCACTTTCAAAAGGGCCAAACCCCAACCATTCCCATTGACCTATAATGCATCATTTTCTAGCTGGCGGCCATAGCCTGCTCCCTGCAGCAGTGCTGCGTGCAGGGGGGAGGCCGCAGGTTGCTGAACTTAGAAGTTGGCTGAACTTTCATGCTAGTGTTTCTGCTTAGCACACAGATACAGAAAGGTAAGTGAAAGATAAAACTAAGAAGCTTGGGAGCTGATGTTCTGTGGGGGTGAATGGAAGTAGTTAATTCTGATTAGAGGCAAAATTTTTCCCCTTACATCTCTACGGAGAGCCCTATGTAGAAAAAGATACGTGGTGTTACTGTTTATCTTTGTCTTCAGTTCTGGTGTACTCACTCTAATGCCTTCAGCCCCTCCTGGCCCCTCAGAACTAGTTGGTTTGTTTTCTTTGTGGTTGTATAGTATGTCGTCTTCCCGTTTTTTCTTTTTTTTTTTTTTTTTT
>Ga0065711_1030089_pt1 | contig 33752 bp, 13 predicted proteins | sample Hoacrofraction12_FD_59098 | JGI IMG/M metagenome (GOLD analysis project Ga0065711, IMG submission 59098) | Hoatzin crop microbial communities from Cojedes, Venezuela - Epithelial fraction 12 v2 (version 2) | ecosystem: Host-associated > Birds > Digestive system > Esophagus > Crop | place...
AATCCATGAGCCCCGATGGAATGCACCCATGAGTGCTGAGGGAGCTGGCGGATGTCATTGCTGAGCCACTCTCCATCATCTTTGAGAGGTCCTGGAGGACAGGAGAGGTGCCCGAGGACTGGAGAAAGACCAATGTCACGCCAATCTTCAAAAAGGGCAAGAAGGAGGACCCAGGGAACTACAGGTCAGTCAGCCTCACCTCCATCTCGGGAAAGGTGATGGAGCAGCTTATCCTGGAGGTCATTAACAAGCAAGTGGAGGAAAAGAAGGTTATCAGGAGTAGTCAGCATGGATTCACCAAGGGGAAATCATGCTTGACCAATCTGATAGCTTTCTACGATGGCAAGACTGGTTGGGTAGATGAGGGGAGAGCCGTGGATGTTGTCTACCTCGACTTCAGCAAGGCTTTCAACACAGTCTCCCATAACATCCTCCTAGGGAAGCTCAGGAATTGTGGTCTGAATGAGTGGTTGGTGAGGTGGATTGAGAACTGGCTGAATGGCAGAACTCAGAGGGTTGTCGTCAGTGGCGCTGAGTCTAGTTGGAGGCTGGTAACTAATGGTGTCTCCCAGGGGTCAGTACTGGGCCCAGTCTTGTTTAACTTCTTCATCAACGACCTGGATGAAGAGTTAGAAAGTACCCTCAGCAAGTTTGCTGATGACACCAAGCTGGGAGGTGTGGTAGATACACCAGAAGGCTGTGCTGCCGTTCAGCAAGACCAGGACAGGCTGGAAAGTTGGGCAGAGAGGAACCTGATGAGGTTCAACAAAGGCAAATGTAGGGTCCTGCACCTGGGGAGGAACAACCTCATGCACCAGTACAGGCTTGGGGTGGACCTGCTGGAGAGCAGCTCTGCGGAGAGGGACTTGGGTGTCCTGGTGGACGACGGGTTAACCATGAGCCAGCAGTGTGCCCTGGCTGCCAAGAAGGCCAATGGGATCCTGGGGTGCATCAAGAAGAGTGTGGCCAGTAGGTCGAGGAAGGTTCTCCTTCCCCTCTACACTGCCCTAGTGAGGCCTCAACTGGAGTACTGTGTCAATTTCTGTGCTCCCCAGTTCAAGAAAGATGAGGAGCTACTGGAGAGAGTCCAAAGGAGGGCTACGAGGATGGTGAGGGGACTGGAGCATCTCCCCTACGAGGAGAGGCTGAGGGAGCTGGGCTTGTTCAGCCTGAAGAAGAGAAGGCTGCGAGGGGACCTTCGAAATGCTTACAAATATCTGAAGGGTGGGTATCAGGAAGATGGGGCCAGACTCTTTTCAGTAATGCCCAGCAACAGAACAAGGGGCAATGGGCACAAACTGAGGCACAGGAAGTTCCATCTGAACATGAGGAAGAACTTCCCTCTGAGGATGACGGAGCACTGGAACAGGCTGCCCAGGGAGGTTGTGGAGTCTTCTTCTCTGGAGATATTCAAGACCCGCCTGGACAAGATCCTGTGCAGCCTGCTGTAGGTGACCCTGCTTCGTCGCGAGGGTTGGACTAGATGACCCGCAGAGGTCCCTTCCAACCCCTAACATTCTGTGATTCTGTGATTCTGTGCTACAGAGGTGGGCAGAACAGCTGAACTTGCTGGCACTGCTGAGCAGATGACTGCTTGTATCTCTTCAATGCTCTTAGATATAGAGACACGAATGGGGAATGGTCAGGGGAAAGACAGGTCTCCCTGTGAGGTGCCTGAAAAGCAGAAGCCACTAACACAACTGATCAGGAGTAGAGACAGAGACGGTAAAATGGAGATATCACTCCAAGTTGTTTAACTGTTATTATTTGTTTGTACTCAGAAATGGAGAAAAAGTAAATAACTCCTAAACTGGCTTTTTGGATCTTTGTGTGGTGGGTAGATACATGCGTCTGATGCTCTAGATACCCTCTCCAATCTTGCATTCTCCCGCTAGGGTGGAGAACTGAACAAATTGCTTGTGATAGCAGTATTCACTCTTCTTCATTATTCAGACAATGCCCACTGTTTCTGCCAGGCTCACAAAGCGTATGGTTCTTGGGTTGCAGATAGCCTTCACAGGCTTTGTTCAGTCTTCCAATAAAAGAGTCAGTACACGTTCTACTCTCACTTGCCCAACGAATGTGCATAGGCTTCATATGAGTAATCAATGCACATATGCCTCTTGGTAATTTAGGTGGCAAGACAGACCGCAAATCTTCTGGAAAAAGGCAAGGGAGCAGGGCAGGAAATCAAGCACCTGGGGCAAAGGATATTGTCAAGGAAGGGACAAAGCATGGACTACCTGATATTGATAAAGTTGACAACTTTTATGGCCCACCTGCATTATTCATGTCTGGTTTGCACGTGCAACACCAAGAATAGGCCATCAGTCAGTCTGTTTGTGTGGCTTATTTAACTTGCCCTTATGCCAGGATCCCCAGGAGGAGTCTGGAGAGCACTATCTCCTTCATTGTGGTCAAATAACATAACATCTCCTCTGTTCTCCGAGTGCACATGTGAGAACCTAGATAATTCTTCCTGGTTCATTCGCAAATGTTTAGCACGCAGACAGAAGCATAATTCACTGACTCGTATCTGCCTCCTTACTCCTCCCGTTGTTTCCCCTATTAAATCCACAGAAGGTGCGAACTTATGACAGAGGCAGGAAGATTTCTTGCTACCTGTCGCAAGATGTAGGAAGTTCATAGCACCCAGTGGAAACCATGATTCTGGCCAAAACAACATCCATCACATAAGTAAGAGTTGGAAAATGCGTAAGAGATTTATATTTATTATTCTAGTAAATCTTCCTCCTCCTCTCAGAGTGTTCTAGTGTGCAGTAACATACAATGCACCACTGCACATGATATACTTAATAAGATCCTTATTTCTCCACCTTTCAATTCTTTTATTTATTGCCATGACCCAGACAAGGTGGTATCCGAGAAAAGCTGACACAGGCACTTATGTGGCCAATGGCCAAATCCAGAAATGGTGCAAACCTACTTGATTCCACTGTAGTCAAAAAAAGGTATGTCAAAATTCATTGCTTGCAATACAGCCCCTCAAGTCAAAGCTGTACGGCTGGTTTGTTTCCTTTAATATGTAGAGTAGAGAGTTAGTAACTACTAAAATATAGTATAGTCCTATATTTCTGATTTAAATTGTTGCATTAAATTGTCTAGCCTGAGACAATAAGTAAGATTTTCCAGTGCAGCTAATGACTTGAAGAACCTCTGAACTTTTTTCTTTCCCAAGACCTAGATCTGGAGATTAAAAGAACAATGATTTTCCTGATCTAAAAATTTGACAACCTTAAAATGTCTGAAGCTGGCTGGTCGGAATCAATGTTTTTAATTTTTTAAGTCTTTGTATGTTTCTGAATCTCCAAAATGCATAGGAATAAGACAGATTAGAGACGGAGTGAAGAGAACTTAAAAAAGTAAGAACAACATATTCTTAGCTGAAAACAGATTCAGAAATTAAATATGAAATAACATAATGCTATTTTCTTTCAGCTGGGTTCTGAAGAAAAAGTGAGAAGTGAAAATAGGGAGCATAAAGAGAAAAAGTCAGAGAGAGACCGAACTAGAAAAAGAAGTGGCAATCTTGTGTGTGTATGTGTGTGTGCGTGCAAAAGTTTTCCACTCGAAGAGAGCTGTGTTGGTCTGGAATTCAAGTCCAAAGGAACGCTTCCATAAATTAACTCATTTTTGTTTTTTCAAACATCAGTTAGCCTCACCACAAGGTCTCAGTGCTGTGCCATTTCCAAACCACTTTGGGACTGTCAAACATAAATCATGGGGTGTGGAAGCAGTGGAGGCAGAGAGTTATGATCTGGGCACAAGGTGCAAATTGCTTAGAGTTAGCGCCAGATTTCTTTTTCTTTTCTTCCCCCCCCCACCCCTTCACCACAAGGATTTTTTTTTTATTATTCCTTTTCTTGTTCTTTTTATGCCTTTATTTCTCCCACTCTCTTCCTCACTGCCTCTTTTCTTTTAATTATTACTGTAAATAGGGAGAATTAACAAGAAGCAATTAGGGTAGCATTTACTACAAAAAAAGACCTCTATTGAAATGCTGCTCCCAGGACAACATCCACAGTAGACTCTTACTCTGCTGAGGGAGTATTTTCCTCTCTTCTCTTTCTTACTTCCCTGCCCTTCGCTGTTTTATGTTCTCTAGCAGTGATGGTGGTCTCAGTCCCACAAAGATATCCAGGAATTGTAAGGACAGTAAACGAAAGGTGCTTTTTAATAGCACTTACTACCTCCTTGAACACATAACTCAGTAATCTATGACACATTGTCTCTGATGCTCACAAATGACTACAGGCGATTTTTTTGGCAGGGGCAAAGAATATGGTTATCAGAAGAGTGCTCTGCATAATCAGAAATTTAGGCTTCTTATACTTGCCTACCACTGGACAGCTCAAAACAAAGCAAATTAAAAAAGACAAATAATGGTTGAAAATACACGACTGAGTTTGTGCCCTTTTTCTCTCTCCAGTGATGAAGCTGGATAACTATGGGGAGAAGTCAATAGACCTCTCTGGAAACCAAAGATACATTGTCCAAACTGGAGTTCAGTAAAGCTTCCTGGAATCATCTATTCCTGTAAATTTCTTCTTCAAAATGGTCTTTGGAGATGCATGTTAGGAAGTTCTCACAACTGCATTATTCTCTCCTGCTACTCCATGATATGGTTTCAGTCACTCTGCTGCTTCCTTGGAGTACAGAAAGAAAAATTGTTCTAGTTCTGTCTCATTGCAGGACTTTAGACATAGGTAATCCTGGAAACCAAAGCACAGAGACTGATATTCCAATGACTGAAGCCTGGACTCCAGTCTTGCCAACCTTCTCATCTAAAGAAGCCTCTTAGTTGCCGATGGATCTTCTGGCTTGTTTCAAGCAGCTCCACAGAAGAGAGGATGTTCAAGGAAATATGTTTAAGGTCTGCAGACAAAGTGCTATAACTCTTTGTAGGTGCCTTGCTTCATAAACTCACCTATAGTTTTATTTCCCTCTTACATGTTTATTTTCAAACCACACCACCTAATACTCTTCAATATACGGAGTGGGAATTTCCTTTCTTAGGGGTCTTATTCCCTCCTTTGGGTGTAAGGTCCTTGACTTTGTTTAGAGGAGGAGTATCTGCATAACCAAAAGCTGAACTGGTTCCTTGTTTGGCTCCAGAACTGCCCAATAGATAATGGCACAGATTTGTTGTTACACTGCGTCCGGGAGAGCCCAAGTGCTGGAGTGCAGACATGAAGAAAGGCATGAACAAAATGGACATCAGTTTGGCATGGGTTTTCATTTCATGCTTCCCAGCCTGTGTAGTTTTCCAAAGTGTCCTTTTGTAAATCTGTAAGTTGTAGTCAACAACTGTCGCATTTGTGTTCCCTGGGGAAGGGTTTTTTGTGTATCTTGTACTATCCAGGCCATGTAAAACACAGTCATTCCTGAAAATAGAAGACACCGTTTTGCAAAATCATGATTAGGTTAGTCACATTTTCTTTTCAGCTAAGTACTCTAAAACTACTGTTCCTTTCCAAAAATTCTGCCCTAGACCTTCCAGTGTTTTTATCTTGGAGGATCCGGGACAGCTTTAATTAAACCTTTCTACATGAGTTGGGTTTCTTTTTTATTATTTTTGATTTTTCACTATCACTTATCTTTCAGAGTTGAATATTGCATCCAAACTGAAATAAGATATATCCTGCATTTAGACATGTTTGAATTGACCATCTCCTGGTGTGTATTTTATTCTTGCATTATATACACGACTACACTGCAGCCTTGCCCTCAGCTGGTCTTCAGTTAGAAGTGAATGACTTGATTTCTGCGCAGACCTCTCTCGTCCTGGGGGAATGAGAATAATATGAGGGAGGAGACATGAAGAGCTAGTTATCCTCTCTCCAACCATTCCCGCATCTTTCCAGCATCCACTGTTGTAACCCAGAGAGAGAAGCCTTTGGATGCTTGAGAATCCAGCGAATGAGATTTTAATGTACGAAGGAGTTGCAGTTCACAATGCTGTAGGAAACCAACCCCTTGTATGATAACCTTTAGGTGGCAGCAGGAACTACAATGGATAAACTTCAGCAGGTCAGCTGATCACACATTGGGAGGCTGAATGACAGAGAGAAAAAGACATAAACAGAAGCAAACTTTGGCTGTCAAGGAAACACAGTCTGTTTGAACGGTACTGTTGTAAAAAGAATCATTGTTGTAGATGTGTGGGGGTTTCTTCTCTTAATAAAAGGTAATCTAATAAAACCTGCCAGCCTGTTTGCTTTCACACTCAAGTGCCCCATATTGAGAAATGTATCAAGTTGAAACTGTATTGAGCAAAGCATAAACAGCATTCTTCAGGGAGAAGTTCAGTTGATTTAAGAGTACTTGGAGGTCTCAAAAGGAAAATATAAGGAGGGATTTGCATATAGCAGATGGAATGTTGGATTTTTCATAACAACATTAAAAGTCTCAGTTAGAAAGGGCCTAAGCCAGACTATCCATATCTACAAATTCATATGAGCTTTGAGCTGTGTGTTTTACTTGGTCCCTTACAGAGACATAGGATCTCACATAAAAATAAAGCACAATGTTTTACTTTGAATCTCCCGTCCCCCTGGGGAAAGCACTGGTGTTAGGCATTAGAAGTACATGATCTGGAGTCATGAAAATTCATCCCTTGTGTCCTGTGCCAGTATGATGAGGATATCTTAGCAACTGCTATCACAGGAGACCTATTGAAGAGGAAAATGCGACAGGATCTACGCTTCCTTGGTCATTCCTAGTAGATACTTGTCTGAGTCACTGACAGGCATCACGCATGATGGAAGCTTCTCAGCTGCCTGAACACATCTCAAGCAATATCGTGGAGTGCTTCTCCATGTTAGCAGCCTGTTTATACAGATCTTAATAATATTTGCCACAGGCAAATGAAGTAGTTTCTCAGTCTGTTAGGACGTTAGGATCCACCTTAATACCCAGAATCTTCTCTGTAGAAATGCTTTGTAACCGCCTTCTGAGTCTCTCATATTTTCATAGAATCGTAGAAACCTGGAATCATAGAACAGTATGGGTTGGAAGGGACTTTCGAAGGTCATCTAGCCCAACTCCCCTGCTCTGGGCAGGGACATCTGCCACTAGACCAGGTTGCTCAGAACTTGTCCAACCTGGCCTTGAATGTTTCCAGGATAGGACATCTCTCTGGGCAACCTGTGCCAGGGTTTCATCATCCTCATCATAAAAAATTTATTCCTTATATCCAGCATAAATCTACCCTCTTTTAGTTCAAAACCATTACTCCTTGTCCTATTACAACAGGCCCTCCTAAAATGTTTGTCCCCATCTTACCCACAGGCCCCCTTGAAGTACTGAAAGGCTGCAATAAGCTGTGCCCAGAGCCTTCTCTTCTCCAGGCTGAACAACCCCAACTCTCTCAGCCTTTCCCCGCAGGAGAGGTGTTTCATCCCTTTGATCACTATTGTGACCTCCTCTGGTCCAGCTCCAACAGGTCCATGTCTGTCTGAGGGCTCCAGAGCTGGATGCAGGACTCCAGGTGGGGTTTCTTTGGTACAGATGTTTACCCCCACATATCCACGCTACCTTGTATTTGTCCTTCCTGAATAAGACCCTATTTATTTCTGAATAAATTACCAGATTATGACAATTTTATATTGACCTGTCCTTACTTAATATTATATAAAATCTTAACCAAAGTACTTTCTCTTCCACTCTGAATCATTAATGACAATGATGATTCATCACTGCTCATTATTCATTGTCAGAATTCTCTCATGGAGAACCCACTTCGTATATATTTCCATTTGTACCTATTTTGTCAGTAGATTTTACAGCAATTTGTGCCTCTAACCCATGGTGGTTTAGTCTATACTATGTTTGCCTAGTTTATTTCTGAGAATGTCATATGAGACAGTGTTAAAAGCCCTAATAAAATTGATGTATGTATTGGCAGCTACTGCTCCTCCTGTAGCTACAAACTCGTAACTGTCTATAGTAAGACATCAGATTGGTTTGACTTGTCAATTTTTACTTGTTTTTGTATTCTCTATTTTCTTGGTCTTTCTGACTTTATCTCACTGGGTGTCTAGGCTCTTTTTGCACATCCACAGAAATTTGGTCTGAATTCCCCTTGCCGTGCAATGTTTGTTTTCGAAACTAGTAAAGATCCCATGATGTACCCAGCTTTCTCCCTTTTTACACACATCTAAACTTTCTTCTTCAATAGTATAATTTGATTTATAGTCTTGTCTGTTTATTTACGGACTGGTAAGCTTTCTTTTTACTCTTTTACTCTTTTACCCTTTTACTCTTTTTTTCTGTAGACCACCTCCAAGATTTTATCAGCAAATTTTCTGAGTGTCTTCACAGATACTTTTATAAAAATCACTGTCCACATTACCTTATTCTCAAACAACTTTGAGATAAGAATTGAAATAAAGGAGAGAAAACTTCAGATCCAGGAATGCTATTGTCAGCTGATCTTGCGAAAGCCCAGCCATTTGTTATTAGTCTTTTGTACTAGGTAGATTTTGTCCTAGTTATTGTACTAGTTTTTGGTGATCAGTGCATCATCTCATGACTGGAATGGGAGCATGACCTGAATCTAGGTCTTTGATCTCGCTGATGTAGTTGAAGAAGAATTTGGGCATGTATCTCCCATAGGCAACTTTGTTTTTACTTACTAAATTCTTCGAACAAGACACTTTCCCTATCAGCATGGTCTTTTCAATAAATTGCTTGCCCTGGTTGCCACCCAGAAAACTTCCCAATGAAGTTTTAATGAATGCTGATCTGCCGCTTTTTTATTTTTAGAAAAATATTTTTTCAAGGAATTAACATCTTCTCAAAACAAACAAACAAACCAAAAGGGATGTGAGAATACCTTTAACCCCTCTGGGTTTTAAATCTAGATCTGTTTAAGAGTGATATAAATTTTTCTTGTTTGCATCATTCTTCTGTCTTCCCTACAGGCATTGAAAACTCTTCTGGGCAAGGAAAATGTCTTTCCTATGCACTGCTGAGTTTCTAGCCTCTACGCTCGATCTCAGGGAATAATTTTTTTCATACAGAAAAGCTTATAATGAAAGCAAGAAAATTATTACTAAGTCATAGATTGCTATTATTCCTTTCAAATTTTTTTTGTTGTTTCACTCTGATAAGTCCCTTCCCCTCCTGACAAATGCTCTTAATGTCAAATCAGTTGAATTTTGGTGTTTTCTTATTATTATATATATTTTTTTTAATGTTGAAAACTCATCATACAGATTTTAACAACTAAATTTTCAAGCCCTGGAGAAAATAAGTGTTTATTATCGAAGGCTAACTGTGTGCTCAGCCCTGCAGGAAAAATAGCTCTTCTGTAATAAATAATTTAATAACTGGAGCTCGTGTCTCAGTCTGACATTTACTCCATTGCTGCTTTTACATGTGTTTGTAGAACAGTCACATAGTTTTTACTGTTTACGTTCTAAACATCTGGCATGCTGTCTTCTTCAGGATCCAACCCAGTATCACAAATTTCCTTTTGCAATAATGATGAGCTGGGAGGGCATTAATTGCCTTCAGTTTCACCTTCCAGTGATTAATTACTGATGTGGTCAGACCAGGTGTCAGAGCTGAAGGGACACCTGCCCTCTCTCAGCAGTTAGCTATTTCAAATACTAGACTCCCCATCTCATGAATAGGGTCTTGTGTGCTCCTCACTCTTCTTGCATGACTGACAGTCATGTAAATAACAGTGGTCCTGAAACAGAACTTGTTGTTGACTTTTGCGAAAAACAGCTGCAGGCAGGTCATCAGACTTCATGAAGTAAAACCAGAGAAAGACAGCAAGGGAGAAAGAGAGAAAGCAAGTAAAAGAGAGAAAGAGAAAGAGAGGAAAGGAGAAAAAGATGACATTTTTTAAAGGAAGAGAGAAAGAACGATAAAATAGTTCCCAGAGCACCAACTTTACTTTCTTGTGACTGAGGTGTTCTGTCAAGTAAGGAAACGACTGCTGATTTAGAACTAGGTGATTTTTTTTTTCTTTTCTTCTCAAGAAACTAGTTACAATTTTGCTTTGGAGTCCATTCTCCGTGATTTCTTCTCAAACTCTGGTTCTCCAAGAACTTGCAGTGTTGGATCTTTTTTGAAATAAAGTAACCACATGTCATCCTGTAAGGCTTGCTTTCTTTTTCATGCTAGTATTTTGTAAGCGATTGATTGATGGTAGACTATGTATATGTATGTAGCCATGGATGTCGGCTGGAGTTTTCAAACAAAATAGTGTATCTAGTTGACATTGGATATAGGTGGGGTTTAGGCACATGCTTTGCTAGGATTAGTTGGATTATCTCACCATAAGTCTGTAGGCTTAGTGTGTGGGATTTTCACAAGAACCTATGTAACTTAGACAATGAAAGAGAGGAACTGAGATCCTAGTTCTCTCATCTTTTCCGGATATCCCAGAACCACTTCTTCATGACTCTTTACAAGTTGAATTGACTTTCCCTGTGTCTTCTGAATTACGGAGCTGTAGAAATGTTGGAAGGTACAACGGGAGGTCTCTAGTCCACGCTTCAATTCCTTGGAGCAACAGGCATTCAGGCTGTTACTCAAGATCATTTTTACCTTACTGCTATGCTGAGACACAAAAGTGGACACCAAGGACCTGCTCATGGTTGTACATAAACACAGTAGCTGGAGTTCATCACATCAAATGTAAAGATTAGTAGCTGACCTACCTAGGGCAATGAAAAAAATAAACACCTTGAGAGATAATTCACTGTCAACTACCTAGTACAATCAATCTTGCTTAGTAAGTTTCAATGCACACAAATACATCTGGTGTCCAAAGTGATGGCTGTGTTACTCAAGACTTGAGCTAGGAATAGAAAAATAGAAGTCGTATTATTAAATTCATCTTGGGTGGGGCTGAACAAGTCCTTCTTCACAGGGACTCGTGGGAGTAACTGCATCAACGAAGCTAAGGTGAACCTCTTTATCAAGGTAAAAAGAAAAAGACAGCTGCAGTTCAGCCCAAAGATCCAGAACCATGAAATCATAAAATTCTTGGCACATCTTGTGGCCAGTCTAAGCTAGTTCTTCTTTTATACTAACAAGGCTTAGTAATTAACTAATGGGTCATAATGACTAGATATAAACTGGTGGAGGTGGGAACCTCTCTGTGTTCCTAAATCTGGATGTTAGGCCTGGCAATGCTGTCACATTATTGCAAGCAAGGATCTGAGGATGCACCAAGATTGTCTTCTACATCATGGTTTCTATGAGAAGGATCCATGGGACTTTAAGGATACGCCCATGGATGCGAAGGAAGCTGTCTGATTACTTTGCAAGGTGGCTCTTGATTACCTTTGAAAGTTTGTGGGTACCAGGAGAGGTTCTTGAGGACTGGAAGAAAGTAAATGTCAATTCCGTGTTGAAGGAGAAATTGTCTCTTGTTTTTCCACCAAGAGAAGTTTAGGAAAATCTCTTTGCTCCATTCCAAATGACTATAGATTGCAGCTTAAAGCTATTTCTCCTGGATGAAATTTAGATATAGATTCTGAGACACAAACTTTACGCCAAAATAAATGATGAAGACTTTTTCCTTAGCCTGGGATAAAGAAGTCGTTTGTCTCAGTTTTGAAAGACTGGGGTGAAATTCAACTTAAAGAAGACACCGATATTTGGGCAGCTAAGCTGTCCTTTAGGCTCCATTGTCTATGTTGGTGGGAAGGAGAATGGGAGAAAGGAAGAAAGCAGAAGGCTAATCTTCCTAAACTCTGACATTTTAGGCATTGCAGGGTACATTATTTGGTGTTTACTTGCCTCTTCATAGCACTGTGTCTTTCCTATGTCCCGTGTCATACTTATCCACTCAGATGAAATGTGCTGGATCAAGGTACCTTGAATATCTACAAGACTAGTGCATCAAGTCAGGCACTGGATACCTATATTTAGGTAATTGAATCCTACTCTTGATATCCACTAGTTATAAACAAATATGTGGACACTCAGTATGCGTTGACTGCTACTCACTGATACTTGATTTTATGCATCTTAAATAATCACTGCTTGACGTAACTCTATGAACAGCATTAAAATATCTGTGAAATCATGCAGTAACAGACTTAAAGTCAGCTGATTATGCAATGCTTTGTTGAAAAGGCATGGATGACCTGGATTCAGAGATAACTATTTTTCACATAACTTAGTTGCTAAATAGTTCTTTGAAGGAAAATTACTTAACAACTAAGAAGGAAAAAAATAATGAAAAACAGGAGTTTCTCTATTTTAAATAAAAATAAAATACCTGGATGCAGCCACAAAAATTAGAGTTTTGACTAGATGACTTCCTGATAAGCTCTTCCAATCTGAATCCTTCTATGAACCTAAGATTTTGGCAATAATTTAAAATAAATATAAAAATAAACACACACACACCAACCAGCATTTTTCTCTCACACAGGATGATGTTAACTGACGGAACTAAGAAGACAGAAAAGTAAATATAGGCTTGAGCTTCAGTTTTTCATCAGAAAAAGTTTCCAGAAAGGTACATTTAAGGGAAAGAAACACCGGTGAGTTCCATTTTTATATTTTTCCCTAAGATAGCTGTTCTCCTTTTTCCAGCAGCTCTTCTCAGTATACTTCATTCTGTCTTAATGACAGCAAATGTCAAGGATTTCCAGTTAGATCACTGCACCATAGACCAACAGTTTATCTACTAAATAAAGATATAAAGGCAGAAGTATTGAATAAATCCCATGAGATGTGACAGTATCAGCTAAATGTCTTTAAATAGCCTTTATTGTACTTCTGTCTGTCCCAGAGAGATGCTATTTTGAAGCCAGAAAGGAACATTCTGATAATTTAGTCTTGTCTCTTTCAGAAACTCCTTCTTTTCCGCTCGTCTTCTCTCAGCTCCTGTTCCCGTCTCCCTGCACATCTCTCCTTTAAACAGACATTCCCTTTGAAGACACACCCAAGATTAGTTAATCTCGACCTCACTCCACCAACACTCCATTATTCAAGCAGAACACACACACCTCCAGTGTCAGACTCACTGGAAAGTCTTACTGAGGTGACCATGGCCACACACGGGCCGTGGGCATTCATACAATAATACCTCTGTGCTTATTTATTTTGCTATCATGGGGCTACACTGTCTGGGGAAACCAACCACGGCCTTGCTTTATGGGTCACCATTTGCTGTCAATTCTCACTCAGAAGAGCCTGGACTGACAATGCAAAGGGACTTATCACACGTGGCTATTCCTCATGGCATCTTCACAGGAAAAAGGCAAAAGGCATTGTTCAGATAACTCATTATTTTCATTGCAATTGAACCTAAAGGCTTTAAGCAGGAGTAGGGTCTCCTTTAGGTAGGTGTTGTACAAACGTCATGGAAGAAAGGGTTCTAGCGTGAATGATTTACAATTTAATAATCTTGCTGACAATGGATATTTAAAATTACACAACTATTTAATCGATATAATCAGAACTATCTAAAACTGCAGAGCTAAGTAAAATTTAGAAACTGCTTCATTAATTTCTTAGCTGCTGGCTCCAAAAGAGTGGTTAATTGTACCAAACCCAGCATGACATCTGCCTTATCTTCCCCTTTCATAGGGTGATGAGTATGTGTGTGCATGTTGGTGTGTGTAAGGAGTGAAAAAATACAATACGCAATGGCTTTTGCACTGTGCCAAACATGCAGATATGTGCTATGTGTTTTCTTTTCCCTCTTAGAACTGGCATGACAAATCTGGACTTAATTTTGGGACAAATGCAGTAGGAGATGCTTTAAATTACTCCCAGAAATATGGTTTTTAATCTGGAAAGAAATTATTTTAGTGATGGATAAGTCTAAGACAGATTAGGTGAGGCTTGATCTCCTGGTTCAGGCTCACAGTACCTGTGACAACGGGCAAGATGCTAATTTTTCTAAGATGTAGTTATTAAAAGGGGATTATGGTACTTCTTTCATCTGTCTCACCTATTTACAATGATAGTTTCAGTGATGGTGAGTATATCTGTCTCAGTGAATTCATTTAATCCCTGGGTCTTGTATTTATTAGGGTAAGAAAGCAACTTTGGAAATATTCAGACTTGGTCTCTAAAAAAAAACTTTAATAAATATTGTTTATTTATATGTTTGAGAATACATAGACAAAAATGTTCAGAGAAATATTACCATGAGTTGCATGAATATTTTGCCTGTTGTTTTTTTTTTCTCACCAGTTATAACTGTGATCTGTGCTCAGAGATAAAAGCACAACTTCTGTACTCAAGACTTACTTCTAGTGCTTATACTCAGTTTAAAGGCAAGATAAGCTAGTGTGACTGGAATATATTGGCAGTTATGTAGTAATCTTCCAGAAATGGCAGACTGGAGTTATGGGCCCAAAGAAGATGCAGATGTCCCATCACTGGAAGTCTTCAAGGCCAGGTTGGAAAGATGTCCCTGTCCATGGCAGAGGAGTTGGACTAGATGATCTTTACAGGTCCCTTCCAATTTGTATCATTCTGTGATTTTAAGACCGGTCAAAATGTTGTTAAACAAAAGAAGAAAAAGTAGGGCAAAGAGAGAAAAGAAAAAAAAAAGCAAGAAAAAACTTTGATTGCTCTTCTTTAAAGAAAGGGAAAATTAACCCCACAGTCTAGATCCCAAAGAAAGTTCAGTTTGGGGCTTGACAGCTAGGGAGTAGCTCTTAACAAAAGTTATACAATGTGAACAGGCTTTGCCCATCTGACTTCTAGTACCCAGCCCATGCCAACTGGCATGAACTGGAAAGAAAGAGAAGTCTGAGTCAGAGAAACACTTTATTTAACACAGTACATTAAACGTGGTTTCCCTTGGACTGAGAAACTACACCATGAAATGTGCTATTCGATGAATCTTCTGCGATGAAAAACACATGTAAGCCGGCAAAAAGAACAGGGCTTTATTTACGATGGGTTATAAATTCTTCTTGTTTCTGCCCTTCAGGCAGGGGGAGTTTTCATCACCATGCTGTTTTTGTGGATGGAGCAGCTCTGATGGGAAGGAAAGATTCACAGAAGTGTGGCTGCTTGGGTCAGAGGAGATTTTCGTTTTTTTACACACAGTTCACTGTACTGAGAGAGAAAGAAAAAGAAGTCAGTGTTATTCCCCTGCTGTCTTCTACCTGAGTTTCACAGCAGCTTTAGTAGAATGGCTTCTCAAAATCTCGATTCAGAGGTGATATATTCAGGTGATGCATTCAAAAGTATCATACTCCAGAAAATCACATAAATCCCATCCCCAGTAACTCTGAACTTTTCACCACTATGCTTGCTCTACTCTTCCAAGCACAGAACATTACACTTAGCTCCATCTCACAGAGATTTCACAACTTACCCAAACATTCAAGTAAGACATGAGCTGAGACATCAGTTTCCTTGAACAGGTAGAGACATATGGAAGCAACTAAGAGGATCGGAATTACCTATTTCTATATGGACCACTGGTTCACAGCATGTAGTCCAGGTCAACTAAGAGTACTGCAGCTGCATGGCTCTGTCCACTTGCTAATTCATGTGACTGCTGGATCTTGATAGTGCAGTGACCTAGTATAAGGTTATCCCACTAAAAATGAAATAGCTTCGTCAGAATAAGCGTCTAGTCTTTGACTTCTCAGCTGAAAAGGCAATGGTTCTCATCAAATATTTATGGTGGGAAATTTGAAAATTTCCCTTTCTAGTCCAACTCCTGAAGTGAAAAAGAACTTTTTAGTCTAAAGACAAACATATACCTCTTATTAAGATTGCTTGTTAAAAAGATAAAAAACCCCCACACTTTAAGTTTCTTCTACTAGAAATTTTGCTATGAAGCATCATTTCCCACTAAACTTATGTAAGTCAAAGTGAAAGAAAGTCCATTCTTTAGATTTGAAAGCTAGTTTTTTTATGGATAATTATAGCTGAGATTAAGGGAAACTAACTTGCCATCTATAAACCACCAACAGTCTTCCAGGCCATGGTGAGTGGTTAGCAGCTAGTCACTCATTTTTACTACCTCACCAGTATTTTTCTCAACTAAATGTAGGTAATAAGAATGTCTGTTAGTCTAATAGATATTCTGAACACTGACAGCAGTATGAAAAGTTCGGGATTTGTTGGAGGGAGGGTGGTATAACATTCAGCATGCAGAGAGACTCATACATACGGACAAACACACATAGATAAACACAGAACTTCCATTCAACTATTCTGCCAATGAGTTTTCTTTAAACACAACTCAGTTTTACCTTGACTTTGAAAGAAGGACTTCCTTGCCTTATTGCCGTAGTTCCTAGCTCTCTAAATTTTCAGTGAGATTTATAGGTACAGACATTGGTAAAGCAATTACAGGGTCCCATCTTTAGGCTCACAAACACTTTTAAAATGTTCTTTTTGTCAGAAAAATGATGCTGTCAGCCTGTTTCAATGGTCACTAAGGAACACGAAACATTTAAGAGCAGGGGAATGTCATTGCAAGGCAAGTACCTAATTCAGACACCTTTGCATTTCAAAAATTCTGAGCATCTAGTTCAGAAGTTTTAACCTCGTCTCTGTTGGATTGTTGTAAGCTGGAGATCCCTTCTTTGAAATCAGCAGAGTTGATAAAATAAGCAAAATGACAGAAGAATTGATGTGAGCACGTCCTAAACTGTTGCTTGTTATCCGTTCCTATAACTTCATTCACATTAAATGCACTGCTTGCCTGAAGCTCCAGCCAGACAAATACAGATATGATTTCAAGTCTTCACTGTCTGGGTATGAGGTGGAGCTACAGACAGCAAGGAATGTGACATGCTTTTACCAAGGCTGATGCCAAAACTGCCTTTCCACTTCCTGATGTGCCAAGGTTCCTTTGTATTATATGTCACAGCAATATAGAGCTTTCTCTTCATAACATTATTAATACACCCATGTGGGGGATCCAACCTCTCGCAGTCTTATGGGGGGTATGTTGAGCCTGGCTGGAGACATGCAAAAAAAGTCTTCCTGTTCTGGTCTGGGCTGAATCCATTACACACAATATGTCAGAAAAAGAGGAGAGGGTGTAAAAAAATAATGGAAGAATGAGAGAGGATCTTTCAGGCAACAGAGGACTCCTACAAAATAATTATAGATGATGTTTAAAGAAAACCTGGCTTCATGCACAAGTATTTAACTGCTGTGGGAAGAATATGCCAATATGGGTGGGATACCGTAAAACCCTGTCTACACTTAGATGCTTTAAACCAGTGTGAATTAAACAGACCGTTGACCTGACAGAGAATTTAGATGTTCTACTGTGACTGTGATCATCTCGATTGCTGTGTCAGGGATCAAACTGGAGAAGCTGCAAGGTAAAAACACATGGAGCAACACCTGGATTGAATGCTAAGACTACCCTCATCACTTAACTTTTCCAAAACACAAAGGAACATACAATATATTCACTCGCTGGTCAAGGTAGTGAGAAATATCATGTAAATCACAGTTACATGAAAAGAAATGCAACAATACAAGGGGTTCATGGAAATCTGTGTCACAGGAATCTGCTGATACACTTTGTGTGTGAACAGCCCCAAGGCTTCAGTCATTAGGACTGACTGATTTAAAATGTGATCTTAGTTTGAGATGTTTCAAAGGAACTGAAGACAGGGATTCATCGCTGCTAACTTCAAGAGTTTAAAATGCAGACCTCTAAGTCTAACTTGGGCACAGATTGTCTTTATTGTCATTAGAGAGAATAAGGACCTCAGCTGAGTTATTTAAAACACGCATGGTTTAGAATGAGAAGTATCCCACCTGAAGAGGTACAGACAAAAGAGTCCTAAACTTGGAATTTTATCACAGATCTAAATCTTACTCTTTAGATGATCTGCCTTTAAAGCTGTTGTCTGCTTGGGGCTCATTGCAGAGAAATGCAATCAGCTGTCCGCACTTGTTGCCCTCGTGTTTTGTTGTGGTGGAGAATTTCTCATCAGAGTCTTGTTGGGGTGCTGTTAAAATCAATGACAGAAGGATAATCTCTGTCCTAGAGAAAGCGCAACCCCAGAAAAATGTTTAAAACCCTAGCTGAATAGAAATAGTTGAGAAGTCAAAAAATCCCACTGGAAAATTGAAACGTTTCATCATTAATGATATTTTCTATGGAAAGGCTGTCAGTTTTGATAAAACCCACATTTCCTGTCAGGAAAATGTGTAGCAGGAGTAGTTTTTGACCAGTTCTGTGAAAGGGACTCCTTAAAAGGAGCAGAAATTCAAAAGGTAAAACCACATCTATTGCAACCTGGGTTTCTGATTTTAGCAGTTATTCAATGAAATCTACAAAATCCCTTCTCATTAAGTCAGAATCGCTTTTAGCTAATCTAGAGCCTTATGCTAGCCAAACAAGAGAGAATTTTGCTTTGGGTTTGAGTTTGTTTTTTATTTCGTTTGATATTTTTTCCCCCCAAATACCTGAATTAGTGTAGCTAGAAGTGCAGTCCATGACACGACCATGACACCACGGCAACGTCTTCAGTTTTAAAGCACTGTGGCTCTATACATACTGCCGACTGGAAACAGTCCCAGGCTCTTGACACCTTCTGAACCATGGCCGGGAATTGCTATGAAGAATGATAGTTGGGCTACAATAACACCAGGGCCTTTTCTAAGAGCACAGACAATTACGTTCCAGAATACAGAAACATTCCTTGCTACTGTTTTATTAACTTTCATTCTCACCACCAATGTGACTTCATCCGGCTTTGAATAAGGCATGGACTACTTGCACCAACAGCGACTGCATTAAATGAGGGAAAACAACCTTATATCACTACAGATACAGCCATGCAGGACTATCTAAGCAGCCAAGGGTAGTCTTTCATGGAGTGCTGGGTGTCGTGAGAAAGTGACTGAATGTTATGAGGATGACGGCAATGAGTTTCCAAGTTCTCAAGAAGTGCTTGAGAAAGGCAATTATTGTTGCTAGCAGACAGGGTCAACCCATGCCTGCTGACGTGGAAATCAGAGCACTTCCACTTCTTGTTTCTAGTCTGGGCAGCACTGTCCACATCCTTCCAGAAGAAAAAAGGAAGAGCAAGTGTGGTTACCCCAGGGAGAAAGACTGAGACACTGAGGAGTTGAAAGACTTGACCGAGATTGTTCAGCTGACACGCTGAATCCCTAATACTGAATTCTAGGATCTTCATTTTCTCAAACAACTATATATTCTGCATATACAAACAGATGTAAGTAGGATGATGTGGCAAAAAATGGCAAATCTAATTATTCCTGAAACTGTGCTAGCACATCCATGGATCCCAGGCCTCCTATGATGTCTCTCATTTACTGTAGATTAACAGAGGTTCACTGAGATACAGGTATGAGCGAGTCTCTGGTGCTTGGCATTTCTGCTAACCTGTCCCTTGCTAACACAGCAATAGAGGATGACTGGCACAAGAGTAATTTTTGCCAGCTTTACACTCCTCCCATCCCCTACCAGCTATTCTTGGATGTATAAGTACAGCTAAGACTTGGTGCTTCTGTACCAGCTATGTAGTGTAAAAAGGCTTGATTGTATCAGAGACTACAACTTCAGGAACTTTATCTCCCAAAGCAGTGTCTGAATCCCTACATGAGGTAGTCCCCGGGAATTCTGATGTGTGCAGCAGACTTTCATTTAGCATAAACTTAAAGGAAGAGGCAGCAGTTGAATTTACTGAAGCTTTCTTCCTTGTGAAAAAGATTCTGTTTAAAAAGCTGAGTAATCTGTTAGACAGCAAGGTCCTGAAGTCTGTTTTAAGAATAATCATTTGCTTAGTGGGACTTTTTCCAGGGTGAGAACCATCTTTATCTTTCAGCTCTACAGAAACAATGTGCCTTTGACACAGATCCTTTCTGCACAACAACGGCCAAGAGATAATGCCATCATAAAGAAAAAAATAAAACTTTCTTCAGAGATATTATGCAAACAAAAGTAAACAGCCAAACCCTCTCCCAGGGAAAGGGGTGTACATGCTGATAAGTGGAAGAAAACACTTTGGGTAGGTGTGATAATTGGTACTGATTTTGAAGCTCTGTTGAGCCTTTCTGGCTCAGCTAGGATGGAAATATGTGGATCACTGAACAAGGAATTCCTCATAGCTTGTTACTAGGGACCTGTGACACAGCTGTCAGCTACAATTTAGAATCAAAGGGAATGGGACACAGATATGTCCCTAAATAATAGAAATGAGGGAATGGAGACATTAGATGTTAATCTATCTGTTCTCTGTGTACTCCTGTGCTGGGTGACATATGGGACATGCATGCATGTAAGCTAATTAGAATAGTGTTAATCAGGATAAATATCAACCTCATAAACATGAGACTGGCAAGGACTGAGTAACCAGCTATCCGTTATTTTCTTCATATGCGATATGTAGTCCCATGCTTCTTTCACAGTGCACCACTCAAAATCTGAAGTAGGAAGTGTCCACTTAACATATATAGTATCACAGCAGTTTAAGCAGCCTTATAGATAAAATCTTAACAGTTTCTGTGGCAAATGAGCATACAGCATTAAGCAGTGGGGAACTAAGGTAGAAGGAAACGGGGCACTCAAGTTTCCATGGAGTATGGAGGCTGGATTGAAGCACCATGACCCGAATTAACCCACCTTGAACTGATTTACCTAAATTAGGAATCTGATAGGTTTTCCAAAGGTAAGTTAAGGGATACATGACTCCCTACAGCCTGAGGTGGATTGATTTGAAGGTCTGTGTAGCTCGCCTTTGACTGCAGAGAGATTCTGATACAACAAGGCTCTCTAGTTGAGGTATTTGTATTTAGATTACACTGATCTGATTCTTGCAGCTTGATTTTTCAAAAGTGTTTTCCTTATTCAGCGCTGCTTCAAGATCATCTCTCTCCAGCATCATCAACTGCTAAGAGTGCTTGGTGCTTCTGAAAAGTAAATCTTAGGTCTTTAGCAAGACTTCAGCTTTGGAAAAAGAAGATTTAAAGTCACTTATACATCAACATATCAGAATTCAGGGCAGAGGCATTGGCAAAATCTAGCTTCTCAGTAGCTGCAACATGAAATTATTTTCTCTTTTCTTTCTGTGTTTCAAACTCTGTCCACTTTTTAGTTTCTGCCAAAAAGACCCCAGAATACTTAGAGCTTACTAAAAGCAATCTTTGCTAACCAACCCTATATCTAAATCAATCCAGCTGTCTGAATGAGTCAGAGATCCTGTGAGCAAGGAGGGAAAACCTGTGATCATGTAATAAAAGACTTAATCACAATGTATAAATATACAATGAAAAGTAACCCCAGTAAAGACACTTATTAACCCTTGAAAGTTAAATAACAAGTCTTTCCAAGACGGGCATCTAGGTCATGCCTAAAATGCAACCTCGGCATACTGCAAGTGTGACCTAAAGTCCTGATCCACACATCACACTTTATGATCTGTGTGTCCTCATTTCCCTTTCATAGAAATGAGGGAGGGTGGAATAGCATACAGCTGCATTTCATCCCGGTGGGGAGTAGGGATGTGGTCATAGTACACCGGCAGATGAAGGGACAGAAACCAGATGTTGAAGGCCAGGTCATGTACAGTAGAGAATTACAGTTAACTCTGCTCAGGCAGTTGAATCAAGGCCCTCACCTTTTCAGGCACCGACTGCTTCATTTCATCCGGAAAAAACAGTTCTTCATCTTGTTTCTGTAGTTGGTAGCCATGTCAGTAGCCTTCATTTTGGAGCTAGAGCCTTAGTTCTGTCTTTGCCTTTTGATGATCCTATCCCACCAAATTAAGTTGTAATTCATTTTGGTGGACTGATTTTCACTACACCTCAAACCAGCAGGAGATCAATATCAGCCCTCACTTTTTGGGTGGGCTTAGGCTTACTCATTTTGGGGTTTTTTTGCATAACTCTCTGGTCCCAAGAGATTCAGGCACGCCAGTTGGTGTCTGATGAGTGTCACTGGAGAAAAGGGAAAATGAAAACACATTCTATATATTTTAAAAACTCCTAATTTTAAAAGCAATATTGGCCTACACAGGGAGTGTAATGCAAGAGGTGGGTGTAACATGTAGGGAGTGATGAATAAAAAATAAGTCAAGTCAGAAGGGTGTGTTAGTCCCAAACCTTAAACAAACATGAGAGGTTGTTGGAAGCCAGTCACCTTTCATGTAGCTACAGCACAGAATCTTTGGGACACTGAAGCCAAGCAGACACACAACAAGGTTTTCTCTACATTAAGCAAATCAAGGGAAGCTTTCCAGAAATTTGCTTAGTGTCTCTCAACAGGTTTGGAAGGAATATCCAGGAATAACAAGCCCTACAAATACGAAGCACTTAAAACTTTAATGCTTACATAAAACACTCTGAGCCGATTAATTACTTGTACTTTTATGACATTAGACCTTTTCTTCATCTCTTCTACACAGAGAAAGCACTTGCACACCTCCAGCACAGCACTAGTTTAGTCCCTTAAATGTGGCAAGGCAAACGAAAATGTGGTTAGTCATCATGCCATTTCACCATTTTTACTTCTGGTATCTTGTTGGTAAGTGTGTCATATACCTCTTCGTTGAGGTCTGAAGCTCAGAGAACATGCGTTTGTCAGAATTCTACCTGGGGAGCATGAGCTCATCTCGTAGCAATTTCTGAGTTTAGTTCTACAGGCCACTTGTTCAGTTCCCAGAATGTCAGCAGAAGTGGTGGCTGTCAAGCTGTTTACACTATTCCAAGCTGGAAAACCTCTTGCATTTCACCAAGGCAGCAAAGAAACAGGTCTTTCATTTACCAGATCTCCACAGCTCAGCAAATGAACTTCCTGTCATGATGTACAAACTAGAAAATGAATAAAACTGTAGAAGCCAGTTAATTTTTGCCTTGTACCCAGTGAAGCAGTTAAGTAAAATGCAAAATGGTATCACAAAGATTTGGGTTAGCAGGTTGTACAGAGTATGGGAAATCAAAATCATATCAAATACTATTGTTTTTTTCTTTGTAAACTGGGAACTGCACAGAGGCTATAAACATTTCTTGCCACTTTAACTGTGTTTTTCTTCATATTGCTTTCACATTTACATGTAGTAACACAGCAAAAACCCATAGGACTTAGAGGAGGGCATCATTCTATGATTCTATGACCACCAAGCCCTGATGAGCATCAGCTTTTGTGCCTGCGCAAGCAGGCTTTGCAAGCCTGAACTCTTGAAGATGCTAGAAGAAAAATAATTAAGGGATACCTCACCTGGCTATGGTTTCTGAGCACTCGAAGAACTTAACTTTGAGATACTTTAAGAGGAAATAAATTATTAAATAGAGGTTCTCTGTATGGTTGGAAAAGAGTGAGACTCAGATCTCATGTTTCAAATAAATCATGTGGGGAGAGAGAAGAACATTAAACAAACTGCATTTCTTAAAAGAGCCTCTCTTAAAAGAGAGTTTAAGGAGGGTCTACCACCCATGGAAGAACAGGCAAGAGACTCAAAAGGAGTACAGGGGTCTCATTAGGCCATGCAGAAAGGAAATTAAAAAGTCAGAAGCCCAGCTAGAACTCAGGCTGGCCACTGTTGTAAGGGACAACAAAACATATTTTTACAAATACATCAACCACAATAAGAGGGCAAAAGAGTGTCTCCATCCCTTATTGCATGTAAGGGGGAATATTATCAACAAGCATGAGGAAAAGACTGAGGTACTTAATGTGCTCTTTGCTTCAGTCTTTAATAGTCAGACTGGTTATTCCCAGGGCAGTCAGACCCCAGTGCTGGAAGATTGTGAAGGAGAGTGGAACAAACCTCCCATAATCCAGGAGGAAGAAGTTAACAACCTGCTATGCCACCTGGACACTTACCAGTCTATGGGGCCAGATGGGATCCATCCAAGGGTGCTGAGGGAACTGGCACAGGAGCTGGCCAAGCCACTCTCCATCATCTCTCAGCAGTCCTGGCTAACAGGGGAGGTCCCAGGTGACTGGAAGATAGCCAGAGTAACACCCATCTACAAGAAGGGCTGGAAGGAGGATCCTGGGAACTACAGGCCTGTCAGCCTGAACTTGATGCTGGACAAGATTATGGAGCAACTCATCCTGAGTGCACTCACCAGGCATATGAAGGACAGCCAGGAGATTAGGCCCAGCCAGCATGGGTTCATGAAAGGCAGGTCCTACTTGACCATCCTGATCTCCTGCTATGACCAGGTGACCCACCCAGTGGATGAAGGTAAGGCTGTGGATGTCATCTACCTGGACTGTAGTAAGGCCTTTGACACTGTTTCCCACAGTATCCTCCTGGAGAAACTAGCTGCCCATGATTTAGATGGGTGTACTCTTCACTGGGTAAAGAACTGACTGAATGGCCAAGCGCAGAGTGGTAGTGAATGGAGTTAAATCCAGTTGGCGCCCAGTCACAAGTGGTGTTCGCCAGGGCTCAGTTTTGGGTCTGGTCTTGTTTAACATCTTTATCAGTAATCTGGATGAGTAGAGTGAGTGCTCCCTCACTAAGTTTGCAGAAGACACCAAGCTGGGTGGGAGAGTTGGTCTTCTTGAGGGTAGGAAGGCTCTGCAGAGGGATCTGGACAGGCTGGCTCGATGGGCCGAAGACAACTGTACGAGGTTCAACGAGGCCAAATGCCGGGTCTTGCACTTTGGTCACACCAACAATGCACCATGCAATTGTACAGGCTTGGAGAGGAGTGGCTTGAAAGCTGCGCAGTGGAAAAGGACCTTGGGGTGTTGGTCGACAGCCACCTGAACAGGAGCCAGCAGTGCGCCCAGGTGGCCAAGCAGGCCAACAGTGTCTTGCCTAGTCTCAGGAATAGTGTGGACAACAGGAGTAAGGCAGTGATTGTGCCCCTGTACTTGGCACAGGTGAGGCCGTGCCTCGAGTACTTGTGTGCAGTTTTGGGCCCTTCACTACACAAATGACATTGAGTTGCTGAAGCATGTCCAGAGAAGGGCAACGAGGCTTGTGAGGGGTCTGGAGAAAAAATCTGATGAGGAGTGGCTGAGGCAAGTGGGGCTGTTTAATGTGGAGAGGAGGAGACTAAAGGGGAGACCTTCTTGCTCTCTACAACTACCTTAAACTAGGTTGTAGTGAGTCAGGTGTTGGTCTCTTCTCCCAGGTGACTAGTGGTAGGACGAGAGGCAATGGCCTCATGTTGTATCAGGGGAGGTTCAGATTGGATATTATGAAATATTTCTTTACTAAAAGAGCGATCAGGCATTGCAATAGGCTGCCCAGGGCAGTGGTGGAGTCCCCATCCCTGGAGGTGTTCACGAAACATGTAGATGTGGCACTTCAGGATATGGTTTAGCAGGCAAGGTGTTGTTGGGTGGATGGTTTGCCTGGATCATCTGAAGGTCTCCCCACTGCTGCTGGCCACACTATTCCTGATACAAGCCAGGATGCCTTTGGCCTGCTTGGCCACCTTGGCTATTGAGGCCTGCTGCAGAGTGGCCTTCATTCAGGCAAATAAAATCTGACCTTCTAAACAGAATGAGTCTGTGCAGATTACTTGCTAGGTATGGTCCCTGTAATATTCAAACTCTCAAAATATGCCATCACTTGGGAGGATGCTAAATGGCATGAGTTCCTCCTACAGACTGTTCCAGTAACTTAACAGCAGAGAAAATTAAATTCCAGGACTGTGGACACTATTTAATTTTTTAACACAGAGATGGTCACACATGTCACATAGGTGGGCAAGAAACCTATATCTTTGAGGATTAGCTTTAAACCACTGGAGTGTATAGACTTTCATCACAGCAGACACCTTGGCTCTCACTGTACCAGCCTATAAGAGACCTGGATTGCTTTAGCCTTTTATTAAATATCCTTCACTAATGAATGGTCAGATCAACAGCATGGTGTGACTCAGTTATAAAGAAACAGATTAGATTCTAGCTGGACTGGTTCAAGGACCAGACAATGCTAGGTGTTATTTCAAGCAGCAAAATCATCATGGTAAGTTGCCTATAGGCTGTGCCAAGTTTGTCACTCCCCAGGCTATGGAAAGAAATGTTGGTTGTGGTTGTTGCCACCAACAGTATCTGTTATTCTGAGCAACACCTGATCCTCCCAGTACTAGTAATTTTTTGCTTGTTCCTCATAAATTGCTCAGAAAGACAAACATAATGCAGGCGAACTATTGGAACCTGGCTATGCACATTATATGTAAAAGCTCAGTTTTGAAAGGAGCCAGGGAACCAAATACCCTAGAAACCCTGACAATCTTTAGTCTCAAATAAATCGGCCATTCTCCTGAAGCACATGTTAATTACACAACAGATACTCCACTGAACAGAAGGCCTAATTAGCAACAAATAATCTTTTAAATATCATCGTGGTGGTGTATGGACCTACTCGAGACAGCTGGAAACTACAAAACACTGGTAGAAATACTTAGTGAAGCCACAAATGTACTTGAACTTTGCACTCTTCAGAACAAACAGCTGTTCGTTGTAGATCTCCCACGGATGCAGACAACTCCAAACACACCACTCTGAAACACAGAGCAAAAAACTCAGACTTGTCTCCACTTCCTTGCTCTTCACCTTTTCCCTGCAGGTAAATCATAATTTCCTGCGTTAAGTAGCCCAGTGACCTTCCTGTCCATTGCAGTGAAACTACACTCCAGCTGCATTATGAGCCTATAGGATAATCCAAGTTGGAATGGACCTCAGGAGATTAACCAGTGTAACATCTTCATAAAAACAAGGCCACTGATGAGACTAGGACTTCAGAGTGGGTCATTTCTTGATGACTGTGTCTGGTTCCTGAGAAAGAAAGAACCTGTGGCATGACAGATTCCACAGCTGAAGTATGGTAACCCAAAGTGAATTTCTACCCAGAATATATTTGCTTGATGTCTCACGCACATGTGGGTGTAGATGTCTCAGGGGTCTGCAGTTCCTCAGCTCTATTCATCCAGGGGAACAAGGAGGTGAGGAAGGGATGGTGGTAGTGTCTATTTCAGCTATTAGGACACATGCAGTTGTGGGGCCTTTCTGTTCAGAGCAGTACAGGCACTTTGTGAGGTAAGGTACAGAGGCAAGTTACCACCAGTTCATTTCAGATGGTGTTTCAGGACACATCCACTGTTCCAAGAGCAGTTTGATCACCGGATGCAACGATTAGTCCCTCCCCACTGGACATTACCCATCTTTCTGGTTTGCCAGCCAATCTGCTCATGTGATCATGTAACTCACTTCAGTCAAAATGAGCTAGGACAGGTTAAGCAGCAGATGTTTAGTGAAATAGCCTGTTCTGCCTGAGATAGGTTAGGAAACTTATACCAAAACACCTCACATGGCAAGTCTGAGGAAATAATAGCTAGAGTTAGGGGCAGGGACCTCAGTAAAGTGAAGAGGTTACACACTTAGATCGTCATGGTGGCTTTGGACAGACCGGGGAGCAGTACTGGATGAAGGAATTGCTGGTATGAAACAGCAGCAGGCACCTGAGAAAGAAATATCAGTGTCTTCTCCACACCAGGAGACGGCTACTCCCATAGCCCTGCTGAAAAGCCAGTCACTGAAAGGACTTTTGTGTCCCAGACTCTAAAGTAAGCTCTCAACAGACCGCTGCGACAGATATTGGTGCTAATCATTAAATCCTATCTGAACATCCTCTTCCATTTCCAGTCATAGGTAAGCTTGTCACTGTTGGCAAGGAAATGCCATGTGCCTCTTCTTGTTTAGACATAATGATATAAGATTTATTTAGTTACTCCTTTGCCAAGACCTCTCTTGTTTCCTTGCTCCGGATCTTTCCTTATTTTTCATTTCCCAATATCAAAAAACCACAATGGAGTTGAAGTAGCAACTGGAGGAGCAAATAAGCCCTACTTTCAGTTCCTCCTCCTTTGTCCATCCTTAGCCAGCTCACTGGAGAAAGACACTGCCATTTCTTGTGAAGCTAAACCCACAACAAAAAAAAATGCTGATTCTGAATCCCACAAGAAGCTGCCTGACTGTATTTCAGTTGTGTGACTTGAAACTACAGTGTAGCCAGAAGCCACCTCTAAGATGCCTCTAGCACTAATTTTGGATATGGGAAGAGGGTGTCAGGGAATGCTGCCGGTGGGAAGCTGGGCTAGAACCTTGGACAGGGCCTGCTTCACTTTACTGCTGGAAGGATCCTTCCCCTTCCCACTTCCCTTGGCAACACACGGGGAACCAACTGAAATGGAAAAATGAGATTGTTCAGAGTAATCACCCTGCAAAATGTTTTCTGCATTGGCAGTGGATTTTCATGAGCCAGCTATAGGAGAAATCATTTTTCTCTTACTTTCAAAATTTAAAGGAAAAGAAAGAAAAAAAAAAAAAAAGAAGGATGAAAAAGACTAATATACAGGAAAATAACATAGTGGTAAACATAATTTACTTTTTTTTTTCTTTTTCCTCTCCTCTCCTCTCCTCTCTTCTCCTTCCTTCCTCTCTGCCTCTTCCTTCTCCCCTTCCCTTTAAAGACTTCAGACATGATTCTTCTAGCAGTAATATATGACTTGACAAATGGTACAGCTCAGCAAGATGAAATAATTCATGTTCAGCACCAAGCTAATTATAGTTACACAACTTTCATTTCAGAACAAGCTCTCATTTGGCTGGCTCATACAGTAAGAAGTGCAAGTTCTAGAGTGCCGGCAATATCCCCACTTCTAATGGGAAAAAGAGAGAAGTGATGAAAGGTTATTACTACTTTAAGGTTTTCTGAAGGTCTGTGTGACCTGAAATATGTGCTTGAAGACACGTTCTGCAGCACCAGGTCAAGACACTTTCCATATTTAAAACACTTCAGGACATTTAAAGCATAAAGAGGAGACATGGCAGAAACCGAACATAAAAAAATTTAAGGGATGGGACTTCATATAATCGGAAATTTAATACATGAGGCTAGTCTAATGTTTTGATGTCTCCAAGTTTAGATCTGGGGAGTGGTTTTGGTCAAGGAAGTTGCTAAAGTTTCCCAAGCCATTCCTAATTCTCAGTGTTTTGAATTTTTGTATGCCTGTTGGAAACATTTTGAACCTGCTTTTCTGTGGATCCCTTGAAGACAGTAGTAGTTTGGGAATCTCTGTGCTTTTGGCAGAGTTGTCAAACTCAGACAGCTGTGGGAAGTGACTATTCCAGCTGTTGGCAGCAAAGGAAAAAAGGGAACCTTGGTCAGAATTACATAAAGAACACTGAAATCTTGTTCCTCCCACTGCTATAGTAAATCAATATTTTAATCTTGTTTTAATAATTCAGGACATAGAAAATAAAATACTCCACCTTGTTCTTGAAGCATTTACAGCACAATCAAAAGCAAGATGTCCCAAAACTGGAAGTGGGTACGCACATAGAAGTTTTTTTTTTTCCTTTTCTGTTCGAATAAAGCATGTCCTTTCAAGATACTTTAAATGATCTATGAAAAACCTATTATGACAGTCTTTTATAGAAATTAAGTATAGACTGTTTCACATGGATTTACTTATTTAATTTTCTTAGTCTTTTGTCCACTGAAATAACTGCAGTTACAGCTTCAGTTTAACTTTATCTGAGGGTAACTAAGTCCTACAGGCCAGTTCTGGATCACTGGCCATTGAATGACACATACAGTCTGCTCCTGGGCAAGGCATCCCATGGGATGTTAGACAATTACAGTTCGTGTGCAAGAAGTGCCCTCTGTGCCCCTGTGGAAGACTATCTCGTATGCTCCAGGTGCATGGATATACAACTCATGATCAACTGCAACTGGTGTTTAAAAAACAGATTTCAGCACACAGTTAGGGGTGCCTTAGAACAGACCACCCAAATATCTATTTAAGTTTAGCTGACGGATGGGAAATTCTCTTGCAACCATATTTATACAGAGACTTAGAGGCTTTCAGTACCCTTCAAATTTATGATGCTTTGTCTTCAGTAGTCAAGAAAAAGTGGTTAAAATACCAATTTATACCAGTTAAAACAGTCTTTGTGATACTACAGCTATACTTTTATGAAGAGGTGAAATAGCTTTAGCAATCTAAATAAAGTTTCAGTCAGAATCAAACACACCAGTCTCCACAGCAGCCTAAAAAGTGGATCTCCTGGAACAGAAGTGCCATTGTTCATTGCATAAAAAATATGAGGTTTTTAACCACTTCTGAAGAAGAAACACTTTTCAAAATGTGTTCAGAAATGTCTGTAGTTCTTCGCACACCTCCCTCCTGAACTAGAGAAATGGTGTTGACACTCCTTACCCGGAAAAGCTGAGACCTACACCTATTAGGTTTAGACATGTTACAGGTGCCTTACTTAAGCTTCACAATTGCTGCAATATCTATGACCCAGATACAGCGAGCCCATGCAGCAGTAAACACTAACAAGGAGCCTAAAGACTTGCCTACACTCTTACATTTTTTGAAGCAATGAAAATCTTTTAGATGTACCATAGGACCTACTTCAAAGCCTTTCTAATGTGTCAGCTGGATGTCAAGGAATAGTCTAAGGGCATCCAAAATATTACCAGGTGCCCACAAGCAGGCATCTGAATTGAGCTCCTCATCATTCTAGTCAATAAAGCACAAAATATGATATACCTGAACAAATGTAGGAGTTTATTTTTTGGCAGTTGGTTGTCTGAAGCCACGACAATCTCCTAAGCTCCCTGTAGAGTCAACTAGGAGAAACAAGCAACTTCAGAAGTCCGACCTCATCCTCAGGCACTTGAAATTAATCTTTCACTGGAGGTTCCTTCCTCTCTATTGACTAATGAGAGTTTTAGACTACTGGTTTACAAGTAAAACAGTGGAAAGATACCTCAATGCAGGCAAGATGAATCCCACCCTTTTCTTTTTCTGCCAGTGGTCCTTGCTCCAGAAAAAATCTCCTGACTGAAATGGATGGGAGGAGGAGTCTGAAGGGTGAAAAATGTTTGGATAAATGTAGAAAAACTTCCTTACTAACATTACTTTTTTTGTTTCCCTGACAGAATGGTAATACTCATGGGCCTTTGCAGCATAACTCAGGAAGGGTGAAGTTTGATGCTGGTTAGTCCAGTCCGGAAAGGAGCTCCAGATGTTGTTTTTGAAAGGCATCTTGGCTTTGTAGTCAGTCATAACAGGAACACAAAACATGCGTCTTGGTCTTCTCACCTCAATCAGGGGTCTCTCAAACAGTGCTATAATGTGGATCAGAGCAAAAATGTATACTCACACATCTTGCTTTCACAGCAGAAGGCAAATACTTCACACCAAGCCCCACACCACTATGGGTAACCTGGAAATAAGCTAAAGGCTGTCAGCAACTCGCAAAGGTCAACAGTTTCCTACCAACGTCTGCCAGGAGTTTCTTTCTCATTGAAATTTGGGACTGACGTACTGGGGAGTTGGTGAGAAAAGCAGAAAAGCAAAAGAAGGGGGAGAATGGAGTTTCCTCCCCTTCTTTACCAACGCAACATCCTGCTGCTGTCGCAGCCTCCTGCCTCCTTGCGTCATTGTCTGTGCACACATGCATGCCGCCTACCAGCCATGTCCCGAGCCCAGCCCCAGGCGTCAGCTTCTGGCACCGGTGCCGTGTACTGTATTTCTCTTTTTTTTTTCCCCTCCTGTGTTTTGAAAGCCTGCAGATGAATGTTTTTCCGACAGGGAGAGAAGCATTCCAAATTGGTGTGGTGATCTCCCCACCAGGTTGGTGATACCATTAATGCACCATGAATCATTCCTGCTTATTGTGCTCAGACAAGGGGTTTTCCAAGCTGACAGGCAGGGCTAAGATCCGGGCTTATACCAGGCTACCAACAAACACTCTCTTCTATTACGTACTCCTGCTGGCTCCATACCCTCTGCTGGCCCTTGTGGGTTTGGGAATCTATGAGATTTTTTGTTTTGCAGGAACTGAAAACCTGAGACTATTGCTAAATTGGTCCATGAGTGAACACACTGTAGGGATGCAGTATCCCAGGGAACGGGCCTAGGCACTGATTTCAGTTAAAGCATAGGAGAAGAGTTTTCTCTCCGGACCCAATTGTGCCACTAACTTTCTCATTCTGCTTCTCCTTTTCATCTCATTCCTCCTCTAAGTGAAAAGAACCTCCTGCTCCTTAATTATTCTTAGTTTTCTCTGGGGCTGTCTCTCTAGCACATGTAAAACTCTGTAATTCAGAGCTTTCTGACTGACATTGTCTTCGCTAAGGGTTGAAACCTGAGGTCAGCCAAAGTCAAAGGGAGTTTTCTCTACCAAAATAAACAATTTTTTTTAATAAACAAGTGAAAAATTAGCTGGTGTCTATGGATGTCTCACTTTCAAAGAACTCAGATTAATATTACCTGTGTCTCAATTAACGGTTTATAAGATCTGGTCATGAGTTTGCCTGTGAAGCATTTTTCCATTGGAAAACACCTACTGGGTGAGGGAAATGTGTTGGTCTTGGCGGAGCATTGCAGGATATGAAACTTGTCAGGATGTTTCCAGCTTCTCCTGCCACCTCACCCATCTGATGCTTCCCTTGGAGGTGGCTTGCCATTTCAGGGACACATGATGTCTGCAGCCCACTATAGCAAGCTGCCTGGAGAGTCAGGGCATGTGGGAAGGTGATCAAGCCACGCTCTTTGCACTGCTACCTTTGCTGCTCTTTAGTGGCATCCAAGTGTGAAGCTGAGACCTAAGTTTGGTAGCTCTTGGGGAGCTGCTCTTATTCTGGAAGAACCAAGCTGGAGTTGTGTTTAGAGGTTTGGACTCTGCCAGTAAGAGGCGGTGTCTTTTTCTTCTTCCTGACTGCTCCCATAATCCTTAAACTTCAGTGGCATAGGGCTTGTGAGTTCCTAGACAGCTGCAATCACTAGTAGTGCTCTCGGGAACTGTTCCTTGCTGCCATTTGCTGTCATGTTGATGTTGTCGTTACTGCTAAGACAAGAGTCAGTCATATGGAAGAACTGTAGAAATGTTAAAAGAAATGCTGCCTTCCTTTTCCCTTCCATCCTAATAGCATTTTTTTCTTGCTAAGAGCAACCTACCTGGTTCTTACCCTTTTAGGGTTTAAGATATAATGTTTACACACTGCTCTCAGTACTAGCCAATAATGAATGATTTTCTGGGAAGGCTATGATGAATACATGGGCCATGCATTGATTCAGATGTAGAAATGCAAGGAGGCTGTATACTGTTTGTGTTGTTGACCCAAAGTTCTGAGACTCAGCAAGATACTGCCATGCATATTCTTCAGCAGTAAAAAAAAAGACTGTTCTTTCAGCATGCACTATGTGTAATTAAAAAAATATACTAGTGAGGAAGGAATCTGCTGTTTCAATATCATTCCATCCCGTGTTTTACACTAATGTTTGTTTCGCTTGTGTCATTCACTGACAATCACTGGAGCATGATACCAAATCTGCATAACATTTGTCCAGCATCCTATAGCACATCCTTTCAAACTTGTTTCTAACATTTTGTTATTTTCAAGATCAGAAAGTATCATTTAATTTGATATCCTGCATGAAAGACCGGAGTTTCTTTCATGCCATTTTTTCCAACATGTCTAATGACTTGTAGAGGATGAACAGTGTCCAGGCTATGAAAATTTCATAGAATCTTAGACTCATAGTATGATTTGGATTGGAAAGAAACTTAAGGATCATCTAGTTCCAATTCCCTGCCATGGGCAGGAACACCTTTCATTAGAAGCCCCATTCAACCTGGCCTCAAACACTTCCACAGAGGACACAGTCACAGCTTCTCTGGGCAACCTGTTCCAATGCATCACCACCTTCAGACTAAAGAATCGATGGCTTATATCTAGTCTAAATATCCCCTCTTTCAGCTTAAAGCCATTACCCCTTGTCCTGTCACCACATGC
>Ga0065711_1030090_pt1 | contig 33751 bp, 22 predicted proteins | sample Hoacrofraction12_FD_59098 | JGI IMG/M metagenome (GOLD analysis project Ga0065711, IMG submission 59098) | Hoatzin crop microbial communities from Cojedes, Venezuela - Epithelial fraction 12 v2 (version 2) | ecosystem: Host-associated > Birds > Digestive system > Esophagus > Crop | place...
CCAGGTCCCTCTCCGCAGAGCTGCTCTCCAGCAGGTCCACCCCAAGCCTGTACTGATGCATGGGGTTGTTCCTCCCCAGGTGCAGGACCCTGCATTTGCCTTTGTTGAACCTCATCAGATTCCTCTTTGCCCAACTTTCCAGCCTGTCCAGGTCACGCTGAATGGCAGCACAGCCTGCCGGTGTTCTGCCTGGGTTCCCGTCTGGTAGGCTGGCTTCCAGATGAAGTGTCTAGGACGGTATGGAAACCTCCTCGATGGGAGAAAAATAGATGTCCCGTCCCCAGAAGCTATGGGGGCAGCAGGCACCCCCAAACCCATAGCAGAGGACCAGGAGAGTGGTACCTGTTGTGAAAACAGAGCAAGTGAGGCCCACATCTGTCACATTCAGCCATCTGCCTGTGCCAAACACGGGAAGAAACCCGAGAGTTTTCTCCCAAGCATCAGCCAATGCTCTCAGGGTAAGTTTGCGCCTTTCCTAGAGCATGATCCTATGCTGGTGTCCTCTAAAGCTGGTGGTGATAGTTAAAAACATGCACTGCACCGTGCAGCAGTGATTACTCGCACCATGCCCTTCCTGCAAACCAAATATCCCTGAACAAGAACGGTTATTTTTGCCCAGAAAATATAGATAGAGGGATAGATAAAAGTAAAACCAAGCTCCCAGGGGAAGCATAGCTGGGCTTCCTCACTGGCTCGGCAGCGCCTTTGCACAGCGACCGGCCCTGCCCTGGGCAGGCAGCACCCTCTGCCGCCGTCTCACAGCGAACCAGACCTCGCTACAAAACCTCCTGGACTGCGCTGACATTTTGCTGGGGATTTCCAGGGAGTTTTGTGGTTGCTTGGATTCAGTCATGTATGCAATGCCTCTTCTACTAGCTAAGCATGATGAATTACCAAATTTAACTGAGACAAAAAAATCAGTAACTTTTAAAACCCTTTTAATCAACTGCTTGTGATTCTAGAAAACACAGCAGTGTGTGATCAGAGCAGAAGTCCTGGACTGGCAATGTAATACTCTAATAAATACATCCCTCATCTGGTGGGTGGGAAACAGATTTTAGGATTCTTAAATGTGATCTGAATCAAACTCATCTGGGAAATGTTTTTCTCACAGCCTCACCACGCAAGTGTCTGCTTTTTAATCGAAAACTTGAGAAGAATTAACTGTCACTGTGAGCTTAAACAGGTGATCTGAAATTGCAAAATTTTAAGAAAACAGCAAAACCTTTCTGCTTCCAATTCTACAGACTTTCTTGGAGCTACAGAATTCCTTATCTGTATCTGGTTGAATTAGCAAAATTAACAAAAATACAAAAAAATGAAGGAAAAAAGAAAGAAGTCTTTAGAACCTGTGTATAACACTTCAACGTTAGACAACAGCATTATCTGATCAAAGAAGAGCTTGCTAGAGGTTAACAAACATACACAAAGTAAACCCAGCTTCACCTGCGTCTTGTTTTCTAACAGCCATATCTGTTCCGATTTCTGGTGATTTCAGTACGAGATGGTTTTACACCACAGGGCAGTGGGACTACCAAGCTCCTCCTAAACGGGCAGGTAGCCTGCTGCCTCTACCTGGCGTTAGTGGAAATGACTAGATGTGGTCCAGGACAATGCTGGAAGTGTCCTTCTGTGTCCAAGGTTTGTCCCTGGAAAGTGGACATAGGATCAGATAAGACAACCTCAACTTGGCCTTTTTCCTACTCTAGGAAAGACACAAATACCTGTCTGCAAAAGGACCACTAGCTACAAGAGCGCAGGAAGCCAGATAGAAATGTATTGCCTGCTGGCTTCAGGCCGTATCTCTGCGTGTTTCTGGAAGCAAAGTATAGCAAAGCGCAGCGAAGCCATTCCCTACAACAGCAGCTCAGTCAGAAGAGGAGCAGTCTTAGCCAATATTAAACTTGGTCACTGAATTTTGTTGTTATTCCCCATCTAATTCCTGTTCTTCTCATACAAGGACTAGTCTGTCAAAGAAAGATTGCTTATAGGCTTCTGATTGCTGGTTTCCAGTGCCAGCACTAAGTAATAAACAGAATGGCTCAAGCAGCAAGTGATTTATCTCACTGGAAGGAAAGTAATTGGTCTGCTCGGAAAACTCCCTGGTGGGATGGAAAGCAAACAAGTATCTTGATCCAGTGTATTGGCTCATCAGGAACACACCGAAGTTGCCAACAAACACGGGTTACTGACATCCTGTTTCTTTCCGGCTGCTCCAAGGGGTCAAACTGCGTCTCCAGAGGTGGGAGAAAGACGACTGAAGCTTCGTGTTTCCACTCCTCTGTCCGAGAAACTGTTCTCAGGTCCGAGCAGTGAAAGGATGGACAGCCAAGCGAAGATGTCCCAGGTTTGGGGGAACCCTGGGAAGAGCAGACAGGACCTCCACATCTTGTTTGGCCCTGGCTAGCGTGACACGTGCTACGCTGCACTACATAGCTGCAGATGCAATGGCTGAGCAACTGATCCCTGGGCAAAGCAAGGCTGGGATTAACTTCATTTATATCTCAAACACCTCTGCTGAGATACATCCCTCTACAGCTGCGTCCGTACTACATTGATTCCTCTACAGAAGACTCGGCAGTTGCCAGAATTAGATAATGAACGGCTGAGCTGGGAGAAGAACTCAGTTCTGGAGTGAAATGGAAGTGAGTCTGAGTTTCGGATTTTCCAGTGGAAAGTGGCTGGTGCCCCACTCCAGAAACTGTGCTATGGGGAGGTGGGATTGCTGACCGTTAACCAGGAGCTCCCAGCAAGGCTGCTACATCCCATGAGACGTGTGAGACACCCCGAGTGCCTCACGTCAGAGGGCATTGTTTCTCCATTTTAACTCGAGATCTGGGGGGAGGTTCCCTTCCTTTCTCTGAGTCATCACAAGACCAAGTGACTAGCAATTAGTTTCTAAATGTTAGCCTGACACAGCCCACTACACTGGGCAGCAAAGATTTCCCAGGGCAGTATTAATCTCTAACCTGATGTTAAGAGGACAGCAGAAACATGAGGGACATGCAGCTGAGGTTAAATCACTGAGAAGGGATCAAGGACTCGGCATCAACAAAACAGGAGAGCTCTGTAAACAAAATCAACCCCGGTGCTATTGGTACAAAGAAAGAATCAGAGCGTTCTTTCACTGCAGAGGAGAGGGGAGAAGTCACAGAAGGGGGGATTGTGCCAGTGATTTGCTCAGTAGCCTGCAAAAAAACTATTTTAAGTCAGAACAGCTCTGCAACAGTTTTGCTCATCTCAGACAAAAATGGGCTCCTAAGCTGCCTTTGCCACTTGTTTTTCCCTCAGCTGCACCTCTGGTAATATTTGTCTCAAGAGAAGCAGTGGAGAGCTCCTCAGAGGGGGTTTTCCATATGAATAGAAATGGCCTCATAATCTCTCAACAGAATTTGCAGTGGTGAGTTTCTGTTACTTCAGTTAAATAACGCCCAGCAGAGCTGAAACCCACGGATCTGCTCTTTGTGCTAGATGTGAAAACCCAGAGCCGTGCAGGTAACATCCTTTCCGACAACGCTTCAGCTGAGATGTAAAACCACTGAACTTCCTTGTTCAGACCAGCTGGGGGGGGAGAGCGGGTGGTGGTGGCTGACAGGCGTACAGAGCCCTCGACCTCCCACACGATCTCCTCCTACACGTGTTAGCATACCTGTTATTACGTTAAAGATCGATCTCAGTTATAAGCCCATACTGAGGCTCCTCATTAATCTCCACCTAAAAGCCTTAGCTATGGAAGAGCCTGATGCACGATCACCTGCCCAAGCACCAGGGGAACTGAATACAAAGCAAATTAAAGTCCTCCTCTGTTCACACAGCTCCCTTTTAACCACCCCCACTGAACCAAGTTGTGCTAAAGCATGTTTGCTTTTGAAGATTGTCGGTTTTCTAGGGCCTTATAAAGCTCAGCGTGTTCATTCTTTTACTGATTAATTTTCACAAATAACAGAATATGTAATCTAGCTCCAGAAGCTGATCTTTTTTTTACTTCCTCCTACTAATACATGATGTAGGATTATTGTAATTTGTGGATCTTGTGGACATGTGTACAAGGCAGGCACAAATTAAGTATTTTACCACTGTTCAGCACATGAGTTAACTGTGACACAGGAGGAGGGTGTCAAGTCCAGTTTAACAGCTCTCTTTGAATTTGAAATCTTTTACTGCAGAAAACTCACAAGAGCCTTTGAGATCTATTCGCTTCCTGGGGATGTTTTCTTTTCCTTTTATTTTCTCCCTTTTTGCTACACCTCTGCTGTCATCCCAGACCGGGGTCTGGGTGTTTTTTTGTGGCGTGTGGGCAGGAGCCCAGGGGAGGGGGGAAAAGCAGACCTAATTACAGGGAATGCTCTCAAAAATAGAGTTGCTTTTCCCCTTGTCTGCGAGCTGGTGCGAGAGGTAGGTGTTCTAGTTCTTACCACAGTTCTGGAACAACAGGAGGGCGGAGTTACTGGCAGATGGACTGTCTTACATGGGTTTAAACAAAGCTCAGAGTTACACAGCCATCACAATAGAAACAACTGAAGTAATTTTACATATTTAGCTTCCTTTCCTTCCTGCTTCCCTGCTGTCTCCTTTCCTCCAGTGTTCTTTATAGGAATATCAACCACCTATTCCTTCCCTGCAGATCCTCAGTGTGGCCACAACATGACCACATCCTGCCCCAAACAATTACATCAAAAAGGAGAAGCCAGCAGAACCACCAGCGCTCAGCTGGGGAAAAGGAACAGTGGTGATGGACCAGTTCCTGGAGATGGACGCAGACCTTCTCAGCAAAGAACGAGGAGCACCAGTTTGCCTTATCGCGGTGAAAACTCTTCTTGTACCAATATTGCAGGAGTCTAGAAAAAAAAACTTGTGAGGAGGAGAGGCCTCGTGGTCTCCCAAATGAAACGGTGCAGGGAGAGAATGAGTGAACGATGGCGAGGTTTGGATCGCGTCAAGAGGTCTGGTTCAGCGCGGGCCATAGAAACGCTGTGCTGGCACAGTGAAGTGCAGGATGAAGACTACGCAGCTGCTGGTGAGAGAAGAGTGGCAGTGGGATCCCTGTGCCTCTTTCCTTTGTCCCAGTTTTCCACACTGTAAAATGAAAGTTCATGCAACAGCAGGCCCCGAAGGACTCGGAGAGCTTGCCCGCCCGTTAACAAAACCTGGCTCTCCAAAGCCCAGAGAGTGCGATGAGCAGATGAGACCACTCCCCATACAAGCCAGCAGTTCACGGTCTGGTGTCATACCCATTCTAAATTCTCACTTTGGGGGTTTTAACTGTAAAAACTTCCCTTGTCCTGGGCAGAAGTCCCACTTGGAAAGCTTCCATGCTGGAACAGCTTTACTTTCCTTGTCTTTTGAAGAAATTCAGAGGAAAAAATAATTTAGCTATGTCCAAGGTCAGCAGAGCATTTTCCATTGGCAGATTCTGAGAAAGTCCTGGCCTTGCTCACGCTGGGCTGGAGCAGCAGTGAAAGTGCATGTGACTGCTCCCCAGAAAGCCCTTTGCAGGGCTTGTTTTTTGTGAGGGTCAGCACATCTGAGGTCTTCACAGCCATTGTGCTTCCAGAGCCCGGGTTCAAGGACGAGGTTGGGGAAAGGCTGAAGTATTGTGTGTTTTAACTATTCTCTGCTTCCCAAGGCTGATGGAAGTTTGGGGACAGCACGCTGTTAAAGCAGCCCTGAGGCTGCTCTGATACACACAGGGATGAGCAGAGGAGAAAGCAGGGCCCTGGATGGCTTCAGAACGCACCCGTAAACCATAATTGAACACTTGAGGAGGATACATAATTTATAGAGGTACATTTCTTTAAAGAGGTATGTAGATATCATAATTAACGATGACATGCATTGTTGAGGCAGTCATTAACCTTGAACATTAACCTCTGACTCCTGTCAGACACATTACCGGGTTCAACTGATTTTAGATTTGATCCAGACAAGCAGTTCCTATGCTAGTTGGAACAAGAGCTAAGAATCCCTCTTACTATGAAATCTAAAACTACATGGAGAAACCTGGTGCTGGGTTTGGGGGGATTCCTAAATATACAAGTGGTGCATTAACTAGATCAATTAACTCCTCTTCAGTTCAGCTTCCTAAAGCTGAAACAGTTGTGAGTCCATCTTAAGAGCAGAGGATATGCCCATGCTGTTTGTCTATGTCCAGCCTGAAATACAGTAATGGTGTGCAGTGAAGCTTTAACCCTGGAATGGCAGCGCAAGATGCAATCATCTGGAAACCACACGGTCATGTTATATCAGTCCAGTTTGTGCTATCACACCTGTATTTTAATATGGAGACAAAGATGGAAAGTGAAGTTGTTTTAACTATGACATCTGGATTGCCAGAAACAGCAAAATAAATAGGGAAAAAGTTGCAGACTAGAGGCACTGTCAGTAAATCGGCTACAGGATAGCTGGAGTTTAAGCAAAGGGGCAGAAGTCATGGAAAGTTCTCTGGGAAACAAACTCCACGTGAAACAATACTGTTATAGGAGTACACACACCGGCTACCAGCGCGCCCATGAAGTTTTCAAAGGGCTATTTCTCATGTACTGACAGCAGAGAGACATAACGTTTTTACATCTTTGGCTCTGCTGAATTACCATCTTTTTGGAAAATATATATGAAGTGCATTAGATGACTTCAAACCAAACAAGCTTCATTGTTGGCCTGTGGAAATAACGATAAGCTTGATGTTAAAGAATCAGGACTGAGCATTGGCAGATCTGGCTTCATCTCGTTCTTTGGTAGGCTACCTCTCTGATATTGGGCACGCTTTCAAAAAGAGGCAGTTCCTTATGAGGTTGTATCTGCTCCAACTGTTCAGCTTTACTGCCTTCAAAACCTTATTTGATTTGTATGACTTTCAGGTCCACAGTCAGATCTTGTTTCTGGGACGCAGAGGTGAGGTGGTCTGGCTCTCAACCTCTCATCCAGTCTTGCATTGCGTGTGTTTGTGCAAGGGTTTCTTTATCACAGCAAAGAACTCTGTAGGGTTACCACTGGGCTTAAAATTACATACATTATATATTCTTACATTAGGACAAAGCTAAATGCAAGTGGTCTTTTTATAAATGGGAAAAGAAGGGGGCAAGAAAGCATCAATCTAGGAAAATTTACAGAAAGCACCAGCTGCTTTTTGGTAGCATCATAATTTTTAGGTGGGCTTCAAAGTGCCCATACAGAATATAACATCTGCAAGTTTGCAGTTGCTATGAATAAACTGCGGGTGAAACTGCGAGCATGCCTCATCCTTTGGTTACCCAGAGATGTTTATGGCTATCTGTATGACTCACTACCTAATTAGCATTTGCATTACCAAAGCACCCAGAGGTCTCAGTCAAGCGTGGGACCCCATGGCGTTAAGAACTGTGCCTATACAGAGACAGAGTCACTGCCTCAGAGAAGTCACAACATAAACAGACTTGACAGAGTAAGGACTGGAGGGAAACAAAAGCTTAGAGAGGCACTGGCTGTCACACAGCAGAGCAGTGCAGGGAATAAAACCCTTATCCTTTTGTCCCCCTGTCCAGTTATCTGCAAACTAAATCATACGGCATCTCTCTGTACTTTCAAGAAAAACAACAACAACAACAAAAAAAAACACAGAAGGCAAGAAAAGGCAACTGGTATTGTACAAAACTGTGCTCACATAAATAAAAACAATGCTCCCAAATCAAATGCTTAAAAAACTGTCTTATTAAGGAAAACAAGACAGAATTAGGAAGAGCTTTAATGTGACTTGAGTAAACAAGCACCATTGTTCAGGGAAGCATCCTTGATTTTCACCTTGATCAGAACAAGACTACCAAGGTATTCCATCTCAATTTGCTCTTTTGCTTTGAAAGCTGAGCATCTCGAGTCCCACAGGCCATGACCATCAACACGTCAGCCTGCAGCTTAGTGCCCAGAGTCCAAAACCATTCCCTACTCTTTTTTAACTTTCATTGTGTTCTGCAGAAAAGCAGAATCTTTGCAGGGAGCTGGGGCAGATACATGTAATTAACCATTATATATCAGAAATTATATCAAAGACTCAAATTGCTTGAGAGATGTGCTGAACTTCAGTTTTCTGAAGATCAGAGATGTCATTGCCCTAAGTCCTCCTACAGTACAAGAAGCAAGAAGGTCTGTTCACGGAAGCACAGAAGGAAAGGCTAACAGTCTAGGGCCATCACTTTTAGGATAATTCCTTCCTTCTTCAATGAACTTCAGGTTAACAGATGCTGTCCCAGTTTTGCATGTCATACTTCAGTTGCCAGTATCTGGCAACATCCACATATTCCTCATGGTAGCCTCCTGTGCACAGTAAGCTCTAGAGCGGATACACAATGCAGGCCGTTTCTGAAAGGTTCAGCCTAAAGGCTGCTCTAGTCACAATCTTTAATACACTGGGCACAAAGATGGGTTCAAAGTTAGTCCCCTGCAACATGAAGCTGCAGCTTCACTTAACTGGAGATGCAGAATAGCATCTAACTGACAAAAATAAAAAAAGGCATAAACTTGAGCAGAGAACATGCTTTATTGAGAAGTAGATACAAGAATAGCACATTCTACCACATCATGGGAACAGGGTTTAGCTTCTGCACAAGAATGGCCTTCTTCCCTACTCCAAAAGAGATCTACTTTGTTGGATAGTTTCATGAGTATCTGTAGTTAGTTACAATACAGGAGCAAAGGGCACGAGACAGCAAAATTCAGTAATGCCCACAAGGTATACACCATGTACTGATGATCTTTTTTCTTCTTCTTTTTTTAAGGAGGCAGAGAAAGGCAGACAACCATCAGAAGAGCAATAGAGAACTTTTCCACATTAGGATGGGGCAGTGGTTAACAGGAAACGGCTCCCACCTACCAGAACATTGCCAGTGCTTCATTTCAGATACCATTCAATGAGGAAGCATTGGAAGGTTTAAATGAAATCGGCACTATATGATGCTGCCATCGTGTACCCCAAGATTGCCTCCCCTTTTAATCACACTAGAGCCATACAGGAAACTTGTGGCACAAGGACAGTGGTTATACTTGAAAGCCATTGTACGACAGTTTCTTCTGGTGGTGCTGACAGGAGAGAGGAAGTAAAAGCTTTTTTTTTTTTTTTTACAAAGACAAAACAAGAATGCACTGTCAGAGAAGCAAACCATCCACACAGCTAACTGGAGCTGCCACTGATGCACAGAATGCACACTGTAGGCAATCCAACAACTGATGATATTTGCATTGTAGAGTTTCTGTGGCTGTTTGGACAAGGCTAGCAAAAATCTGTCTAAAGTTGTTATTTCTTCAGTCTAGAGGAAAAAATCCTCTCCAATACAAAGAGACCTACAATTCAAGGAAGACTGCTCTGGGAAAAAATACCTCCTGTGAAACATACTGAACAGGCTGTTGCTGTGTAAATGAAACCAGTAACTCCAACAGATAAACCAGGAAAAACTTATAACCAAAGAGGTCTCTCCAACAGATGTGGTACTGTAGTAGCTCCAGGAGCATATGCCAAGAGCAACTCTATGAAGCATCTCAGACCGTGATGTTCTCACACACCTGGCCTTGACTCCTCCAGAGTAACACTAACAATCACACCACTCAGTTACAAGATATGCAAGCTTCTGACTGTACAATATTAACTATGTGAAGAACTGCTATATTATATGGAAAACACTGCTGAAAGAGGTGGTATGTCACCGTACTAAAACTATTTGATATGTGGAATGGAACAGTCCATCAGACAGAACTAGTTCAAAACGCTGAAGTCAGTGTAACTGCAGCTTGTTGGAAAACCAGACTTTCCCCAAACAAGCATTATTAGACCTTGTTCAAAAGCCACAGAAGTTATCTCCATTACTTAGAACGCAAGGAACCTGAAGGAAGAAACAACCAGATCATAGGACACAACACAACCTCATCGGAATAAGAACATGAGGGTAAGACCAGTGACTGGACAGGTACAGTACCAGATATCAGAACTCCTTGGGCCAGTGCTGCTAGGAGCTTTGTTTGGGTCCTATACAGATCCAATCCTTGCAACCTCATTGAGGCCGAAACATAAAGTTCCTCAGAACTAGCGTCTGCGGTGTGCACAAAAGATCTGGGCCAGAACAGTACCAAGGGGAACTGATCTTTCGGGAGGGTACTGTACCAGCCAATCACAACAGCAACAGATACAACAGAGATCCCTAGGGTACTTCCTACTGCTGGGGTTCACTGGCTTCAGGAGTGATAGACAGTTAAGTTCCCTTAGGAGGGGTCCATTTCAAACAGCTGGGATCCATTATCTTGTTGCTGTTGGATCTTTTTGCCTCTTTGGCTATCCATTCATCAATCAGATCCTAAGGAAAAGAGCATGAAAGGGCAGGTTAAAACAAATGATCCATGAAGGAGAATTATCCATGGCACACCACCACACAACCAAGTCCACAAATCTGACGACGACCAGCCTACTACCTGCTTAGCGTGACAAAAATAACATTTCCTTCACAGTGCTTTCTCGGACTCCTTCCAGCCACACCAATGAGGCTACTTCTAGGTACAAAGTGAAGTCTCAGGGAGAGGAAAACTAAAGAGAGAAGCCATCGCATTTGGAGATGTATAAACCACCTGTCTTAGTGGGTACGAACAGGACTCATTAACGATTCCACTAATTTGGTTCATTTTTATGTCATCCGTTCGCCCAATAAAGGGCAGGCATGATGAGAATGTTGATCCATTGCTCCCCTAAAAAGTCACTTACAATGAGCAACGTTACTCCACACATCAGAAAAGGAAGGTCAATACAGCCTGTTTCTACACTACTGAAGAATCAGGTTGGATGCCCATGTCATATTTTATCAGTTACTGCATTTGAAAATTACAGTGCTCCCCCTGCTAGAATGAAAAGGCGGGAAAACCCAGCACAATGCAAAGGAAATACTGATTTCAGCAAGTTCACATAAATCTAACAGCTAAATGTAAGGAAACAAAAATACAGAAAAGAACCATCACAAATCTTACCTGTCTTTTTAGGACCAGGTGTTTTCCCTTCCAGTACTTGAGCATCTGAAGCGCCTGCAACGTGCTGACAATGTCGACAGGATTTACTGCAGTCTCCTGGCTGATTTCTGCAAACCAGCACCAGTTTAGGTAAGAACAGAAACAAATTCCTCCACAACAGCCTATAACCGTTAGTTTTCTCCTCCAACTTTTACACAACTCCTCTCGAAGTGACAAGACACAAAATGCGTTGCAGATACTGGAGAAGGCACGTGCAGTACTACTGTTGCTGGATGACTTGCACCCTCTCCCCACCCTGGTTATCTGTAGCACTGCTGTGTAACTTCCCGTTGCTCATCTCGCTCCTGACAGCTGACTGATTGCACATAGCTTGAAGAACCGCAGGCTACGAATGCAAGCTGTGCAGAGCTGTACAGAAAAAGCCCAGCTCACCCAAAAACTGAAAGCCAGCCGAGACACCACCATGATTCAGTGATACTTATTTTAGGATCCAAGTTAATAAGGTGTAAACCTCTGAAAGATGTAGCTGCTTCTTCAGAACTACCTTGACATTTCTAAGAAATGCTGAATGCTTCTATGTGCCATAAACATAAAAATGCTACTAAAAGAAGTCCAAATAGTATTTTTCCAAAGTATTTGAAAGCCTCTCAGTGGAGCCTTTTGTTTTTTTTAATTAATATTCTAATCTACAGGTGGATACTGAATCTTTTTTAAAAATGTGTTTTTTAAAAGAACAAGCCAGTACATACTTTCAAACCTGGCTTATCTTTAATGGTGCAGGACTGGAAAGGAGCCATACCCAACTACAGGAATATTCCACTAACAGTGCTGCTACACAAACACTTGTATGAATGAGTCAAGCACGACCTGCCTCACGTTTGAGGAAAAGGAGTGAGTGAGATGCAGAGGTATGTTCCTGAACGAATTCACCACAAGTTTATGTAGCTTGAACACATACCTTTTATAGAGATCTCTTTTCCTTGGAAATTATGCAGGTAACGAAGCAGAACTTCCTTCCAGTAACTACGGTAGCTGATGAGACCTAAATCAGACAGAGGGCGTTCCGGAGAGCCTACTTTTTCTTCTACTTTCGAAAGCAAATAGCCTGTAAAGGAAAGAAAACCTATTTATCCTTCCCTAAACTACTCTCTGTTGACTGTCACCCTCTTTAGTACACGCAGAAATCAGCTATAATGAAAACTGCTCAACCACCACCATAGATATGTTCACTTTCTTGGTGAAATTGTCATGTTGGACAGAAAATGTTTCCAGAATTTCTCTCTCTCTACTTACTGAAGTCAATGAGCATTTTGCCGTAACCTTGACGCATATATTGAGGCATTGTCAGGATACAAGAAACATTGTAGTTCAGAAAAGAATTCTTCTCCTAAAAACAAGAACAGAGAGGATACATTAACAGGTCTGGATCTGTACAAACAATGGGTATATCATAATCCCATCAGACTGAACAAGCCTGTGCAACTGATACAACACAAGGTGGAAGGAGCAGCAGCAGAAAAACCTGCCTAACAACAAGTAACACGATCATCCTTCAGCTACCAACCCAGCTTAGTGTCCTACTTTATTGTACATTAAACTGGGTGTTTGGTGTACAATTTTAAGCCTGGGATGGCTGGCCATGGAGCTGTACCTGAGAAGGAGCAGCCAGTAACACTCTCACTGCCACCTCTGTCATCTACCAGGTTTACATGCAACAAGAAAGTGGCCTAACACCAGCACTGTAACACTGAATGTGTATATTGAAATGTTCAGACAGGGAAGAGTCTCAGATACACTTATCCTCACAACAATGCAGATTTTTCTCTAAAGCTTTTTTTTTTTTTTTTAGATATTTATTCAGTTTTGACTTAGGTGATTTAAGGAATATAGTTTTCTGCACTTTATCTGGGAGAGTATTCTCCTACCTGTACAATTTCACTGACTGAGATATCTAAACTGATAACTGCATTGCACATATCACTGTGTCCGGAAGGGTAATCACTTTTTCTGTACTGAAGTAAGGACAACCAGGAAAAGTATTTCACTAATGTGCAGCAGAGATTAAACAAACACATTGGCTGTTTTGTAGGTAGGCAACATGTCTGAGCAAACAGTTGACAAAAATGGCTCCGACTCTAAGCTTGGCCAGGGACTTGTGGGATCTACTTAAGTTACTTGAGTAGCTTCTTCACGCACGATTTTTTAATTCCTTCAAGTACTTTATTAAAAAAAAAAAATCATGGTGTAAACATAATGCTCATTTTAATGTATTTTTCTCTACTTTTCTTTATTCTTACTTTTGCCTACATTTAAGACACCAGTACGCTTCCTAGCAACAATAGTTCATCTGGGCTCATTTGGTTTTTGCTAGTAATGAGGAGAGACGCTACAGCAAAGCACCTGCAATCCCTGCAGCAAACCGTGAGAACAACTCATGCAGATCAGGTTTGGAACTTTATCTACTCCTAAAAGCAACAAATCCTGAGACTGCAAAAACTTGGAGGGGAGATTCAGTGCTGATAACTGGTGTCCTAAATCTCGTTCTAGTCAGGTAGTAATGCGTATGTATGTATTTTCAACTAACCTTGGAGAAATATCCTATCAGGTGACAGCCAGTGTTGTCAGCTTCTGTCATGACATAGAAGAGGAAGGGTTCAACATCATAATAAAGTGTTTTATGGTCCAAGAAAAGTTTTGCCAGCAGACACAGGTTTTGACAGTAGATCTAGAAGCAAAAGGAGAGTAGGATACACCTGTTTATTACAGTGGAGCATCCCAAGAATGGACAAACACAGGCATGCAGGGGAAATGACAAGAAAATTCTGAATCATGTGAGAAATGACGTACAGTTTTTCAGACAGAGCAGCCGGGCCAGGAAACAATTCTATTTGTGATAAAACTTGATAAGCCTAGCTTCCTAAGGGTGGGAACTGACGTTTGTGATACCAATCTCTGAATGCCCAAAACATCACATCCTCAGTGGAGGGGAGCAGAAGGTTGGATCTCTGCTCGCTTGCACTGTATTGTATTAATCCCGTGCTTCAAAGTTATCTCTGGTAGCTAGAAAAGACTCCTCCCAACTTCCGGCAGTGCAGAATTTAGCTTCTGAAATTGTTTCTTTGTTCTTTCCTCTGAAGCCTTCAAGACCAGACACAACTAGAGACAGGGCACAAGCATGGTGCTACTACCTAGCACTGAATCTGCTAGTGCAGATTCGTGTTCTGCCCTTCAGCACAGGGTGAAGGAGGTCACCCTCAACAACACTCGGCTGCTTCCCACTCTAACCTAAATCTGACTGAGTATTCACAGTGAATGGAGATGGGCAGTAGCAATCTACTGAGACCAAGCACCGAAATCTTCCCACTAACTTTCAGAAAGGCATCTTGACACACATGTCCAAGCACGGTATGAGACAACAGGTGGAACTGCTGGAGCACAACAGCGCTGAGGAATAAACACCAAGAAAATGCAGACAAAACTACCGCCAGAATTGCAAGAATGGACAGATCAGACTCTAGTAGCCTTTCTGCAACTAGAGGGAGAAAGGGCCATTTGCATTCTGTTTCTCTACAGGAAAAGCAGCGCCCGGCACATTTGAAAGACAGACTCCACACTCAAGACCACCCTAATGATTGCAGTTACTTACCTTGTTCTTCTTCCCATCCACTTCAAACACCGAGATGGAGCCCTTGCGGTAGATTTCATCACCGGGTGGATGCTTCCAAACACACTTTGCCTATGACAGGAAAACAAAGTTAGGGTGACACTACTGTTTTAAGGGCGGAAAAGGTTACAACAGCTACTGGCTATACCAGGAAACATGCAGTCTTCTCACCTCTTGAAGCGAGCAGCTGAGCTAACAACAGTAAAGTTTTAAAATTTTTACATGCTGACATCAGATTTAAAACTCGGGAACTAGCTCTGCCCTAGCCCTTACCATGTGTCTGCGCAGTATTGTCTGGCTCTTCATGTATTTGAGACAGAACTCGCACATGTAGAGACGTCCCAGACGAGCATACTCCTCTGGGTAGGGAGAATGATACCAGGTATCCAGCTCGTAACGGCCAAAAGCGATTGTTTTGATCATATTGCTGCCTTCTGTGATCTGGCCCTGGAGCCGCAACTTTTCCTGTGAGTGAAAAAAATGGATGATTATTTAAGGAAAAAAAAAAAAAAAGAAGTAGGTAGAAAGGAAGGGGACCCTATTTATTTCCCTGAAGGAAATAATTGTCTTCAAGTCTTCTAAATTCATCTTTCGGTGTGACTATGTCTAATGGCCCCTCCCACAGACCTCGCCTCCATCAAACTCGGTCTCAGCCCTGTCCACAAGCAGGACAGTTACTGACTGTTCCCTTCATTAGGAGATGTCTGGTGAATCAGCACTTAGCAGCATGCTAGCACTGGGATCCTACTCTTTCTCCCATTAAAGCCATGTAAGCTCCTTGCCACTTCATGCTTCCTTCCCAACCTGTAGGGAGAGGATATAGCCTAATGCTGTGCCTCAGGTATCCCAGATGCAGTTGTCACTGGTAAGCATCAAAGTGTCTTTTGGTTCATCTCTGGAGACGGAAAGTAGCTTTGGGAAGCACCCACAGCAGCCTCAGCAATACAAGGTTTTGAGCTCCACAGTCACCAGCTACTGTCAAGATGACTTTTGTCTTTTACTGTCATCACTCCTTAGCCATTCTTTCACTGAAAACAAAAACCTATTAAATGGGACTGTTACTACTGATTCCTCTTGCAGGCACTGCAGTATTCAGGACTGCAAATGCTTAGCTCCAGCTGTACTTTCAGCAAACCCTCTGAACGACTGGTACTTAAACACTATCCTAGTGTAACGCTGCTGACTTGGCTGGGCTGTAGTTGCTCTTCTTATAAATTCTGATCCTATCTGCACAAGTACAACAAAACCCAGAAAGCATTCACGTTTCTAACACGGACATTTGCTATGAGATACACTATGAGTTAGAAGGCTCACCAGGTCCTCAGATGCCCGTGCTTGCGCTCTTCGGAAAAGCTCGAGGTCATACTCACTCGTCAGGTTTTCAAGTAGAGGTTCCCTAGTATTGCCATAGGTTTGTCTGTGCTCCTAGATCAATAAAATAATAGGAGGTATTGCTGCCATGCTGCTATTAAGCTGTTAGATCTGACAGCTTTTTTAGCAGAGAATGTTGCAGGATGACTGGGAAAGTCAAACTCCTGCGTAGTGTGGTTTCATTCCAGACAGGAGGGAATGAAAGAATAAAATTACTGCTTTTACCGTGTATTTCTCTTTTTGCTCCTTGCTTAGTCCTGAGTTCCTCTTCTTCCTGAGCTCAGCTACTTTCTCTTTGTATCGCAGCTGTCTCTCTGTTGGTGCCTGAAAGAAACCAGAGGTGGAAACCTTCACTAGACTTCATCCACATCAAACATTTTTCTTCACCTTCCCACACTAAAGGACCTCTGTCCTGGCCTTCATTTTATGACGTTTGTTGCCTCTGAATCAAACCCTGTGCTAATAAGAGAGCACTGCCGGTACAACACTGGCATGCGAAATAGGAAATTTTTCTTCCTACCGCAGCTTGCCTTTGCCAAGGTACCTCAGTCCCACAAGACAGGGTGCACTGCTCATGCACTGCTTAATCATGTGGACAAGCTCAGAGCTGACTCATTAAGCCACCTTGACTCAAGTCCAAGACCCATGAACTGAAAAATGTAATTCCTCTGGTTCTATTCTTTTCTGTTTAGTCAGGGTAAAATTGTAGTTTACAGATCTGCAGGAATTCTCTTGTCCTGCACACAGAAGAGATCACCCTGAGAACAGCTCCAGCCTCCTTTGAAGCATTACTGACCAATGCCACCTCTCTGGTCTCACTAGCTGCTCCTGTCTCTCCTTTAAGGGATACAGTGAATTGCCCTTGCTGAAACAAACTGGAGATGACAAACAGGGAGTGTCAGGACTCTGCACAATAGCTTGTCCGAGAAGTGAATAAGAGAGAGCAAGTTAATATTGTCGCTGGAAACCACAAGCTGAGGTTTTTCCACTGTTAACCGAGCAGCCACTCCATCGCATGCAGACTGCCTACCTGGTGTCTGGTGGCGTGCCTGTTGTTGTCATCCTGCCGATGGGCCAGCATTCTCTCCTCAATCTGCTTATCCCGGCTCTGTGCTCGCACCTGGAAGCCAAAACTCCTCTGTCAATGCTGCGGCAAACTACTATCAAAGCCCTCATCTTTTTTCTTTTCTCATTTAGGTGAATTTTCTGAACGGTAATTCACAGACGATTTGACACACAAACACTGCTGTCTTACAGCTAAAGACATCAGCTGAAACATGTTAACTATTTTCTGTTCACAAGTGACAGGTTTTGGCATTTTGTTCCAACACAAACAAACGGAAGATCAAACAGAAGAGTCATTTACCTTGCACTCATCTGCTGAGAGATTATGATATAGTGGGCATCCCGATATGGAGAAGTGTCGCTCATGTTTTCCAGTTAGGTGTCCTGCAAGGAACCAGAAATAACCCCACTTTTAGCATATGATCACACAGAAATTTAAAAAGTATCCTAGATGGGCAAATACCTCATATGAGCTTCTCAAGGAGCATGCTCAGTTTATTACCAGTGTAATAGGAGAAGCACACTTCACGGTTCACGGCACAAGCTTTAAGAACAAAGGAAAACATTTTTCATGCTAACTCAGAAGCTGCACGCCATGCAAGCAGCCAGGTATATTAGAGGTCTGCAACAGTTTTTCTGAAAACCTGCTTCTGGGAGAGACCAGGAGCCTACCTGCAAGACTCTACATTTTCCTCCCACACCTGTGCTCATACTCCTAACTTGTTCTTTATTTTATCATCCCGCAAACACTCCTAGCCAGAAAACATCTCCGGGAAGAATATACCTGCAGCTATGCTTCATATCCCTTCTCTACACTCCCTTCTCAGTAATACTTCTGATCCTAATGAACTGCATATTGCTAGGACGTATAACTCAACTGAGAGGGTATTTGAATATCACAGCAGGAAGGCAAAAACCAACAGATTAATCCTGGAGCTGAAATTACCTAAAGAGTTACAACCAGGAGTGGGACATTTCATGTTGAAATTGTAGCTTTCATGGAAGCGGCGGCGCTTAGGGCGGTGAGACAGGTCACTTCCAGAATCCTTCATGGACATGTCCTTGGCAATGCTTTCATCATGGGATACATTTGGACTGGAGATATCAATATCAGACTCTGAGGAAGGGGCATTCCCGGTGGGGGTACGAGGTGGAGACTCATCGTGATCCGCTGCATTTTTAGTGTCTGAATAAGGATCAAGATGTTACAAATTTGTCTGAAAGAAAGCTTTCAAAAAAATATGTAAAGACACTCTGGACAGCTGTCTCAAACCCTCTATCCTCAGGATATTACACGGTGCCCTCAGAGAGCCGAGTCACATACTCTTTCCAACAGCATTCTGCAAACTTTAAACACCTCACTGCACCTCACGTACCTCTATCAGAAAAGTCAACCACTTGCTCAGTCTCCGACCCAGATGAGCGAGTCTGCCGGAGTGGGTATTTCTTTGGAGTCACAGGAGCAGGCTGCTGTTGGCTGCGGGTTACCCTCCTCGTAGAATAGACCGGCTCTTCTGCTCCAAATGATGGCGGATTACGAACTGGGCTGGAATCTAATTCCATAGAAACACCATAATTACACCCACAATAACCACTGTAAGTCAGACACTTGCCTCACACGTGCTCTGAAGTCTGTAATACCAACACCTGCGAGCTGAGGATCAACACAGGGTTCTGCCCCACTGCTCACTGCTGCACGTCATCACAAAGATATGCTCTGTTCTTCTCAACTTACATCTTTTGACACTTTCACCAACACTGAGGAATCTGGAATTAGATCAGCTTTCTCTGGACTTAATTAGCTAGTAATTACAAACCAGCTCCTACTTGGAAAGCTAAAGAACGATTCATTTCGATAAGAACTATCAGTGTTTAGATAACCCTTGGGAACAGCAAGATTGCTTCTGGTATGGAGCTATATTGGGGACCCTGTCTGTGGTTTTGTGATTCTATACTGCTCATAAAACAATAAAACAATTATTCTGCACGAAAATAATGCTTTCATAACCTAGGAATATCACAGGCATCCCACACACGTCCAAACTACCTTTCCTCTTGTTTTTAAGACCTAATAACCAGACGATCATGCACGTATATTTCACACCTGAAATAAAATCTGTGGCAAAACAGATTCTTTACCAAAGCATATACATGGAGCAATGGAAAGAAGTTATTATCTACTGTCATTTCCTCCCCTTGATGCCAGATGGCAGCTCGTTAACTAACAGCCAAGAAATGACTACACTAACACTAAAAACGAGGAGGTGGACACATTCAATGTTTCCTCTTACAATCTGGATGCCAAAGCAGAAGCATACAAAATAACTGGCAACGTGTTGATTACATTTATTGCAGAGTAGGGTCAGCGTCAGCAAGTCATGAAAACACATCTTCCTTTGCAGTACAGAAAACCCACAAACAAACAAACAAGCAAAGCAAACAAAAACAGCTTTCACCCCTAGGCACTCTCTCTCTAACTTGGCTCTGGTACCAATATAACTGACTAGATGGAAAGCAAATTTTTAGAGTTCTCAGAAGAATCAGGCAAAGCTGGCAGCAGAATCACGGGGTTTGATTCCCACGTCCTTTAACAAGCAGACAGCTTTACTTTTTGAACAGGGAATACTCAAGTTTTGATTTCCACCACCATGTAATCTTTAGATCATACTACCTCATTTGTGCAATATGCACTTATAAAGACTGCTTTTTGCTGTGGCACATTAATAGCCAACGAAAAAAGTTAAATGTTTTTATTTAGGTATAAACTCCACACATTTAAGCTCTAAGGGTCGGGAAATATGGAGGACATTGAGCCTCTTGTTGCTTTAGAGACTGCTTTTCTTGTCCTTGTTTAAGAAAACAAAGCATTTACCTTGAGAGCTTTGACTGAGTCTGGCCGAGGAACGAGTCACACGGGCAGATCGTCGTGATGTGCCATCGCTTTCAGAGCTGTCCGTATGCTCAGGATCAGTAGAGAAATCAGAGTCTTCTGTTCCATCTGAGCTACTGCCCGCGTTCCTCTGCAATACCACAGACCCAGACATTAGCACAGGAGCAATTACACTTGCATATTGTATTTATATTATGAAAAAAAAAAGAGAAAATATTTTATGCTAGGTAGATAATTTCAAGCTGACACAACAATCTATGCAAACTAATAAATGTCAATTGTACTGTTCTGCAGAAAGTATTTTAGTTTAGTAAATATGCAGAGTCAGACAGTGTCTTCAAAAATAAAAAGTTTCTGCAAACTGATCCACTAGGAAAGATCCCAGCAGAACTTGATTTTATCTAAAGCCAAAGGTAAATGAAGGTTCAACGCTGGACAGGACACGCTCCGAGCTGGCCGTTCTCAGTTCGCTCTGCCAAGCCAGCAGCACTCCCACCCTGCCTGTCCCACACGGCAGAGGCAGCCCAGCAGAGCACCAGGCACCAGGGGAGCAGGCGGTGGAGAAAACAGATGGGCTCCAGCAACGAGGAGGGAGGCTGTGGAGTCTCCTTCTCTGGAGATATTCAAGCCCTGCCTGGACGCGGTGCTGTGCAGCCTGCTCTGGGTGACTCTGCTTGGGTGGGGGGTCGGGCTGGGTGACCCACAGAGGTCCCTTCCAACCCCTACCATTCTGTGATTCTGCAACGGCCAGACTGACTCCTCACCACTCAGGAACCCAGGGCAGCGTCAGGGCTCCCAGGGCAGGCAAAACGATGGCGTTCAGCGAAGAGGCTGGGCCAAAAGGGGCTGCGAACGCAGTTGTGTTCACCTCGCCTTGGAGCACCAGCGCGGCCCCCCGCACCGCGCAGGGGACCGGGCGGCCCTCTGAGGGAAGCAGGCCTTGGGAGTTGGCGGGCAGCCACCAGGCCCCCGAAGATCCTTCCCCCGCCCTGCCCGGCAGACCTGACCGGACAGCCAGGGTGCGTGGGGAGGGGTCGGTGGACCTTGGTGAGAGCGGCCGGACCCGCGGAGCGCGGGCGGAGGCAGCCCCGAGCGGCCGCAGGCCCTGAGGGGACGGGGCCCGCCTGAGGTGAAGGGCGGGGGCGGTTGCCGAGGCCCCCGCGCCGCTTTGTTTTGCGCCCAGCGGAGACTCGCCGGTCCCGGCCAATCACAACGCGCGTGGGAGAGGCCGAAAGGGCGAACCCACCAATGGCAGCCTGGAGAGCGAAAGGGCGTGCCCGCCGGGCATCACTGGCGGCAGGCACCAGCCTATCAGTGCAAGCCTCGCTCCCACAGAAACATCGACCGCGGGGGGTGGAGTGCGATGGGGGCAGGGAGAGAGGGAGAAACAAGGCACGCGCCGGGGAGGTGAGCACTGGGGGCGGAGATGGGCAATCGCGAAAACCAACCAGCGGCCAGCCCGGCAAGGCAGTCCGACCAATACGTGACCAGCTCTCCAACTGCCTGCCCAATCGGAAAAGCAAAGCGGCGGACGGCGCTGCAGGCGCGGGGGAGGGGAAACGGTAACCGTTGGGGGCGATGAGTGACGAGCAAGATGGCCAATCAGCGCCTAGCGGGCCCGTACGGGAGCCACTCAGGGAGCGAGCGAGGCGGGCGCTGGGGGCTGAAGGCCGCTATTTTCCCCCCCGTTTTGTGCCCGTGAGATGCAGCGGAGGGTGTGGGAAAGGGGGGGGAAGCTGCGGCCCGAGCTCACCGGTCCCCCCGCCGGGCGCCTCCCCGGTTCCCCGGCCGCGCTCACCTTCCTGCGCGGCATCCTCGGCGGGGGCGGGGGCAGCGAGGTTGGCTGGTCCCCGGCGCCCCCGGCCCGCGAAGCGGCGGTCGCCGCCGTGTTGGCGCTGGCGGGCTCCGTGGTGACAGCCGTGTCTCCCGTCCTGCGGCAGATCTGCTCCGGCGGCGCCAGCCCGCTCCCGCCGCCGCCGGTCCCTGTTCCCTGCTCGGTCCCTCACGCTTCCGCCGGGACACGGTCCACACCCCCCCCGTCACGTGACCCCGAGCCAGCCTCACGCCAGCGGGGGCTGCCATCTTGGATTCGGACAGGTATTCCGGCGGCGCCGCTGAGGGTGAAGCTGCCGGCGGCCATCTTGGGTGCGGGCTGAAGGGTCTTGGCGAGGGGCTGGGGCAGCGGCCATCTTGGGTCCGGGTGTGAAGTCAGCGGGCGCCCGGGGACCGGAGCGGGTGTTTTCCCCAGGAAGCCATGTTGGGTTCGGGCAGCCTGACCCCTCCCGCCGGGGCCATTTTGGGGCCGGGCAGAGGCGCGTCGCCGTGTCCACGGAGTGATTGGGTGGAGGAAGGCGGTGAGTCCCCGTTGCTCTTGAGGCGGAGGCGGGGAGCGCCGCGCCCCCGGCTCTCCTCCCGCTGAGGGGTTGCCGCCGCCTGCCCTGCGTGCGGCCTGCCGGGGGGAGAGGCCTCTCCCGGGGTCTGGCTCCGCGCTGGGCCGGCCCGGGGCGGGCCGTCGCAGAGGCCTAGCGGGCCTGCGCGGGCCGCGCTGCTTCGGCCTCTCATTCGGAAGGGCCGTTGCCGTGAATTCATTTCCCCGCTCTCAAAATACCGTTCTGGCGGGGAGGGGGTTTATTGGTTGTAGTTTTGCCTGTGTAGTTCTCTCACGGGCGGCTTTGCCCTGAGCTGGGGAGGCCCGGCGCGGTTCCCCGGCGGCGGCTCTCGCTGGCTGGGGCCTGTGGCGGGCCTGGGGCAGGGAGGCAGAGGGTTCACCTCTGTGTGGTGCCTGCACAGGCCGAGCGCTCCGCGGGAGCTGTGTCCCTGGGTGTCATTAGGCTGGTAGCTCGTTATATGTAGTGTATCAGCAACATTAATGTGATAGTGCTGTCTGTGAGCAACAGTGTATTGCTTTATGTAAACACTTGGGTGAAGATAAGTGTGTTTAGTTAAACACATGGTTTCTTCCCAACTACAGTTATCTCTAGGGATTATGAAATTCTCAGGGCCTAATCCTGTAATTCTCGTGAGTGTGTGTGACCCGTAGTCATGCAAGTAATACCATTTCTCTCATTCTGAACTGTTCTTGCTCCTAGGTGTATCCAATCTCCTGTGCAATGTTGAAAGGCAAACCTTCCGAACAAGTCAAGATGAAATCCCTCTGCTTTTGCCGAAGCAGAGAGGAATGGGATGCAGTATGTAAAGTGGGAATGTACGTATTGTTTACAAATAAGCATACATTTGATCTAGGAATTGTACACATTTAGCCCAGGAAAACTGTGGGTGTGTGAATGACGTGTTAGTAAGTCTGGTTATTTCAGTGAACCAGTTTGCGAATGTACTGAGAGGTGGCTGCAGGAGAAAACACTGCTGCACAAATGCATGAATTCTTACCTTATAAGAAAAAGAAAAGACTGCCTGGAGCTTAATAGAACTTCAAATTGTAGTTGAGCCAAAATCTAGTGCTAGACTGGTGAATGTTACGCTCTCAAAGTATTACACTGACCTGAAATGTTTAATTCAAGATAAATTTGGGATGGACTGAAGCATCTCCTCAAAAGGCAAGAGGAGTGGGAACAAAGAAAAGCAGTAAACTATTCTGTAATGGAAAGAACAGGGAGGAATTAGTCCAAACGCTTTGTAGTTGCTCATCTCCGATGTATTTTCTATGAGACAAAGCTCGGGCCTCACAAGAGTGAATGTGTCTAATGTTGCAGACTGATGAAGGGCTCAAATGGAAATGTGGCAGTTAGGAGCAATAAAAAAGATTTCAAAGTTTGTAGATTGCAACTTCATCTTTTCTCTCTTCTTGCATTAACTGGAATCTGCCTGTGGTAGAAAAATGACAGCTTAAAGACTGGTTCTAATGTGACATATTTGGACCTTGCAAATATCTAAATTCAGCTGCAGATTTGCTTGAGTGAAGAAGGCTGAAGAATACGGTGGCCCTGTGAAAAGTTGCACGTTACCACTACCACATCTCATTGAAATAGTTGCCTGGTAAAGACAGCTGAGGGATTTTTCTTTCAAAAACTCTGCATTACGAGAGCTATAGTGCTTAATTGTATCAGATAAACAAATAAAATATTAATTAGAGATTCTAGGTGTTACTGAAGCTTGTGTGAAATAAGTTGTTTATGATAAATGCATATTAGCAGGGCTTACAACCACCAACAGGATGTTGTTGGGAAACCAAAGCAAACAGAAGTGGGTGGTGTTTAATAACTTTCCTAGAGGTGGCAGTACTTGAACAGAAGCCAGGAATCCCGTTCCCTGTGCTGTCTTGTCTCATGATAATTAAAATGGTGATGCAAACTGTAAGTCCTCTGTGCAGTTTGAACGCTGAATTGACATAACTCTGGAGCATCCACTGTGCGTAGAGGAGGAGGTAGTGAGAAGGGAAGATGGCCCTTCATTTGCTGGGCTGTCTTATGCTATCAGAAGAGCGACAGTCAGACCATGTAATGACTGCAGCAGAGCTTGCAAGAACTCTTCTGTATGTGTGTATCTACCAGTAGAACAGAGTGCAAGGGTTTAACTTACTGCTGCTACACTTCAGTTCAAAGTCTAGCCAAAACTTAGAAGCCTTCTGGCAGAAAGAAAAATCTATTTTTAAATCGATTTGATGAACAGCCCTTGGCCATGTGGTCTGTACTAGAGAGGCTCCAGGCCTGGCATTTGTTGGAGCTGAAACTGCAGGTCTGCTCTGGGGAAAAACACAAAGGGATGTGAAACATGAAGGGCTGCGTATGCCGGCGGGTGCCTTCCCTGTTGGCATCGCCACTAGATGTCAGTGCATGAAACCAGTTCTGAAACCAGCATGCACAAGCTGGCGAAATTGGGAATTGGTTTGGGAATAGGGGGAGCGATTTCTTCAGGCTGCAGAACGGGTGTAGCTTCTGCTTACAAGGGTCTCAACAGGGGTTAAGCTCCCCTTAATAAGGTTCTTAAGACAGACTTGCAGTCTCTTAACTCTGTCATAATTTTCCGAGTAGGAAATTTGGAATTCCCTGGTGCTATACCAGGAGAAAGTTTAGCAAGTGCTTTATAACTTGAAATTTCATGTTAAATCTCACAAAAGTGGTTTTTGGTTTTTAAATCCTTGATTACTGAATATATGTAGGTGCCAGATTGCCACCGATGTAAGCAGAGTTAGCTACCTGAAATCTCTTGGCCCGGAAGATCTTGCTGAATCTGTTGAAATCTCTCTAGGCCTTTAGTCTCACTAAAACCCTTTGGAATTTAGGGTTAGGTACATTCACTGTTGTATTTGGAAAAAAAAACAAAAACCCAACCAAACTCTTGCCAAATCTTAGAAAATATAGGCAATGAAAAGGGATTTTTTTTGCCAAAACCAATCTCCATAAACAGGCACAGGCATCAATAGGTTGAAATTAGGTTTAAAACTCTAATCTCTTGCCTTGGTTCCTGCTTGCTCTGGAGACATGGCAATGGGTGAGCTGCCTGCAGGATCTTAATATAGCCATCACTTACATTAGTGATAGTATAAAGTAGGCTTGCTTATGTAGGAGTTGTTATGAAGTAGAAGAAATGCTTGTAAAGTACTCCAGGTTTTTCAGTTGCTAAGTGCTTTATAAATGCTAAAGCATTCACTGTAATTGCTTTCTGTGTTATTTGCTGTGATGCGTTCCTGCAGGGCTAGTTTACCTACTTAAGCATGTTTTAAGGCAAGTGAGAGAAATTTTACATAATGAAAATACACTATAACAATATCTGAAGTGCTGTACTTGAATAAATCTTACTTGCTTTTAGATATCATCTCAGTCCAGCTCTGGGGCCTAGGGTTTCAGAAAGACTTGAATAACAATGAAGAGCTGCAAAAATCCAGAGCACTGTTACACAGATATGAAGATCCAGGCCAGCTGCTGCTTTTACTGTCATGTCTTCAGAAGGTGAGTGGAGGAGGCTTCCCTCAGGTTTGAGTTCCAGCTTAATATTTTTAAGTGTTTGGGTTGAGGTTTGGGCGATAAGAGCAGCATCAGAGAACCTCTTGGCCCAAGCATGTAAAGCCTGAAGAATTCCTGATCCAATTTGACATGTCCCTATATGGGAGTGGGTCACTGTCTCTCACAAGGGCACTTTCACTATAGAATAACTGAGGCCTAGCTGCTGTTTGCGGGCTGTATTTTTGGACAGGGCCTGAGCAACCTGATCTGCATTGGCCTGGCTCTGAGTGGGCGTTGGAGCCTAAATTATGCTGACTGTGAGTAGCTGAGAAGCTTGAACTTGGTCCTTGACAAAGTATAGTCAGTGGTGTGCAGCCAGGTTAAATGCAGATACATGTATGCAAATGGTCAAAAGTGCAAGGCACAGAATTGACTGTGGTAGAAAATCTGCTGTGGAACCTGGGTGAGCAACGAGCTTGGCCCTGTGTGTTTTTGAGTCTTGACTTCTGTTTACAGCTGAAGAGGCCAGCTCTCCAGGGGGCCTTGGTACAGTTCAGAAGCAAACCCAACAGCAGGGCATATCTTTCATTTGGACAGTCGTAGGGCTGAAGCTAGTCTAGGCTGTGGGATTTATTTGCAGATTGGCACAGTATTTTTTACTTGCACGTTAAAAAATCATCAGTTGTTGCACATCAGGAGAACTTCAGTTTTGAGAGAATGTGTTTGCAGACAGTTCAGCAAATAACTGGGTTGTGTGTGTGTGTTTATTTTTTTTAAAGCCTGAAGCTGGTTTAGATTTGAATGGATACTGACTTGTAGTATAAATAGTCACAGAAACCCCTGTGTGGAGAATTGTGGCCAGGTACCATGCCTTGAGCTGAAGGTCTTGCAGACCACAACTAGCTGTAGAGGGATAGGGCTGTCTCAGTAAACTTGAACAGAATCCATGCACTTGCTCTTTCCCTGGGGCTCTGGCATGCAGGCATCTGAGTGGAGCCTGTGTTTTCTGGCATCAGGAGCAAGGTCAATCCAGTTTGGCCTACATATTTTTTTCTTTTTCTTTTTTTTTTATTGTAATGGAAAAAAGATCCAGTCTGAGTTTTGCTGAAAGCAGAAGTTTTTCACTTAGTTACAGCCCAATATAGCCACACTTCCTGGTTCCCTCCCTCCCTCCCCTGGGTCTCATAGTAGAATCTAATTATTAAATAATTGCAAGAAAAGTACATTTTGCCCCAGCAGGACTAAAGCCTATTGATAGGCTAGATATTTTTATGCCATCCTTGTCCTGTTCCTGCCAAAATGGGTTATTTTTTGGATTCTCTTGTCTGCTTTTGGATTTGTGATCTGCTGCTTTAATACATTCCTTCCAGTCTAGGCAGTGCTCTCCAACTGCCTGGCACTGATGTTAATGCCTTGCTTCCTAATCAATCAAGTCCGCTGCATGCTTCCTTAAAGGAAAACTCTGCTCATGTTGTTCAGGCCAGTGACACAAACTTTCACAGGTGTAAGAAACATTTGTCACCAAAAATGACACTGATGTGGGAAGTAAAGGCGAAACTTTATCCTGTTTGGCATTTCTGAGCCCATCCTGTGGGCAGTTTTTTCATAAAACTGACTGTGGTACTGTGGGCAACTAGCCACAGACTTTGGAGCTCAGTTTCCAGCTGACATGAATATGTTGATTGTAGGAAGAACTGTGAGGATATTAAGAACTGGTTGTATGTGAGTGTAGTAGGGACTTTGCTTGCTCCACTAGTTAAAGGCTGGTCCCTAATCACCATATTCTGTGCCTTGGGTAGCCCTGCAGTAGTGGGGGTAGAGGGATAACTTAGGATGTACCTGCTGTTTAGATCCAGAGTGAAAACAGGAAACAGAGAAACCAAATGCCACCCCAAACTAAAGGGTGGAGTGTACTTGGAGGCTCAACCAAAGGTCAAGAAAATAAGCAGCCTTAAGACAGAGTAAGAGAGGATTGTAGTAAGACAAGGTGGAAGTAAGAACCAGAGCTAGGGAAAACAATTTTGAGAACAATAGGCTATTGCCAGTTTGGTACACTGAGCAACACTGTTGCTGGGATGGTCTGATTTAGTCCGATATCAAGTATGGATCAGTTTGACTTCTCTGTTTAGGCAGGTTTGTCTTTCCCTCGGTTTCCTAGGAGACCTGTTAGCTCTGTGCCTTAACACTGAAGGAGCCAAAGAAACACCAAACTGAATGCAAATTGCCCATAGAGAATCAATGGAGAATGGGAGGATATATCTGGAGGAAGCATATCACAAGATAGGAGCAGTAGCTTTTACACCAGTTTGTATGATGTGATATGATCACTGTCCTTTATACCTTTATACCTCTAATTTAAAAAAACCATGTTGTCTTACTTGGAGAAATTTGTCAGAGAAGGTTGGGGTGAGCAATGTCACTGCTTTCTGGGGGCTTGTGTCCCGTTAGAAGTGCACTGCTGCAAAATGGCTGCTGCTAGGCTAAGGTGTGTCTTCCAGCTGGAACTGCTGATTTCCTTTGAAACTTCTGTTTTTGTAATTATTCATGGCCAGAAAACAAGTTTCTTCCCATATGAACTACTGGCTTGCTGAGCTCCGAAGTGAGCCAAGTAGGTTATTTTCTTCAGTGTCTGCATTTTTTCCTAATTACATTGTGCCAGTTGTTACCACACAGTTTTATTTACCTGTGCTTCCAAATTCCTAAGTTCCATGTTCTAGAAAAGTCCAGCAGGACTTCTTGGGGAGCTTGTCTTGGGACTGCCTTGTTATCTATGAGGGAATAATATTATTGTGCCAAATACAGCCCTTTATGTAAATGCTTTTTTTCTATATCACATTTGTAACACTCTCTTATCTAATTTGGTTTCAGGAAATAGAAAGGTAATGCTGGGTGACTGAGCTGCCATGCTTTACCAGACAGTAGCTGATAAACTAGAGCTCTAATTGCTGACCCTTTTCTGTGCAAACGGAGGAAACCGTGGGTTTGCTGATCCTAAAAACATAAAGCTTCCTTTACCACTCCTTCTCTTAAGCAAGCTGTCATTCCTTAGTGGTGAACATTTTACATCTAATGCAGCCCATGTTATTCTGGGAAATCTTACTAAGTCTCTGATGTTGGTTAACTCCAGAATCTGTGTGGTTGGGCATGGGAGGAGAAATAAGATCATCCCTTAGGATGAGATAAGCAGGATCTACCAGCATAGATCACTAGTCCTGGTGTCCCCTAGCTCTGTTGTGTTCTGCTGCAATCAGCCTTTGTGTGTCACGTTGGACAGTCCAATGCCAGCTCCTGCATAGATGCACAGCCTGGCACAAAGCGGGGGATTGCCCTGAATGCCATCAGCACTAATGGTGATATGAAGGCAAGTTGGAAATCGTGTACGCAAACTTCTGCAAGTGTATGATGGAAGGATCCCAAAGAAGATGATAAACTTGATCCCCGCTGTGTCTGTTTTCCAGCAGGAGAAGTTGCGGGGTCACAGCAGTGGGATGATCAGGCGGCTCTTGTAGTAGATAGAAGGAACCCAAGCAGCAGCGGGGGATGTTGCAGCAGCAGGTATGAGACGCTTTATTATAGCTGCAGTTCTGAGACCCTTGCTAGTTTTGAACTGATTTGTCAGTAGCTGACTGACTGCTCTCCTTGGTCTCCTTGTATTCATTTACATGCTCTGTTACGAGGTTGGCAGTGCTGGAGAGCAGTGATTACTTTTAAGTGCACTCCTTTCTGGTATATTGATGATTCATACTATTAGGAGAGGCTTCCTGCCTTTCTGTGACTTAGGGAAAATGATCTGTTTCATAATGTCTCCTTACTCTTAGCAGGGCTTGTGCTCTGTTCCCAAAACTCCCACTGTTTTCACTGCAGGCATGACCAGACTGTGAAATAGCTTGGCTGGTCTGCTGAATAATCTGTTAGTCTCTTTTAATAAACTGCAGTTTTATTTATCTTGCTGCTCTTTAGAGCTTTTCATCTCAAAACATTTGAGTGCAGAAACTGTCCAGTAGTGAAGTGCAGCCATCTCTCTTGGGGATAGAGTGGGAGGCAGACAGGCAGGCATTTTACTCCACGGTTTAGTGTGAGAGGAATTTTGTTCAAGGACAATGAGGGAAAGCTTAGCTTGTATGCTGAATGACCCTTTGATCTTCCATGTTCATGCTCAGCTGATCAGGACTTTAAATCTAAGCTCTGTCTCCCTCCTACCCATAGCAAACAGCCAGAAATACAATCTCATTTAGGAGTGGAGCGCTGGACCAGAATGACGGCAGTGGCAGCTGTTCAGCCTTCCACATTTCCTATTTGCCTGTCACTTCCTCAAGTGCTGCTGACATAAAGCTGAGGAGTGGTGGGTAGCAGTTATGGGATGTGTAGTAGGGTGTGCTTGAAGGGGTCCAGTGGGGAAGGGAAGGCCTATTGCACAAAAATATTCTCCTGCATGTGTCTAAATCCCGAGGAACTGGACAGTGCTGTGGTGTTAAAAGGTGACTTTCTGGAACACACAGGATGGGTCAGCCCGTAGCCATGAGATGCATTTGATAATTCTGAAGCTTTGTGGCGTTTGCTCGTCGTGATGAAATGACTGGCTTGCTGAGGCTCTGAAAACTGAGAACAGTTAGCTGGTGGTGTGGTAGGTCAGCTCTGCTCCTGTGCAAGGTGAGGTGGCTGCAGAAACCACTGCAGCAGAAGCAGTGGAAGCGAGCAGGCAGAGCGTGGGGAGAAGTTGGATCCTTGACCCGCAGCCCTTGAATGGTTGTGAAAGATTGTGTTACTTCTGCTACTATGCAGCACATCATTAAGAACCTTAATTACGGGGAGGTGACTGCAGTGCGTAGGCTCGAGCGTAGCCTGCAGGAACATAGGAACTTTACTTTTACAATGCTTGCTCTGTGGTGTGTGTGTCTTTGTTGGGGGAAGATACAGAGAGGCTTGTTCTTGTTGCAAATGAACCAAACTTGGCTGGCTGATAATGTGCAGCTCATCTGAGTGAAATGGCTGTAGCCCATTTGATAGGTAACAGCTGGTGCTTTCTTGCTTCTTCCTACATAATAAAGCAAATATGAGTTTTTAAACCTTGAGGGAAGCATTTGGAGAAAGCAAAACTTGGACTTGAGACACAGCAGTGCTTAGCTTAGTTGTGCCGAACCACTTCATTATTTTTTTTCAGTATTCCTTGCTGTATTTATAGCATGAGATACGGTGAGAACAATCAGAGGCACAGCTGTGTGACCTCCTCTATCCTAAAACAAAACAGCACAAAGGAGTGAATAATTTTAGTTTGTTCCAGCTGTGGGTATTGGGTTCAAATTGCAATGCCTTAAAAAGTGTGGCAGAGAAACTGAAAGGTGAATTTGAATTTCTAGGTATAAGGACTGGCTGTGAAGGGCTCCTAGAAAGGTTGAGCTACCAGTCTGTTGGTGAGAAAAGAATATGGTCAAAACTCCTCTATTTGGCATTTGTAACTATTTTTCATTGTGGTTTTGTGTTCTTTTGAACACCTGTATTTTGGTAGTTCCCTCTCCATTTCTTACGTTTAATGTCCTGTTTCTTTGCTAATAGCTACTATGGCCCTTGGGAGGGAAATATTTTCAGGAAGGGTGTCTTTGCCGTGAAGGAATGTCTGTGTACAGGGTAGCAGCAAGGTTTCAAAGATCAGCTCGGTATGATTTTACCTTGTTTGTGCAGCAGGAGCTGGGGTAGGAAGAACTGTTGGGAGAACAGACACTTGAAGACCTGTGTTTAGTTTAAAACTTAATTTTAGGTTGTAAGACGAAGTGAACAGAGAAATACTTGAACTGTGTTCTGGCGAATGCTGTGAGCTCTCAGAAATGCCCTGTCACTGCTGCTGGCCTGGAGTGATCCTCTGCCCTTAGGACAGTCCTGAGCAGAGATCATTGTGCCTCCTGGTGTGACTGGCTTTCTGCCTTATCAGAGATCTTGCAGCGCTCTGTGCTAGAGGAGATAGGGATGACTAGTTTGATGGGTGGCATTTTGTTTGTTTACTAAGCTCTAATAACCAAAGCTGTGGTTTCTGTCTCATCTTTGCTTCCATCGGGAGGTACGTTCTGTCTCTTGCTTTGGTGTTGCAACACACGCCACCTCTTCCCCCCCCTCAGGGCTTTTCTAGAAGCGAGAAGATGGCACTGTCTGGTTTCCCATCTGTTGCCTGATTACGTGCAAACCGAAACAGCCGGCCCTGCGAGCAGGGAGATACAGGAAGAAGATGGGGAGTGCTGCTCTGCTGCGATAGCCACAGGGGGAGGCCAACTGTCTGCTACTGCCACCGCTTCTCCTCTCCCGAGAGGCTGGCACGAAGCCCAGGCCGCTTTGCCACCTCGTGCCTTTCCCCCTCTTCTTATCTAGCCCTGCCACAGCTTCCCAGGCTCCTGGGCTGGCTAGATCAGCCCCACGCTTTTTGCTGGGATGGATGCATCTTGCTGTAAACCCACATCACTGCAGCTGTCTGGGGGCAGAACAGAGGCCTGGACCCGCACCGGGTAGAGTCTGCTTGTGAGTTTGGTGGAAGTATGGTGAATGGAAAGGGCAAAACATAATGTCCTTTAGTTGAGGACTAGTTAGAGTAAAAATGTGTTTTAGGGGACTAGAACAAGGGGGAAAAGCCTGTGTGTTGTGATGTCCTTTCAAGAAATCAAACAACGTGGTATAATTATAAGGTTTAAACAGACGTGATCAGAAGTGGTGCTTGAGGAGCAGGAGGTCTGAGAGTGGTCAGTGATGGCGGCTGAGGCCCTGGGCAGGGGGAGGACCTTGTCCTCTGCGCCTGCCGGCTGTGGGGTGGCAGGGATGGCTGGAGGTGAGGTGCCCTGGAGGAGGCTGATCCTGAAAAAGGCTGTGGGGCCAGGTTCCCACACGCTTGGCACTGGGAAAACTGTCTTTCATACTTACGGCTTCCACTTTGCCTCCCCCAAAAGCCTTGGCACCCCAAACCCTGAGCGCTCCCTTTTGCCTATGGCCTGATCCAAAGCTTTGGCTTTGTCATTCCTGAGGCCGTATTCCCCTGCAGCCTCTTCTCTAGGCCCACAAACGGGTCTGTTCTCCGACTGTTGTCCTCTCACTTCAGCAGCAGTGGGTTTCTGCAGGTGACCTGGGATGGCAGAATGGAAGGAGCAGAAATTCTCTGGAAACAGGAGCTTTGCTGAGCTCCTTTGGGTCAAGGGCATGCAGCGGGGGGAAGGGAACCCAAGGAGAAGGGCCTGATCCAGCTCCTGCTGCCGCTGGTGTTCAGGGCTCAGACCTGCGGGCAGGCCAGGGGATGAGTCGTGCCCGGGGCACAGTGTGCAGGATGTGGGCAGTGAGGTGCTGTGGCCTGATCCTGCCCAGCCTGCGCTGGGGTCTGCACCTGAGCTGCTCACGCTCTGTCTCCAGCACCAAAAAACCCACTTCAGCATTTCTATTTCTGTTCTCCTTTCTCCAGCTATATGTATGTATTATTTTGTTTTAAACTCTGAATTCAGCCTGGGGGGGGGCTGTGGTGCAATGTCTCAAATTCCCGAGGGGTGCGCTGACTGTGGCTCCCTCCGCATAACGCCTGTGTCGGAGCTTCCCACAGCGCCTTTCCCAGTTGGAAGGCGAATGGCTGCAGCCATGGCAGAGCTTGGGATTAAGCAGAGGGGGGGGGAATAACAGAATCCCAGCATGGCAGGGGTTGGCAGGGCCCTCTGTGGGTCACCCAGCCCAACCCCCTACCCAAGCAGGGTCACCCACAGCAGGCTGCACAGCACCGTGTCCAGGCGGGTCTGGAATCTCCAGAGAAGGAGACTGCACAGCCTCCCTGGGCAGCCTGGGCCAGGGCTCCATCACCCTCAGAGGGAAGAAGTTCTTCCTCAGGTTCAGCTGGAGCTTCCTCTGCTTCAGTTTGTGCCCATTGCCCCT
>Ga0065711_1030091_pt1 | contig 33751 bp, 15 predicted proteins | sample Hoacrofraction12_FD_59098 | JGI IMG/M metagenome (GOLD analysis project Ga0065711, IMG submission 59098) | Hoatzin crop microbial communities from Cojedes, Venezuela - Epithelial fraction 12 v2 (version 2) | ecosystem: Host-associated > Birds > Digestive system > Esophagus > Crop | place...
TCCCTTGTCTTGCAACCGTCCGAATTATTCACAAAGAACCAAGACTTGTTTCTGACCACCTGAAGTGATAACATCCCCTACATGTTACATTTGTTACATTTACAGTTATCACCCACTTCAAATTTATTTTTAAAAAGGCAGCTTCAAGTGATAGACTTTGCTTACCTCTTTCTGCTAAATCGTGCTTTCAGTTGCCAGTAATATTGAGAGATAGGATGGATGGCAGAATTTGTTCTATTATTATTTCTAGTGAAATGTCCTTGAACTAAGCAACTCTCTACAATCACCATCTGAAATTATATGAGTCTTTGTGACATTTCAATGTTTGAGTTGTTATTATAATGCTATTTATTCTCTAGGTGTAATCCTTTTCTCATATAAAAAGGTAAAAAAAGTGGAGAAAACCAATCTCATTTGACTAATGTATAAGTAAAATCTGGCTCTTCAGCACTCTGAAATCTGACTTGTATGTGCTGTTGTGTGCCAAGATGAGTAAGGGTGATGGGTAGCTCTGGGCTATCTTTTCCAGCTCTCTCTAAAATGAAATTGAGTGGACTAAATTTTACAGCATTAAATGTTTCCCATGTTTGGATTTTAGCTTTTGTTACCAAGATATCCAGAACAGTTAGTGCATTATTTATTAGTAACTGCTCATTTCAAACATGTTATACAGCACTGACACTTTATTGATGTGAATTCATATGCTGGTTTATTATGAAGAATTTAAACACCTCTTTCTAGCATCATGTTTATGCAATATAAATTTGGTGTTGTAGAGTGCGATTGCAAATTTTTCATCCCTTTTTCAACAGAATTATTTGGCCTTTCTGCTTTCCAATGTGGATCAAATGAGCTTTCTAATAATAGTAATCTGTGATACTCATTTTATGGTGTATGATATATCAGTACAGGGATGCGGAGTGTCAAATTCTCAAAGGAATCCTGGAGTCTGAATGCAAAAGAAACCGGCATTAAGCTCACTTGGAAAAACTGGCTTATAGTCTGGGTATAGAGTGTTGGTTCTGCTTTATTCACATATCAGCTAAAGCTTTCACATTTTATTTCTGTGTAATCAGGCCTGTAGGTTTTTAAGTGCTGGAGACATCTCCGTTTTATTACTCATATCTGCTCTTGCTCACAAAGCAAGAAGCAGAGAGGGGCTAGCTGAGAGTGTAAGAAAAGTAAATAGCTTAATCAGGTGTTGCTAAGGGTTCTGCTCTTTCTCTTTGCCGCTTGTAGAGGTTACTAACAGCTTGGGTATATTACAGTTTCACTGTTTTGTGCTAGGCTTTCTGAAGAAAAACTTTCTACAATAAATTTTTCAGTATTTAAAAAATGTCTTCGACATTGTTGAATTTTGCAGATTATAAATGTACAAGCTAGGAAAAACCTTCCATTGTATCAAAATATTCCAGTTTTTCAAAACTGTGGCTTTTGTTTAATCTGCTTGCTCTTTGTCCTCTTGCAGGATGCCCATCTGGTTAATATCTATCTTATGAACCAACACTCCCCTGAGAAAGGCTGATCCAGGACTTAATGGATTTAAACTTAATTCTGGTTTTGCTTTTGGGATTGCAAAATTTTCATTCTAATTTTGAAGATATTTTCTCTAAAAATTGCTGTTTAATTTAAAATATTTATAGAATACTCTTGATTAAAAATAGTATTTTCTAAAGATTGTAGGTGGAATTTAGATTTTTTTTTTGCAGTCAAATATTGCTAAATTATTTGGAGTGATATTTTCAAATATAACTAAGTCTTCTAATTCATGGTTCTTCAGTAACAAATCTGATGTGTGCTACTCAGCCAGTTTTTTTACTTGTGTTTATTCCACTTGATGCAATCTAAATGTGATATAATACCAATTATACCTGTGAACACATCCAGGAATGAAAATGGGTATATTCAACAAGAGTTACCGTCCTTAAAATTGTGCTGAAGAGGGGTAATTACATTTTAGCTGAGAACTAATTCTAATTATTTTCTAAGGTTTTTCCAAAGACGTCCTTTTTCTTCCATGGAATAAGAGTTTGCTTGCAGTTCTTCAGATATTTCCCCCAAACCCTGTATTTCTAAACACATTAAATTTTTTGTAAATCTGTACATTTTACAGGGTTTTTTTTGTTTTCAGCATAAATTCCTGTGTTAGTAACTTACCTTTCAAGAAGAATTTAGAAGAGAAAGAATAAAACATTATTTTACAAATAGAATATCGAAAGATGCTATTTCATCTTAAGTCTGACTAACTTAGCTTTGATACTAATGTGCTACTGTAAACAGAACAGAATTTAACTGTGATTAAGGTTACAAATATATTCTTCTCAAGTGTTCTAAATATAATGCAGTATATAATTTAGTTTGAAAAGACAATTTAATAAAGGTCTTTTCTGATAGACTGAACTTGTAGTCCCCATGTAGATTATGATTACAAATTTTATTTATTTCTATTGTGCCAATAAAAGATAAATATTATGTGTGTATTATTTTAAACTAGGAACCATATTTAAGATGCATATTGACTCGGAGAATCTCTGTAGGGCTGACACAAATACTTGTAACAGTATTTCTCCTTTTATGCTAGAAGAGTAAAGCTGTGTTGTATAGTATGTGTCTGCATGGTGAGTGTGTAAATTATTTTAATTCTGTGATGTAGAAGTATGTCATGTCTCTCTGGTGTCCTCTTCCCTCTTAGATAGCAGTTTGCTACATATTTGTTATCAGTCAATACCAAGAACAGTGCTTTGAAGCTTGGGTAAACGATGGTTTCATGTTTTGCACAGGCTCATAATAGTTATGTCCTCAAGTAGAGTTGCAGTCAGCCTGTGAAGGCATGTTGTATACATTGTTGCATCACTTACTGAAGTCAAAAGAAACCAATACCAAAATGAAGTATAGATTTCTATAAGTGTGCAATCAGTACTGTGAAATTCTGGAGGTATGACGTGCTGATGTCACTGAACAGCCAGCTGCCCACAGCTTTTGATAGCCTGCATGTCCTTCAGCATGGGACTGTAGCTGAATAAATAGATGTATCTGAAATGCAAACCATAACAGTGACTGCTTCATAATCCATTTTAAAGAGGCTTAATTCCTTGTTTTAGGGCTTTTGTTCTCCACTTTCTGAATAGTTTGCAACATAACCAGCAAGGGAGGATTCTCTGTATACAGTGCAGAGTGAGCAGCCAGCATGAATATTTTAAAAAATACCTCTACTGATGCAGTGTCCTTCTGAAATATTTTAGAAAAGGTGGCAACCTCGTTGCATTTTTTTGTAATGCACATCTCAAATCAGTGATATATTATTCCTTCTTTGTTTATTTTTTTTTTCTCTAGCATTTCTCTTGTTTCCCCACCTGCAAATGTTCACTAAAACAGGCATAGCTGATCAAAGATATTCAGTGTTAAGTTGCTGCTGAGTATTAGCACCTTCCTAATCTCTTGTGGGTGCAGAATTACTTGTGCTTATCTTACAATAATGGGAAATTTGTGTCCCTGGTGATGATTAGTTCAAAGATTTAAACGAAATCTAATAGCCTTTCTTTTTCTTTCTATTGTCTTTTCTTTCCTCTATGAATTCTCAGCATGATTTAAGGATTTGTGTCATATCTTTGAAAACAAGTCTTATCCACAGAACAAACATGACATGACGCTAGCATGCAATGCTCTCCATGTTAGCTTGCCAGGATACAACAACCCAGGGGAAGAGGTCCTGGCTCCAATTATGGTTATCTTAGATTCAGTATGGGCATTGACTTCCTTTTGGCTGACTATTTTGCTAGTTAAGCCCTGATGACACACAGCATTAAATGGACCAAAATTACCTGTGAGGGTCTAGCTGCCTTGCATCATAACCATAGTGTTGACTGTGGTTTTCAAGACCTTAACGGTTGGATCTGTCATTCCCTTAGTACAGTTTTGTGACAACAAAATGTCTGAAGACTGAGATAATTCAAATTGTTTCATACAAGCACTCTGGTTAATCACAGATTTTACGATGTATAAAACATTCATTGTTTCAATTTCATTTGCTGGTGTATTCTACTTAGTTAACAAGCATCCTGGTGAATCTTTTTTTCTTTTTTCTTACCTAGGAACATATTGAACTCTATAAGAACAGAGGAAACATTTTATTTTGTGGCAGTGAGATGGCACAATTGGATAGTTTCTTTTAAAAGTCAGGTTTGTATACGTATCTGTCAGAATTATAAGTACTGCTGTTTATATAGACAGATGACAGACTTTTGGGGAGTGGACATTAATCAAGCTCCTATTAGACAAAATCAGCTTGAGGCAAGAATAGTAAAAAAATACTGTCAGGGCCCCCCTCCCATGCCTCTGTCTCCCTAATGCACAAACTGCACGAGTGTGACGAAACAACTCAGTTCTGTGTGGGTTTGAAAGAATCTGAGAGAAGTAACATTTCCTGTGTTTATTAAATTCTGGAGCTTGATTCATTTGGGCCTATTTATATCCATGTAACTAAACAATTATACAGAAAAGGTAAGTAACTGCTTCAGACAGTAAGTTCACATTTTAAATGAATTTTTTTCCTCTTTTTATTTTTTAACTCCCTACAAGAAAGTTTGAGGGGCTTCTTAATTCTGACTTTAGTATAGAATGGGATGGCACTATGAAGTTTTATGAATAATGGTATCAAGACAATAGAAATCAATAAAGTTTTCATATGGAGAGGACAAATGATGTCTCTTGATTCCTGGCATTTTAGGAGACGATTACTCAAGCTTAATCTTGGTGAATTTCAAGACACTAATTCTACCTAGGATTTGGTATATTTATAAAAGCATGCAGCTAAATTTAGCTTTGAGACCCATTTTCCTTTTAAAACAAATATCTCCGAGGCTGAAAAATAAGCAGTACATAGTTGGGGTTTTTTTTCAGAGATACAGCATTTATACTTAGCTGTACTAAAACCTGAACCGTATTTCTTCTGAGAAGGCGATAGCTTTTTCACTTAACTTTTCAAGTATTAGTCTTCCTCATGCTTTAAGTACAGACAGTTGATCTTGTCTTTTGAAATGTATATCCAAACATGTTGATTCTTGATAGTTTTGAACCAAAGGAAAAGAAAGATACCAGAATGATTAGCAACACGGTATTTCTTAAAAATTCCTGATGTAGGGAGGCTTTCAAAATACTATTCTTGAGTTGTCATGGAGGAGGGATTGGTCAGGAACAATAGGCTTTAGATAATAGGTTTGATCTCGGCATCTCTCTACTTTTATTTTTTACAAAGTATGTCTGTGTTTGATTTATGGTTCTTTCCTTCCTTAGTAAAATCTCTTTGGAGGCTTTTTGGATCGCTTAAGCTTTTGGCTTCACTCCAAGTAATAGGTTTTAGGTAGCTGGGGAGTGAAAAAAGTGATCTGGTTCTTAAGCACATGTGGAACAACCAATCGAGACTATGCTCTTTATTAGGTGACAAATTCTAGTTTATTGCTTTTCATCACCATGGACAATAATGCAAAAAATCCATTTCTGTTCTGTCATGATATGCCTCTTGTAAGCTAGTTGTCCTGGGTTTGGCTGGGATAGGGTTAATTTTTCACGGGAAGCCAGGAAGAGGACACAACCAGGACAGCTGACCCAAACTAGCCAAACAAAGAGGGTATTTGACACCATGTGACCTCATGCTTGCTTTCAAGTGGAGGAGCTGGCCAGGGGGAAGGTGATGGCTGCTGGGGGGCATGCTGGGCATCAGGCGGTGAGAGAAAGTTGTTCTATGTATTCCCTTGGGGTCTTGTTGTATATTCTTCTTATCAGTATTATTGTTGTTTCTGTTCGCTTCCTTTGCTGTTCTGTTAAACCATCCTTATCCCAACCCATGCGTTTTGCCTCTTTTTTTCCCATTCTCCTCCCCACCCCAGTGGGGGAAGGTGCGATAGAGCGGCCATGTGGTTCTTTGTTGCCGGCTGGGGCTAAACCATGACACCAGTTTAGGATGTTCAACCTCACAACCTGCTCACAATTTTCCAGTCAGCAGTATATGCCAGTGTGAGTTTATCCCTATGCAAATCCAGTACCCAAAACTATTTAGAGAGTGTGAATTCTGTCTCTCAGTAGATCTGCTGGGGAGGTAAAAACTGTACTTGTTTTGACTCGGTCACACAGTATGGGTTTCAAATGATAAAGAGGAAGAAAATTCTGTTGTTCAAAAGTGCTGCAAGACTGCTGGGGTGCTGGTGAGGAAGTATAGGCAGAAGTGCAGAGAACACCCCTGTCGTGTCCTCTTTACAGACTCGGGGAAAAACTCAAGAGTGTGTCAATCGTCAGAGGCCTTTCCATTTTTATGGGTAGAAGACTGACTATCAAAGGAAAAAATAAATGTATGAACAGAACCAAGCGTGTTTCTGGTCCAGGATGCTTTGACCCTTCACAGTCTCTGTTTGTCTAAATAGCCGTGGCTGTACCTTTCTGATACAGCATAGGTCAGTGAAATTATAAAACTGCAAGTTGGAATCTTTGCCCTGGCTGCTTATTGAGTATAGCAGGCAGCTCAAGGTAGTGGTGTTCAAGTTAGAACTGATTGGAAAAAACTTTGAAGACGGTTTCATGCGAAGTTTTCTTTTTGAAGCATCTAGTTTTCCCCTGAAAAGCAGTTTCAACTGAAAGTTTTCAGCTAGCTGTACACAGTGCCAAGCAGTGTCATTCATGCTGACTAGCTGAGTAGCAAATTCCTTGAGACATGGGGATTACCTGACTTGCAGAGATGTTTTGGTTTAACCCCAGCCGGCAACTAAGTACCGTGCAGCTGCTCGCTCACTCTTCTCTGCCGCTGGTGGGGTGGGGAGGAGAACTGGAAAAAAAAGGTACAGCTCCTTGGTTGGGATAAAGATGGTTTACTAGGACAGCAAAGGGAGAGGAAAAAAAAAATAATAGCACTAATAAATGAACATACAAAGCACATGATGAACAGTGCAATTGCTCACCACCTGAAATTTGATGCTTAGCCGATTCTTGAGCAGCAATCCCTGCCCCCCAGCCAACTTCCCCAGTTATATACTGAGCATGATGTCCTATGGTATTGAATGTCCTTCTGTCCTAGTTTGGGTCAGCTATCCTGGATATGTTCCCTCCCAGGCTCTTGTGAAAACTAACTCTATCCCAGGTGAAGCCAGGACATTATCCACCCCTTATTCTATACCATGTACATCATGCCCAGGTCCCACACTTTCCAATTAATCACCACCACTTTTCCTGTCTTTGTCTGTTTGTGTGTGTGTGTATGTATATATATATATATCTTATTTCCTTAGTCTATGGACCGTCCCTCTAAAATGTCCATTGATTTCACCTAATCCATGACTTTGGGCTCCACCTGTCATAACAGTCCTTCAGGGCAGGAAGGATGGTGTGTGGTGCTGGATTGTTGCATGCTGCATCTAAAGCTCGCAGCTGCATTATCTGCTGCTGCCCATGGCCATAGTCTGTGGGTTGAAGATGTCAATCTACAGGAAGCTGCTGGACACCAGTTGCTGAAGTCTGGTCTAGTTCCGTCACTGCTGCATTTTTCTCGGTTTCATCAAAGTTCATCCTTCATTAGCTTGGGTGATTCTTACTGTAGTACCATTGATATGTCATATAGCAACTATAGTACTGATGGCATACAGTGGCAGTGTTATTTAGCAATTAACATAAAACTTAATTTGTTGGCTATTCTCACCCGAAAGCAAATCCCCTCAAGGGATACACTGGACTTTCCCATCATTCTGCAACACTCACCAAGTGCACCCAGGTCCTTGAGCAAAAGTAGCCCTGTGGATGACTGCCTTTGCCTGAGTCTTGTAGTTTGCCTCAGCAGCAGGCAACTAAGCACTAGACAGGCACTCGCTCGTGCCTTCGCTTCCCCCACATTGGGATGGGGAAGAGAAATGGACAAAAGGTGAAACTCATGGGTTGAGATAATGATGGTTTAATAAGGCAGCAAAGGAAATACTACAACTGCTATTAACAATAATAATAATAAATATGCAAACAGACTGTATACAATACAATTTTTCTGATCACTTGATTGATTCACAGCCAGTCCCCAAGAAGCTATCTCAGAACTGGGAAATCCTGAATTTCGCTAAATTAAAAAAAAAAATTTGAACTCCTGAACAAGAGAGGATTTGAACTCATGGAAATGAGAAGAGCAGAAAACTTCCTGCCCCCCAGCTAACCCCCATTCATAAGCTGAACATGACATCTATGATATGGAATATTTCCATCGGCCAGCTTGGCTGTCTCTCTGGCTATGCTCCCTCCCAGCTCCTGCACATCTGCTCATTAGCTGAATATGAGAAACTGGAAAAAGTCCTTGGCTTCACAGCAACAACTCAAAACATCAGAGTTACCAACATTCTTATTGTACTAAATCCAAAATACAGCAGCTACTGGGAGGAAAACTAACTCTATCCCAGCTGAAACTAGGACTCTGACAAAGAACTAACTCAGGCCGTCTTCCCTAACTTATTCTTCATGTGCACTGCAGGGACTTTATTCCATTTTACAGTACATGGAAATTTTGATGGGGCAGAGCTAGCTCTATTGATATGTCACCTAGTGTTAACTAACCAGGTGGCTTTTGCTCAATATCTAGCCCAACATTTGAAGGTTCCACTACCCATTGCTCTCTGTGTAGTTTTTAGCAGTCCATTGTATTGTTTGGTTTTCCTGGAGGCTAGTGCATGATAGGGGATGTCATATACCCACTCAATACTATGCTTTTTGATGCAGGTGTCTATGAAGTGGTTTTGTAAATGAGTCCCGTTCTCTGACTCTATTCTTTCTGGGGTGCCATGTCACCATAGGACTTGCTTTTCAAGGCCCAGGATGGTGTTCTGGGTGGTGGCATGGGGCACGGGATAGGTTTCCAGTCATCCGGTGGCTGCTTCCACCATTGTGAGCCCATGGTGCTTGCCGTGACAGGTTTGTTGGAGTGTGATATAATCAATCTGCCAGGCCTCCCCATATTTACTTTTCAGCTATTGTCCTCCGTACCACAGAGGCTTTACCTGCTTGGCTTGCAGTGTGTGTTTCACATTCATAGATAACCTGTGGGATAGTGTCCATGGTCAAGTCCACCCTTTGGTCATGAGCCCATCTGTACGTTGCATCGCTTCCTTGATGGCATGAGGTGTCATGGGCACACCGAGCTATAAATAATTCACCCTTATGTTGCCAGTCCAAATCTACCTGAACCACTTCAATATTAGCAGCCAGATCCACCTGCTGGTTGTTTTGATATTCCTCAGTGGCCCAGCTCTTAGAGATCTGGGCATCCATGTGATGTACTTTTACAATGAACTTCTCTAGCCGGGCAGCAATATCTTGCAACGGTGGGGGATCCCAGATAGGTTTGCCTCTGCACTGCCAGTTGCTCTGCTTCCATTGGTGTAGCCACCCCTACAGCGCATTTGCCACCATCCATGAGTCAGTGTAGAAGTAGACCACTGGCCCTTTTTCTTGATCAACAATGTCTAAAGCTAGCTCAATGGCTTTCACTTCTGCAGACTGGCTCAATTCACCTGATTCTTCAGCAGTCTCTGTGACTTGTTGTGTAGGACTCCATACAGCAGCCTTCCACCTCCCACAGAAGGACAGGACCCACTAGCAAACAGGGCATATTGCTTCTCAGTTTCTGGCAGTTTATCACACAGTAGGGCCTCTTCAGCACACATCGCCTTCTCCTCTGGCAATATTCCAAAGTCTTTGCCTTCTGGCCAGTCCATGATTACTTCCAGAATTCCTGGGTGACTGGGGTTCCCAATTTGGGCCCGCTGTGTGAGCAGTGCTACCCACTTAGTCCATGTAGCATCAGTTGCATGATGTGTAGAGGGGACCCTCTCTTTGAGCATCCAGCCCATTACTACCAGTTGGGGTGCAAAGAGGAGCTGTGCTTCGGTGCCAGACACTACTGAAGCAGATCAAACTCCTTCATATGCTGCCAATAACCCTTTTTCAGTCAGAGTATAGTGGGCCTCAGATCATCTGTATCCCCGACTCCCAAACCTGAGAGGTCAACATTGAGGCTTTCCTGGTGATTTCTGGCAGAGACTCCAGGTAGGGCCATTCTACTCAGCTGCAATATAGAGCACATTTTTTATATTTTGTCCTGCCTAGACTGGCCAAAGGGCTACTGCATGAACTGGCTCTCGTTTGTTTGTTCAAAGGCTTGTCATTGCTCAGGGCCCCACTGGAAATCATTCTTCTTGCTGGTCACTGGATAGAGAGGGTTTACAATCATACTGTAGTTTGAAATATACATCCTCCAAAAACCCACAACATCTAAGAAGGTTTGGGTTTCTGTTTTGCTAGTTGGTGGAGACATAGCTGCTCTTTTATTGATTGCATCCATTGGGATCTGACGACAACCATATTGCTATTTTATTCCTAAAAACTGGATCTCCCTTGCAGGTCCCTTGACCTTACTTCATTTTATGAGGAAACCAGCTTTCAGGAGGATTTGAACTATTTTCTCCTATTTCATCAAAACTTCTGCTGTGTTTCCCCAGACAGTGGTGTCAATGTATTGTGGATGTTCTGGAGGAGCTTCACCATGGAGCAGTCTAGATCAGCCTGTGACAAATGGTAGACCTGTGTTTCCACCCAGGGGCAATTGATTCTAGGTGTGTTGGATGGCCCTCCAAGTAAAAGTAAACCGTGTCCTACAGTCTGCTGCTAAAAGGATTGAGAAGAACGCATTAGTGATATTAATTACGGCGCTGCACCTGGCTGCCTTTCACTCTAGTTGATACTGAAGTTCTAGCATGTCTGGCACTGCAGCACTCAGCAGTGTGACTTTGTTCAGGCCACGATAGTCCGTTGTTAGTCTCTGCTCTCCATTACATTTTCACACTGGCCCTATGGCACTATTAAAGGGTGAGCGAGTCTTGCTGATCATTCCTTGGGTCTCTAGTTGACAAATCAGCTTATGGGTAGGGATTAGAGAGTCTTGGTTGGTGTGGTATTGCTGCCAATGCACTGTTGTGGTAGTGATTGGCACCTGTTCTTCTTCGACTCTCAGCAACCCCACAACAGAAGGGTCCTCCGAGAGACCAGGCGAAGTAGACAGCTGTTTAATGTCCTCTTTCTTCAAAGCAGCTATGCCAGAAGCCCACTGGTACACTTTTGGGTCCTTGAAATACCCTCTGCTGAGGTAGTCTATGCCAAAGATGCACCGGAGCCTCAGGGCTAGTCACAATGTGGTGCTTCTGCCACTCATTCCCAGTGAGGCTCACTTTGGTCTCCCATACAGTTAGCTCCTGGGATCCCCCTGTCACTCCAGAAATTCAGATGGGTTCTGCCCCATTATAGCTTGATGGCATTAGGGCACCTTGTACACCGGTGTCCACTAAAGCCTTATACTCTTGTGGATCTGACATGCCAGGCCATTGAATCCACACAGTCCAATAAACACGATTGTCCCATTTTTTCCACCTGGCTGGATGCAGGGCCTCTCTAATCTTGGTCAAAGTATTCGTTACTCACTTCTTGTAAATATGAATCAGAAGTCTCTTCAGGAATTTCAGAAATAAGACCAGACCTTCTATGCTGTCTGGGCTACTACCTGTTGAAAACTGGAGCAGCATTTTTTCCTGGAAGAATCCCCTCTTGTGGTTGTTTTTCCTTTCAAATCATATACTGAGGCCTTCAGGGTCAATGTAGATTTTTCCATCCCACTTCCTCATGGCCTCTCCGTGGTCGCACAGATAAAACCACAAGATGCCTCATGATGTGTACCCTCTATAACCTCTCTCTTGAGCAGAAGAATGCTTACTCCTAATAGCGGAGATATACTGGTCTGTACAGGTGGGGAGTACAACATAATTTCTTCGAGTTGCTTGAACCAGTTTCTCCAAAGCCGAGACAAAGGAGGAAGAGAGGTTTTCTTCATATTGCCAGAGCAGGCCAACCGCTTCGTCCACCATTGGTGCCTCTTCACCTTTGCAGTCCATTACTGCCAATTAGCTGGCATACGACGACGGTGCACTTCATACAAATTTCCGCCACATAGCTCGTGTGCATCAGCCTTCATCTGGATCTGTGGGTGACTGTGAGTTGTCCGGGTCATAATAAACCATCTTCCGCACAGCTGATTCCCCCAGATACTGGATACTTCTCTCCAAGGTGGACCACTTGCCTGGATAATATACAACATCTTCACTGAAGGGATACCTTTCCCTCATGCCTGATAGGAGTTGCCTCCAGAGGCTGAGGCCTTGTGTCTTTTTTCCAATCACCTCGCCAGTGCCCTCTTGCCTAGAAAGAGATCCCAGCTCCTTGGCTTCCCTGCCCTCTAATTCCAAGTTACTGTCCCCATTATCCCAGTGTTGGAGCAGCCAGGTAACAATATGCGTGCCTGGATGGTGGCAGAGGTCTTTCCACATATCTTGCATCTCACTCACAGACAGGGATTGGGTAGCTACCTCTGGCTCTGCCTCTCCCTCCTGTTCTTGTGATGGCTCTGGTTCATGGTTATCCCTTACTAACTGAACCGTTTTTTTTGTGTATTTCTTCTTCTGTATAGGGGCAACTGATGCTTGGACAGGTAGGTTTTCTTGTTCAGCTGCAGTACCTGTTGGTGGGATTGGAGTAGCTGCAGTACCTGTCGGTTTATTTTCCCTCTCTCCTCCCTGAGGGTGCAGTACAATATCAAGCAGCATTTGGTAGATACTGGGCAGGGCCCAGCGCAGAGCAGTAAGTTGTGCCTCTTTGGAATAACCACAGCATTTTTCTTTCAAGCATTCTACCACTTCATTAGAGTCCTGTAGTTTTTCATAAGTAAAGTTCCAGACCATTGGAAGTGAGTATTTGTGCAGATACCTGCCATTATTCTCCCACATACCATACCACCGATGACCATACTCTGGCAGAACCTGGGTCATATTCCTAAATTGCTTGTTAATTTTAAACACTTTCATGACCAGAAACATGTTCAGGAAAACAGCAATAGGGACATGCTTGTTTGAACATCTCGAAGGTCTTCAAAATTCTCAACAGCTATTGTCATTAGCCTGGAGGAGAAGGGTAAGATGATGGAAGCTATCTCCCCCACCGATTGGCTCTCTGAGGAGAAAAGGTAAAATGTGTAATTATTAGTGATTTCCGCTAGATGGCTCCTGAACTACGAAGGTGATGGCAATGCTGAATACGCTAGCAATGATTTTATTATTCTAGAAGCCAGTGTTGTACTACATATCAAAGCAGTAACCTTAATCCAACTCCCAGAGTTGATAAATAGCACATAAATACTGATAAAGAGTGTATGCAGCAAATAAGGTATTGCATAACACAACTCTGAGAACAAATGAAACAACATACCAGTGAATATTAAACTGATACAATGAATGTTTAAATCAAATATAACAGATTTATTTTAACACATTCTGGTCAGATCTGTTGTTATCTCAACCCTTTTGAGCCCCACATTGGGTGCCAAATAGGACTGTCGTGATTTATCCCCAGCCAACAACTAAGTACTATGCAGCCACTCGCTCAGTCCTCCTCCATGCCAGTGAGAAGGGCAGGACAATCGGAAGAAAAAGGTACAACTCATGGGTTGGGATAAAGACAGTTTACTAGGAGAGCAAAGGAAGAAAAAAAGATAATAACAATAATACTAATAAAATACTATACTAAGAGTGTGATGCACAGCGTAATTGCTCACCACCCAAAATTCAATGCTCAGCCTGTTCCTGAGCAACGATCCCTGCCCCCCAGCCAACTTCCCCAGTTCTATACTGAGCGTGACATCATAAGATATTGAATATCTCTCTGGCCTAGTTTGGGTCAGCTATCCTGGCTGTGTTCCCTCCCAGGCTCTTGTGAAAATTAACTCCATCCCAGCTGAAACTGGGGGCGGGGGGTGGTGGGGGGGTGGAACTTTACAGAATTTCCTTATGGGGTAGACTGGCTGATGGGAAAGATTTGTAATCTGAGGGTATGTTAAAAATTAAAAACAGCTAAAAATTATCAAGGCAATCAAAAAAACCCACAAAACATCATAACTACCTTCCACTCCTTCTGTTCAAACATTATGCTCTCAGCTGCTTTCAGCTATTTCAACGGCTTCCAGTATCTCTGAATGTCTGAGGGTATGTATTACCAGAATGCTTATTTCTGACCTCTGGTACTTTTAGTATTTAATTTCAATAGTGTATTTTTACATGTTTATGTCTACTATTGCCAAAAATAAATACTTGATACCTGTCTTGTTATGTCCATCTTAATAATTGTTTAACAATTTTGTATCAACTACCAGCCAGATGAATAAATAATGTCACTGCTCCCATACCCAGTGCAATTAAAGCAAACGAATTCTACCTACAAACAAAAATACACATATTTTTTATGATAAAAAGAGATACATGTAGGCTGTTAGATGCTATGGAATTAATGATAGTATGTTAAGATATTGCAGATATCTTAGTGTTTACTTTTATCAGGGTCTCATGTTGATAAACTTCTCACATGTTCAATGTCTTTGTTTCTTCTTGGTATTTTTGTAGGCTTTGCCAATAAACATGTTTATAGTGTAAGCTGATGTATATACTGCAAAATTATGGAGCAGTAATAAGTGATAACAGCAGAGAGTTATTTATCTAATCGATAAAATAAAGGGTAACCACATGCTTCATGCAGGGTCAGAGACAATGCTCAGCAAGTAACTTTGCCTTGAAATCAATTCCACAAGAGATTTTCTAGGATTCCTTATTACAGTGGAATAAATCACATCCTCAGCTTTCTCTTACTCTGAATGGTTACCGCTGCTTCATGTCTCTACATAATTTGCCTTCCATAACCAAAGCTTGCTTCCATCAATCAGTGATAATGACCCCACTGGGAAGTGAATGCAATTTTTAGGAGATGCGTGCTTGATGTGCAGCAAACAATTGGATTAGCTTAGGCTGTTTCCATACTCCTAAAATTTTTAACAGCAGACTACCAGTCCTGTCTAACTTATTTTTAGTTCTACACTTTATTCCTATCAATGGTTTTGGTTATCTGCCATAACACATCAACTTATCGCCTCAAAGAGCAAGTTGCCTGCTATCTTTCCACACTGTCCCTTTCCTCTCGCCCACAAATTATTGTGGTGTGGTAGGTGATTAAGGCTGCAGCAGCTACAAACTCATTCAGTTAAATTCCAGATTTATTGTTAGAATAGGAATTTAGTAATTTTTTTGCTTTCTTTTATTTGTCTGTTTTCAAGCCAAAATGTGTAATCACTTCTTTCTCTTTTAGTGACTTTGCTGGGGGAAAATAAACATGGTAAAAAAAAAATCAGCTAAAAATTTAAAGAATTTGTAAATTTTTGTATTTTCCTCTGAAGATAATATTCTTTATGAATAATTCATAATATGATATTCCCAATAGAAAAAAAACAGTAATAAATGAAGAGAAAATCGTATGTTTATACAGCAATGAAACAGGGGAAAAAAAAAAAAAGTGGTTTCCTGGGATGGAGGGAATCTTGCACTTATTAAATCCCACCACCCTCACCCCAAAAAACCCTTCTATAGGAACAGAGAGACTAGTTTCAAGCAGTTTTTCTACAACACTTCTTTTATGTGAGCACCTGTTCTGGATTTACCGTCTGACAGATGTCGTGCCTGTGTATTCTGTGTGTGTGTAGTGAAGGGTAGAGCCATGAAAGGGGCACAGCCCTTCTCAGGTGGAAGGCAGCAAAGAAAGACTGTATTTTTTTCACCCTGCAAATACCACTTTGAACAAGGTTCTGAACATGTTAAGTCTTGATCTACACAAAATAAAAATTGAGTTATGTTTAAATGCTGCTAGCTAAACGTGCTTTACCTCTGTGCCCAAATAAGGTGGAGTTATTCCTATTTATGCAAGCTGCTTTTGCTGAGGAGCAAATTGTCGTGTGGGTGAACTCGTGCAGTGTTGTTTTTCAGATGGAGCTGACACTACTGGTATGAGGAACACACTCTTGCTTTCTAGTGCCTCCTACCCCTTTGCTGTCTCCTGTCTCTTAGGCTATTTAATGCTTTTAAAGAGTTTCTCTGTAACGCTGCCAAAGGCAGTGTTGCATGGATTGTCTACATTATAATTACCAGTTACACAAAAGCTGAAGCTGTTTGGGCTGCTGTTTTCTGGCACTTTAGATTTTAATTTCATTTTTTTGACTATTTTGTTGCATGCATGAATAATGAGACAAATGAATTTCTAAATATTGGAGTGGTATTGTGGCCATCATTTTTTTCGGTAGTGGAAGGCTGGATTCCACTTAGTGTCTCACTGGAGTAGAACAATGTACATGTTCTATGGTAACAAGAAGACTGAGGGATTTTATGGCTCAGGGGGCAGAACAAGCAATGAGTACGCTTGCAAATCTTATGGGTTTTAGTCTCAGTTCTAAATATCTTATTTCGTAAGACCATGTAGAATATGCAAGTTAGGAGGGGTCTGATTTTGTAATATTTCTGAAACTGCTTTACCTGGCAGTCATGAAAATTCTGTTAATTTGTTGCAGCAAATACATGAGCTCTTTGGAAGTGGTTTGCTTTGTAACCCTTCTGTAAGGACATCTATTTCCCTGTCCCCATCTTTTAGAATTAATTTGGCTGCTCTCCCTTTTATAGTCTTCCATATTTGCATACATAGTATTTATGTAGTGAATACATATTTTAGTATCAGAGTTGGGAAGAAATGCTTTTAAAGCATTTTAGTGACCACAGAATTTTGCAACTTGTGCCATTCAAGATTTCTGCTGAAAGCTGAGCCCACTTGTAATTAAAAGCTTGTACATTCAGGCTGGAAAGTAGGGGATAGGTACTAGGCGTGTTGTTTTCTTGTTCATTTTTTTGTATAGAAGCTAAATTGTTTAAACAATGTTACTCAACTGCACTTTTGGTAGCTGCAGTGGATGGTTATTTCACTGTTATTTGACTCGTACCTTCTTCCATTGCATTAGTAAATATGTGTAACTATAAATTTCGTTCCAGATTTTAGTTCATGTGTGGACAGTTAGTGGTCATGTACACGTGGAGACAGGTGCTGGTTAACTCATGATATATGTGGTTCAGAGAAATAACATTGTTTCCATTAAATACACTTACTTAAACCTGTAGTGGGCTCTTCTGGATTAATGTTGCTATATAGATGAAAGCATGGGTATAGCATTCACATTCCTTACTGTAAATAAAGAATTCTTCTGCCCTGAAAATTCTCTTTTAATTTAGATCAGACTTGATCAACTGCTAAAAGCAGGAAGAGCAGCTTGCCCCCTTGGTGGCTGTCTGCAAGAATAGGTCAAATGTGAATTTTATTTTCATATGAATTCTGTGCAGTCAGTATGTATTGTCGTGTGACAGCTACCATGAAGTATTAAAACAGGTTTGCTACATAGGTTTATTCTCTTATGATTAGTATAATAGATCAGGTGGGCTGTATTTTTAAAGAACTAGTGTAGCTGTACAAAGTTCACTGGATTATTTTAATGACTGATTTCTGCCCCCACAGTCTAGTCCTGGCTAAAAATACTCATCTGTAATGTTCCTACTGTTGTCAACATTTAGTTGTGCAAAGCTTGATAAAAACCAAAATGATTCGATGTAATAGACATCTATCAAAAATAGTCTTCAGGAAAAATGCATGCCTCGCTAACGTTTAATATTACCAGGAGCAAAAGATCTATTTTTCATGCAGCACATCTAAATGAAGAATCCTTTGCCATAAGAAAGAAAGCAGAAATGTGTCATTCTGTACACATTCCTTTGCAACTAAGTAGTATGTAATTCTAAACTTAAAGCTTGGTCCTTTTTAATTCTATCATGAATTTTTTAATCACATCAAAAGAAAAAGAAATTCCAGCACCACAAATATAAATATATTGCATGCCAAAGCAAGGATGAGAAAGGCAATAGTTGTTTCTGAAAGTTGTTTTCAAATTGCATATATCAAATTCATTGTAGGGAAATTGAACTGTAGAAGCTCTTTTTAAGAGTCACTTGTTGTCATAGTTCCTTTGTAGGGTATTTGTTGCAAGAGCTGATGGTCTAGTTTGAATACAGGATAGCAGGCAGAGGAGGAGTGGCACCTTCTTTGGTACTGAGTATCCTGCAATTTGAATACTCAATGATATGTTGTGTGTGACCAGTTTAGCTGTTATTTTGGAAAATTCATTCTGCTGCTCTGAGAGAACAAACTGCAGATCTCCATCATCATTATGTGTTGATTGCTCTCAGTTATATCCTGGGAAACATGATGATACCAGAGCCCTTTTCTAGAGCCCACAGTAAAATAAGCAAACATACATTATATACCAGGTAGAAGATTAATGTATGTTTGGAGCAGTGCAGAAATGAGCAATTTTAGTCTGTATGCAGTGTCAAGTACAGCAGTCTATGTTCCATGTTTCTCATCTCTTAAATTGCGGTGAACATACAAGTTGCTCTTTATTCACTTGGGTAATAAGGATCTTTAGCAGCATGTCTGGGACTTAAATACTGTACTGTTCTGTATTAGAACAGAGGTCGTTTATTGGCAGAGAGAAACTAGTGGCTTCCATTTTTCAGAGACCTAATTATTGGGATACTGAGATGGTTACTCTTTTGTGTCTTAATTTTGTCCATTCACTTATCTCTTGTGCTAGAGAGCAGCAGAGAAGCACTAATTTTATAGCTCAGTGGTTACAGTATTCATGTGGGCTATGGAAAACGTCGGTTTGTCTCTGCTGCATCTCATATTTATTCATATAAAGTCAAACCAGTCCAGCAGAAGAGACTGAGAGGGACTATTCCCAAAGCAGGTCATGGCTCATGGAGCGAAACCTGCCTGGTAAATACAAGGCTAAGCAGGACAGGGATCTGAATGTAGCTCTCCTACTGTTTAGGTGAGCCATGTGATCAGTAGTTTAGTGGTTATTGCAGGGCTACTGACTCTCCAATTTTGATGACCGTCTGTAAATATCAGGAATGTTTCTCAGTGCAGTTTTAGCAAAGCTATTTTGTTCGTAACAAGCAAATCACTTTTGGCAAATTAGTGCTTTCCAAATAGTAACATTACATTAAAAAAAAAAAAACAACCCAAAAAACAACAACTTGAAAACAGTGAAGTTTTATAAGGTTTCCTGGGCAGTCACCAAGCTGATGTGTGATGAGTATTTGAACCAGGGAAGATGTGAGTGCTTATTGGATTTATTCAGGGAGAAGCACGAAATCTTCACTGGGATTGTTCCGTGAAGGATGATATACTTGAGAACAGTGTCACAGAATGTGAAACTCGATGTTAGTCTGTCCTAAGGGGTCAGCTGAAAAACTGAAAAGTCACAGTGCAGCTCTGCAAATATCTATTTTCTGCAGAGAAGTGGTATGAACATTTCCTTCCATTGAGAGAGGATTATATTTAGCAGAAGTGATTACTGTGCCCAAAACAGTTGTTACTGCTGACAATACTGTCAATCTGGTGCAGGAATCATCAGAGCATTAAACACGTTTAAAACTCCACCAAAACCAAACGTACTAAGATTGCCCAGTGATGAATTGTCATTCTATAACCGTAATAAAGCTGTGAAATTATCTCCCTTTTTATTGAAGTAACAAACATAGCCCTTCTTTCTTTTAATTTGTTTTATTTTTTTCTGACACAGTGTTGGATATATTCATAAATAAAATTTAAAACTATAAAAAGAAAAGTGTAAATTAAATATAAAAATGTTCCAAGAGTTGCCATCTGACACAGTAATCATTCATTTAATAATTTGCTCTTTAGCAATAAAGAAATTCATGAATAGCCAGGAACAGAAGTGCTAAAACATGCCAGAAAAAATGATGCTGATGTTGTCAGGTGTTTAAAATTCTGATTGTCAGCTCCAGGGGAGAAACAGTTCTTGTAGCTGAGGAAGACCAGGTGAATAGCAAATCAATATATTTTGGAAACGATCTTTGTAACCTTTAAATGAAGTAATAAAATGTACTTACGGGGAGAATGATGAGTCTCAGATCAAATGCCCAGCAACTGAATGCATATGAAAATTAATATACTTTGAATGCAGATTGGTTCAAGCATTGTAGCTGAATTTTTGACAAACTCTGAATTCCCATAGATGTAGGTTATATGCATATGACGTAAATTTTAAGGTTCCTTGTTTTGAGAAGTATATCTTGATGTTGACAAACCTCAAAATACTGAGGTGATTCTTCAGTTTTCCACTTTACCTGAATTATGTATACGAACTCTTATTTTTGTTGTTGCGTGTATTTTCATGATAAATAGCCAGAACAATACAACAGTCTATTGTACCATTAAAGACAAGCTCTTTGTTGTTTATTTCAGAATTTTTTACACAATATCGATGAAGATACTCAGAAGATATTACACGCAACATTGCCAGGAGGGCAGTCCAGAGCTGGATCTGTAAGTTGTGTTTCTTTCTAAATGGTCAAATTCAAAAACATGTAGGTAAATGTTACACAGACATGACCAAAATTTTGATGTGGACATTTTCCTTCAGTTGTGTTATAACTTGTGTTAAACAAGGCATTAGAATTGCTGGATGATAGTCTTAACAGAAGCATGAGTATCGTAAGATGACAATTACGTATGAGCTTTGGGAAATGGCTTCTGTGTTGTTTCTACATCCCTTGCCACTCTCATCTCCTCTTCAAAATCAACACAGAACCAGGAGTGGTGTCATCTGTAGAAAGTCCAGTTTTGCCCTTGGGAGGTGAGGTATTTCTCAAGGTATCTGGACACTGGTCTTGGTTCTGTGTTTTGCCATTTAGAAAATAAGTCATTAATTGTGTGGTTACATTTGGGACTAACATGGTTCCAGCAAGGGTTACATACACTCATCCTTCCTGTTCCCTAGATGCTGGCCTTCATAGTAGAAACCTTATAATTTCCCTGGGACTCTTGCTGAATTATACATGATCAGATATTTATTTGCTAAACTGTTTATAATTCCAGAGTCCCAGAAGGCGAAAAATATTGTTTAACCTAGAGCATAAGTATGTCTTTTTAGAATGCTGAAATATGCTGTCAGGTTTACTACACCACTTTTACCCTAAGCGCTACTATTGCAAAGAGGCTAGACTCCAAGTATTGCTTTTGATTAGTGTGCACATACATGCAAAAAGACAGAAGTGTGATTCCACAGAATTAAATTCCAGGAAGAGAAAGTGGGGCAAGGAGGGGAGGAAGAAGATTAAATTATTCATACTTTATCCAAGTTTGATAATTACCTTCTTGGATTAATTTTTGTCTAATCCATGTAGCTATTGGTTTGGCTATAATTCCTGCTACATCACATAATTAGCCATGTTATACCATGTTTCTTCACTTTTGAATTACATTTCCCAAGGCTTTTTGTACTAAAACGTTGCTGATTGCATATAAATTAGAATAATTAGTAGCTTTAGCAATAGATGGCACTATAAGGTGTTATGTTAATTCGTATGATTTTAGGCGAAAAGCTGAATTCTGTCCAGCTTTCAGAATGGAAAATATATGGTTGCTGCACATTAAATACCCTTGTAGAGACATGTGTTGATAGATAGAAATAATTTTCATAGCTAGCTTAACTTATTTTTTTTCTTATGCTTTCAGAAAGACGGAGCTGTGTGCCTATTTCATTTGGAGGCACAACAGGTGCTCTTTGGTATAGGTGGGGGGTAATGGTTTCTTGGTTTTAGAACAGGCAGTTTGCCTTTGTAATTAATTCTTCCCAGTATTGATTTCAAGCATTTATCCACACAAATGGAGCAAATGCATGATGAATCTAGAAGCTGTATAGTTGTGATTGCTAGAATTAATTATTCAATGACAATATCATAAAAGTTGTATTTTCCATTTCCACTGATTTGCAAAATACTAGTTAACCATTAAAAACTTAATGCATTACAACAGTTGTTCTTGTCAGGATTTCAAAATCAATCAGTTGTCATTATGATGCAAAAAGTTAGTGTGGAATATCAGATGTCTCAAGGAAAAGTTTTTGCGATGTTAAGAGCATCTTTTGTGAGCCTGTTTCATTGAGAATTGGTAACTGGACTAGCGTATGAACTTGAATATGTGTAGTAATAGGTAACTTGTGCAATTAAACTATGAAGTTGAAGTTGTTCATACAAATATTGATGGGATGAAGGGATTTGCAGTCTGAACTCTTGCAACCTAGACAATCTAGGATGAATTAATGGGAGAAATAAGAGATTAATAATCGTATTTTATTATGTTTGGTTTTTGTAATGTCCCAGAGCTCTGTTTTGAAAGTTGGATGAAAAGACTTTACTAACCTTTTTATGTTCAATAGCTATCAAACTTTTACTCATGGAACATTTTTAGGGCTCACAATTGCCTTTTTGTGGAACATAAATGTTCAAAATCATTACAACACACTAAGACTTATGCCTTGTTTAACTTGACAGATGATAAATAAGACCGCTTTCTAGAAAAGTTTTTGTGTATTTTCTCATCAAATGATAGAAATATAGGGTTTGGTCATTATTTTTACCTGTATTTTTTCACATTTTCATAAGTGGCCTTTTTCTCCAGGTCGTATTGTACTTTGCTCTAAGTGAATCCAAGAGAAAATTGGTTTCCAATCAGATCTTTTAGAAAAATACATTTTGTTCTGTACTCTGCTTTCAACATATTAATATTGCTACTTCAGCAATCAAATCCCTGGGAATGTCACTGCCATAAACAACATATCGTATCTGCTGATGGTTCTTCTATACTTTCAGAAGGTATTAAAGCCCCGAAATTTGACAGATAACATACTGCCAGCAGAATTTAAAATAAAAGGTGCATAGGAAAACTATTAAGAAATCTCAATGTACATCATTTTCTTTTTCAGGTAACAACTTATTTTACCTTAGACAATAGCTGAAAGAAGGAGAATTTCAGGCCCTTCTGGTTTTAGCAGCCTTAATCTTGCCAGTGATGGTGGTTTTGTTATTATTTAAAGGGAGATTGAAACAAATATTGCATATTAAATAACGGATCAGAATTTGCAAAAGTTTAACTTCCTGCCAATTATAACTAAAGATAGCGAAGGAAAAAATAGCACTTCTGCAGTATCGTAAATCGTATGATTAACTAACATGAGAATTTTGCTTTGATAGAGACTCTAGGGAACACGTGTCTCCTGGGATAACTTACAGTAAATGATGCCAATATTACCTTGGCCTAGTAACGTGATTAAATATTTAAGTGATTGACTCAGAACTTTTGTTTGTTTGCTCTAAGTTTGGATGTGTCTGTTCTTCCGCTTCTGAGTGGTGTTCCATGCTCCTTCTTGTGCCTTAATGCAAGCCATTAAATTGTGAACACAGAAGAATGTGACTCCTCAGTTCTGAAAGGATTTAGGGAAATGGTGAGTCTTTTGCACAAGTGGAGACCTATTCATTTTCAATAGGGCTGTGACAGTGTAAGTTCAGCATAGACGTTTTTTACAAGATTGGGAACTTCAGAAATGTCAGTCTGTTTCCCTCTTCTTGTTCTTCAGGGTATGAATTCTCTGGTGATAGATTATTCTAAGACAGAGCCAAATAAGGACTTTTGGAAGCTATTTCTCCTGTAATGTAAATAATGACAGTTCTGTGCTAACGAGATAGTGATTTAAGGAAAATATAGAAATGTGGCAATTCTCACATTCTCATTAGTGATTTGGAAGATTATAAATATTAAGTGTCTTTTTTCCTGGTAAGGTTAAGGAATGCAAAATCAGCTTCTAAAGCTGGCTTTTATGTCTTTTCAGTTTTCTGCTTATGGACCTACACTTAAATTCTGATGCTGCAGTTCGTGTGCAGAATAAATGCTGCAACAAATGGATTGTTAATCTATTTACAGGTTGAGGTTTGGCATTTTTTTGCTTGTTTGTTTCAGGATTTTGTTTGCCATGGAGCAATACATAGTTTAAATTAGTCAAATGTAAGTGCAAAAAGCATCAATGTATTTTTCACCCTTGCCATAAAGAATTGGGCAAACATCACTATTTTATTCTCTGCTTACCTGTGCCTGAAATCAGTGGTTCAGATGAGAACACAGTATCTATCTCTGGGAAAAGTAACGGTTTATATACTGAGACATTGTACTTAGAGTTCATTATTGTTGCACATCAATGTAGGTTGCAATGTTTATCTCATAACAGGAGTCATGATATATAGTTTCCCCCGGTGGAGTTTTCACTCTCGGAAGATTATGTTATTTGATTCTTTTACCTTAGTAGTGGTTTGTTTTGTCTGCACCATGGGTTTACTGAAGTAAGAGATGCAGGTATATGACACATAAGAGTACAAGGGTTTAAAGTTTGTTCTCAGATTTGGAGTATTTTGTTTCATTTGTAGGTAGAAGATTGTCATTTTTGCACAAAAACTTCTTGTGTTCTCTGTTTGATTTGGCTGCTCTATGGTCACACATTGCAGCAAGTATTACTCATTTTACTTCTATTATTAGATGAAAGAGGTAGTAATTAACATCCAGACAGTACACATGAACTGGCTATAGGCAATCCTTTCAGTAGTTTTATGGTTTTGCTTCCTGTTGGTTTCAGTATTCAGCCAGAACAACGCTTTCTATTTGTTGTCCTTCATTAAACACGACCCTAGGTGTCCCCCTTTCTTCATTTCGGTAATGATTTCTGGCAGAAGGTTGAAAACCAGCCAGTGCTAAAGTTGACTGTTGTAGCATTTGGCCATCAGGGGAGAATCTCAAATGTCTTAAACGGAGAATAATGAAGTATGGTTTTGATGCCTGTGATTTCAGCTGAATCTGTGCTGATATATGACTTTTTCTGGCCTCTTTGTTTTAATGTGCTAAACATTTTCCCATATGAGACTGCGAGCAATGCTTGTAGGTATTTTCCTACATCTCTTCCAAAACTTGAGTTTGAAGAGTGTCAGTTCTGCTTCTTCCCATTAGATTTTGTGTTGATGACTCGGTTTACGTCATGGTGTATCACAAATACTCTTAGAGTTTTGCTGCCTTTAAGGCTCGGAATCTATGATCCACATGATCAGGCCTGCTATTCCATCAAGTCTGTTACCAAAGCATTTAACGAGTTTTAGGAGTGTGTTTAGTACTTTCACAGGCAATTCTTTCACTGCCAAGGTGTAGTGTTGGAAGTGATATCAAAGCAGAGAAATCTCTGAGGCATCACGACAAAGAATGTAGATTTTTGCAGCTTGTTATATATAAAGTGCAAACAGTATTCCATGAATAGAGCACCTGCACTTGAAACAAAAAAAAAAAAGCAAGCCCACAAAAAAAACACCACCACCAAAAGAAAAACAACCCCCCAAAAACCCCACCACAGATATTTTTGCAAACAAATATTTGAAAACTTTAAACTTAGTTTTAACTTGGTCCTGCCTGGAATTTCCTGCCCTCCTTACTAATTTTTCATTGAAATCTATTTAGGTCATTTCTTTCTTTTACTCCCAGATATTGACTTCTTTCTGGACTGGCAAATATGTGAACAATCTGACTTCTATTAGGTCATGAAATATGTAAAATAAATGCCTGCTCTGAGACTGAATGATTGACTGACATACTGCTTCATAAAAAGTTGTCACCATTCGTGGAACTGCTCAGTAATGTGATTGTACTCATTTGCAAAGTAAAGCACTGTGAGACAGTATGAAACATGTCCCCTTGGAAATTAACTTGGTCTTGACTGTCCGGTCTACAGTCAGACAAAACACCCTGGAAGCTTCTACCATATTTGCTTGTCTTACGTGTAAGTATGTTGGACAACTGTTCTACAAATATCCTTTCCCTACTAGTGCCTCGTACTCTTACTGTATTTTTTGTTTCTCATTTCTCTAACATAGCAATCTCTTGTTTTACACAATTATTCAAAATTAAAGTAAAAAAACCTACAAAACAAAACATTTGTTGTACTTAAGACCACACAGCCTGTATTATTTAGCCTTCTATGTAAAAATAACAGAGCTTTCTACAATTAAATGTCAGTTGTAAACACAAATACATCCCTTTTCAACCCTGCTTCTGTGCAGAACCCTGCCGTACAAGTAAGAATGAATTCCCTGCACTGGGACAAGAATGCCTCATTCAGTGTCTAATATTTACTTCAAGACATTGTGTATATGAATATATTTGAATGTACTTATGTACATATTTGTGTTTGATTCAGTATTCACTAAGGCTGAACTTTTTATAAGTTAGTGTCATTTACTTCTGAATCACAGAAGCATCACTTTGCTTCAATAAAGTGTTGTTGTTTTTTTTTTAAGTAATAAAATTAGCCTGTGATAGAGGAATTCTTTTCTTACAGGAGCATCTCCTAACTGTCCTTAATTGAACAGTGAAATTTCAAAAGTAAATGTAGATCTGTCAGTGGGTGACAAGCAGCTGTAACAAACAGCTAATTTAAGGCAAGCAATTACATTGCATTTCAGTGTTCATTTAGGTAAATGCAACAGTAAAAATCTTCAATGCTGTTAGAATTGGGCATAAACACGTGGCCCACACACAAAAAAAATCTGAGAATAAAGTTTGTCTACAGGTAACTTCCAGATGAAGCTGCTCACCTCAGTTTTGCTTCTTGTTTTCAGCAGAGAAGATTTCAGAAACTCAGTAAGAACTAATAAGGAGATTATAGTTAAACTTCAGAGGACTTATACTGACTGTTCACATGCTTCATCCTTTAATGACTGTATCTTCAAAGAAGCAGTGGCATCTTCATCTCGGAAGAGGCTTTATGAAATCAGTTTTCAAGCAGTGCACACTATTTTTTCATATGTTGATCAAGCAGTGATTCTAAATGCAGTCATTTAAGATTACAAGCCTCATATAAAACCATTTTGAAAGTCTTCCTACTGTCTTCAGTGAGTTTTGGATTAAACCATTTATCAGGCATTCTTCATTCATCCTTACATCATATTCCTGAGTTCTCCCTTTTAGACTTTGCACTGTTATATTCCTGCTTCTTTATCTTTTCTTCTGTGCCTGCCTTTTATTCACATGTTTTTCCGTCTGTCCTTTTCTTCTGCCAGCCTCTTGCCACTGCAGGTGCTTCCAGGAACAAGCTTAAAGAAGTAGAATACTCCTCTCTTCCATTTTTCCAGTGTTCCTCTTCCTTATTTCAGATAGATTGCTAGATAGCTAACTTTCAGATAGCTTGCCAACTAACTTTGAACCTGATCTTACAGAAGTAGAAAAGCTGGCATGCTGCTTATTGCTAGATATCTTTGTGTTGAGCTGATGACTTAGGCTTTCATCATACAACAAGGACCATACAAATACAGTGTCTACAATGTATCTTTAGACTGGAACTTTAAATGACAAGGTCTCTTGCTTTCACTACACTTTGAGGCCTCTTTTCTCTGCTTTCAACAGACAGTGAAAAAATGATTGCCATTTCCCTGGTGTATAATGGTTTACAATGAATCAATGTCATTAAGTGATTGTTATCTTGACATAGTGACGCTTTTCTGGCACTTTTCAAGATACTGAATGTGTGTAGTTATGAACATAGGTATGTATGTGCTCACAGTCTTCAGTACTTCTGTGCAGAGAGACACATAACACTGTTTTGAGTGTATAAAGTATCCTAAGAAAAAGTGAGCTGTACAATTACTGTTTTGTAACAGTCCAATTTCCTACTGACTTTTTGTAACCCTAAAACTAACCCATTAAAACACTTCTTACCTTATAAAAAAAATTATTTTCACTTTTTCACACACTCAGAAGTGAATGTCACCACAGTTCTTGCTCTTGCAAGTCACATAATGTACTAAAACATCTTACGCATCTCTTATTCGTCTGGTTGTGCCTTGTTTTCTGTTTGCTGTTGTGTTTTTCATAGTACACTTATAACTCAAACCCAAAGATGTGGAATACTTAAAGTTGAATAAGGGCTAATAAGTATCTGTTAAATTGTAAGTTATTAGGAGGAAAAGATTTTTTAAATAAAATAATACAAATTGACATCATGGAAGATGAAGAGGAGAAGCCTGTAATTTCTGTGGGTGTTTCTTCACAGTTTAATCTGTAATACTGTCATGGGTGCTGACACACAGGTTGAACTTGTCTTGGATGCAGCTACTAGAAAAGCAGATTTGCAGTTGAAAAGGGTTGGATCTGATGTGTGGATTACACCATTTACTTCATTATTATTTCTCATTAAAAGTTAGATATACGTTATATGTGGTTAATATGAATCTGAACCAGAGTCTAGAGATTTTGAGTCAAGTTTTCAAGTCAGGAAAGTAATCACAAACTGAAGCATAGCTTGAAAATAAAATTATTTTTAAATTCTTTTAAATCTTGGTCATTAATGAAATCTGATTTTTTTTTTTCTCCTCCTCCTTACAGACATGTTGTTCTTTTTTTTTTTAGGGTTTTTATGTGTTTTGAGAATTTACTGATTGAAGAAGCTTAATTGTATATCTGGGAAGGGGTTTTATTGGATATTACACAAAACAATAAAAATATGCCTATTCATAAGGTGTTTTATTTGTGAAACTAGCAAATATATTTAAGAATGATAGACTCCTAAAAGCCTTAGAGCATTGATGCAGGTAAGTATCATAAATAATTATGTTGAAATGGTTACCAAGGAGGTGTAGCAGTGTCAAGTTGCTATGGAAATGTTTGGTCCCTGCTCAGAGATGCTAGCACAGCTAATACAACCCCTTCTCACTTTAGCCAGATAAAAATCAAGATGGGGAGGAAATATCAGTGATACATGTGGGATACAAATTAGGATTTTTGGAAAATGACATGTAGAAGCCATAAAACTGATATGTTTTGAGTTATGTCAAATGTCCAGACTTCATATGCAGAGTATTTCACAGAATGGAAGAATAGTCTTTGTCTTGAGAGTTAGAAAGGCAAAAGTCATATTAAGGTGTGCATAGATTTTTAGTGACCAAATTTCCATGAGTCAACTCACCTTATCAGTCTTTAGCAAATCTCCAAGTACAATGTATTTCATGTATGTTGTGGTTATGGAATATATAGCTCTCTGTGTAGTGGAGTTTTGTCATATCTTTCGGATTATTTTCTGAAACATATAGTTACACCATGGTATTGAATAGTGAATAGACTCTGAATGACAATGTGCACCACTCTAATTTCATAATGGAGTTTTTATGTCATACATTTTGAAAATAAAGGCAGTATTGGTTAGAATCAATATGATGGCCTTAGTTCCCATATGTAGCATGATGTCTGTAATATCTGATTTACAGAAGATAGTACTACTGAAATGTCAAGCTTGGAGTAGAACACCCCATTCTTATTGCCCATTCAACCATCCCATCTGAATGAATTGCTGAAAGTTTCCACAATTGCTGTGCATACTTAGAAATTTATAGCAGATGTTGCTTGTTGAGACAGCAAGTATTGTGTTTTCTTCTTGTATAAATAAGAAATAAAGGCTTTGAAGCAGTTGCTAGGTGTAGAAACAGTGGCTATTACATAGCTATATGCCTATTTAATTTGAAACCACTGTGAGTAAATTCTTAACTAGGTTGAAATGTGTCATTAGTTCAAGATTGCTGTAGTTTGACAACAGACTAGTGGTAGAAATTGTTTCATTCCTTAGAATCATAGAATCGTAAAGGTTGGAAAAGACCTCCAAGATCATCAAGTCCAACCGTCAACCGAGCACCAGCATGCCTGCTAAACCATGCCCATGTGAGGAAGAATCATAGAATCATAGAATCGTAAAGGTTGGAAAAGACCTTCAAGATCATCAAGTCCAACCATCAACCCAGCACCAGCATGCCTGCTAAACCATGCCCATGTGAAGAAGAATCATAGAATCATAGAATCCTAAAGGCTTGAAAAGACCTGTATAGTTGAATGCTCACCATGTATAAAAGTGATGTTTTCTATTCCCTCCTTCCAAATATTAAATTCGCATGTGTTTTGCTGGTTTTGCTGGTCAGAGGTAGCATGTTAATACTACTAGTGGCCAGGGAAACCAATTTCTAATGACTAAGTGCTCTTGAAGAGAGGATCATGACAGCAGGATTGCAATCAAATGGTGTGTATAATAGGTCTATTGGAGGAGCAAAGCTACTATTATTCAATAACATATTCAATAATTTTATTGCTGTCTCACTTTTGGCCTTCTTAGTTTTTGGGAGATTGAGTTTTGGGATTCATGTACGGGACTTAAAGGAGGCCAAACTAATTTCACTTGGAGTATGTAATGACTGTCTGTAACGTGCTACTTGATGCTTCATGACTGTAGGTTCAGACTAGAAACTAGAGTTAGTATCAGTGCTGAATAAAAGTTCTGAATTCAGTATTGTGTTTCTCACAACACAAGAGGCCTTTCTTTTCTACCTGCGTTATGTTGTCTTTGGTTTCTTAGCTTACTTTCTCCAGGTATCCATATATTTTTCCAGAGAGCCATATTTATCCCTGATTATCTTCTGGTAATTCTCCTAAGCTCTTTGACTGCCTACTGCAGTTTTCTTAAAGAAGTAAACTAAACATGCTAAGTTTGCTTGAAATTTGCATAAAGATGACATTTCAGAGATTTACATAATAGTGAAATAGGCTGGAGGAAATTCATGAATCACAAGGACTGATATATATACTGCAGGATAACATAAGCATGGTAGATCTCTACTTGGGACTGAAAGCAATGTTGATCAAAGTAGATAGGTAAGCCAACAGTGGTGTGTGTCATTAGCTGAATATGCTATCAAGCTGCTACTAGAACTTCCTGTTCTATCCCAATCCTTATTCATGAGACTCTTGATATCAATTCAGATTTCAGGATTCTGCAGCTGATGGGAAAAATATGCATCTAAATCATGAATGCAGATTCACTCCTGCTATTTTCTTTGGGTCCACAGAAGACTTCAAATACACGTACAGGTTTGGTAAAGCTTGCCAACGTCATGGGAGCTAGTACTTTTTGTCTTGGAGACACTGAGATGTATGGTTGCGGTACATATCAGCTGTGGCTTATTTTGAGCATTGTATAGACTGACTTTATGTAAAACATAGTGGAAAAAGAAATGAGTTGCAGTATGCACCGAAATGAGATCTACAAAACTCAAAACCAAGTGTCATGATCTTAGTTATCTCTGCAAGCAGTGCTTCCAAAATATACAAAGATGGTCCTGAAACATAGTTGTCATTTACTAAAAAAGAAAAAAAGTGGATTTTGAATCTACATAGAATGTAACCAAAACTTGAAGGACTTTTTTTTACCCACTGTGGGTTTTGTCAAAAAAGGAAAATAGCATATATAAATTTTTAGGAGTATCCAAACACTTATTTGTAACTTGCAATTTCAAGAAGAATATGGACAGTTTCAGATTGTCAAATAAAAATACTTTCTACTATTTAATCATGGAGTTGATAAGAACTATATCTGTGATTTAAAAAAAAAAAAAGTACCTCTACCCTTTGCTGCAAAGATACATTTCAGTGCTGTTTGGTGCCTCTAAATTGAGGCTGTGGTTGGGGGGAAGGTGGCAGGGAAGGGAAAGAGATAGATAATGGGAAGCTGTCTTTCTGTTCCTTAAAACACCCGGAAGATTTGAAAGGAGCTACATTTCAGTGGATTGATGAGGCTTGGCCAGGGATATCGACTACAGCTAAAAGTGCTCATTCTGTTCTCAGTCAGAAAAAGAGGCTGGATGCCAGCATTCAAAAGTAATTTTTCTTTCTTGATGTAAAGTAGTAGGTATGTGGCAATCTGTCAAGTGAAAGTTAGTCTGACAGCTATTATCACAAAAGTTGTTATTTAATAAAAGACAGGCATGAAGTTCTAAGATACAAAAATTATTATATAACCCTGTTGTTTTTAGCAGATCACATAAAACAGCCTGTGCAGTATCTGAGGCTATAGCAACAGTAAGAAAGTGTGTTTTCATTTGCAGTTTTGGTGGTAAATAGTGATTGAAGTCAAGCAATGCTAGCAATTTTTGTTGACTACTCTTTGCTTCAGACGTAAGGAGGAAAACACTGGATTGTTGCTAGACTAAACCTAACTCAGAAGGAAACATTTGCTTCCTAGCAAGGTTTCTTGAAGGAACGATAGACAAAAGGATGAAGATCTGTCAGATCTATAGACAGCTGATAGACAGCTGATGTGATGACAGCACAAAGGCATGGCTCTATCAGGAGAATGCAAGATTGAAACTTGGAAAGGACAAGGTAATTTCTATGACAAATACCTTCCCATAGCACATTCTCTACATTTCATCAGCTTCTATTTTTCTCATCTGTTGCAACATGTAACTTTTGTAATTTAGTTAAAAAAATGCTCTTTGCAGTTCATATGAGAGAGTATCTTGTGTATAGTGGTACAGTGGAATCATTAGGACTACTTCAGTGCAAAATGGAATATTCTATTGCCATGAGTGAAGTGGGAGTGATTTATATAGCAGTGGGAAGGGATAGCTTCTGCATCTATAGCCGTACTTTCAAATGCATGCCAGCAAAGAACATTTTAAGGCTGTTTTGTGGAGAACTTTAAAGATTGTGATAGAAATATGGAAATAAGAAGAGAGAATGAGAAACAACTTGACCCTAAAGAAGTTGTCAGTCTGTTCTAGTAGAACTGGGAAACATTTTGATCTAGAAAAGAAGTTTTAAGTAGCAGCTGTTGTGCACTTAAAAATTAAATGCATAAGATAAGCTGTTTCAAGTGTTACTTTAACCTCCTGATTTTAGTAATACTACTGATTGCTATTGCTGGTAGCTCATGAAATCAGGTCAAACTAATTAAAAAAATGTTTTTTTTAAAAAAACTTTTGTAATCAGAACTCTAAAATATCATTTTAGAGGAAAAACAAATTTCTTCACACACCTTCCCCCACGCTGCTCATTTCTGATGCAGACTCAAAGCAAATTTTAAAAAAATTTGAATGTTTTTTTAAAAAATAGAATCTTTGACTTCTGGTGTAAGGGCAGCAAGTCTTTGTGAGATAATTAACTCTCTAATACCTGAAATTAATATAATACTTGACAAAATATGCACTTAAAAGAACAGATGAGGGTGATTAAATGGTGGCTTATTATTCAGTCCCCTAACACCAAATGCCATTGTTTGATTTCCATTTAGGAATGTTGGAGCTGTTGTGTTTGTATGTGTTCAAATTTTAATTACAATCATTTCCCATGTCTGATATTTTCTTTCATTTTTAATACATCTGATTAGTGCTTCAGGGCATGCTAGCACACTTTCACCATACAAATGAGGTTTATGTTCTTCAAGGGTTGCGATATTCATTTTTTGATTGTTGAGGGACTCGGTTCTTTTTTATTGTTTTCATTAGAGTATATTACTTCGAATCTTCCTTACTAAAGATGTTTCTTCTTTAAGATAGTGAAGAGTACAGGTGTTTGAACCCTGTGGAGGATTACATATTACCTGCTTCAGAGCTCTGCTTTAGAAAATGCATGATTTTCAGTATCTGATATGCTGACTCAAGAGCTAATAGTTGACTCGTGTCTGATGTTTAAAGGTTACTGTTCTGGGTTCCTCTCTCTAGATACTAAACCTATGCTACTTTGAAAGGTATATCGATTTTCAGAAAATCTAGGACCTTTGAAAATAAAGCTGTGAGGGTATCATCTTAACGGGGAAGTTTCAGAGTTCAATGTTCATAGGCTGAGGAATTAAGTGATATTAATTGTTAATTTAATTTTAATGGTATTAGCAAGGCTTTTGACACTGTTTCTCATAACATCCTCCTAGGGAACCTCAGGAAGTGTGGGCTGGATGAGTGGTCAGTGAGGTGGATTGAGAACTGGCTGAATGGCACAACTCAGAGGGTTGTCATCAGCG
>Ga0065711_1006930_pt1 | contig 33750 bp, 22 predicted proteins | sample Hoacrofraction12_FD_59098 | JGI IMG/M metagenome (GOLD analysis project Ga0065711, IMG submission 59098) | Hoatzin crop microbial communities from Cojedes, Venezuela - Epithelial fraction 12 v2 (version 2) | ecosystem: Host-associated > Birds > Digestive system > Esophagus > Crop | place...
GCTCCAGCTGAACATGAGGAAGAACTTCTTCCCTCTGAGGGTGACGGAGCCCTGGCCCAGGCTGCCCAGGGAGGCTGTGGAGTCTCCTTCTCTGGAGATCTTCAAGCCCCACCTGGCCGCGGTGCTGTGCAGCCTGCCCTGGGTGACCCTGCTTGGGCAGGCAGTTGGGCTGGGTGACCCCAAATGTTGCTGCCAACCCCGACCATTCTGTGATTCTGTGAAAAAATCAATTTATTGGCAATTAAAATAGATTTGGGTAGTGAGAGGCAATTCAAATAAGACCTCCCCCCCAACTCCCACCCCACTTCGCTCCTTCCCTCCATCTCCTCCACACAGCCCTTCCCCCTCCTCCATTTTCCCCTGCTCCGGGCTGGGTGCTCCTGCCAGCCAACATGGCTGCGCAGCGGCCCCTGCGCCCCTCTCCTCCTCTGCCTTCACCCCTCTCCCTGCTGCTTCGCACCAATTTTCCCTCCTGCTCTGCCCCTCCGGCGCTTTCTGCCCCTTCTCAGAGGTGTTTCCACAGCTGCTCCCCTGAAGGGCTGGGCTGGGGCTGCCATGGAGCCGGCTGGAACCATCCGGAACCTTCTGGAACCTTCTGGAGCCTTCTGGCACTGGCCCCCCCCGCCCCTCAGCCCCCCTCACAGAGCACCCTGCAGCCCGCCCTGTGGTAACCCAGCACACACACACACACACACACACAAAAGATCACAATTTGTGGTACTTCACGGATTTGGGGCTGCTCCCTCTCCTGTGGGACGCTGTCTGCCCTCGATGGCGCCATCTTTGCCGCCGCCTGGAAACTCCGTGAGGAGAGACTGCGGGAGGCGAGGCGCCGAGCTGGAGAAACTGCCGAGGTGCCGGTCCGGAAGGAAGGGCAGCCCGTTTCTTGAGGTAATTTTCACATGTTGTAATTGAAATATTGTTGTTAATTGTTTCACTCCTTCGTTCTTACCCTTGACTTGTGGAAAAGATGAGACTCCACAATCCTCCGATTGTAAAGTAGGTGTGTTTTACTCAGCGCCGGGCGCACGGGGGTTACACCACCAAAGACGTGCGCGCTGATATCGCCAAGCCATCTATAACTGATACAGTTCTATTTTGCATATTCATATACACATATACATATGCATAACCTTTCCTGCTTCGTATTAAAATTAGTTCCAAGAAGTCATTTCCATAAACTCCTCTCGACTGCGCTTGCGCGGTGCCTCCTTGTGGTGGCCGTCAGGGGTCGTGGGGATGAAGATAGGTGACTCCTCTTCGTCACTGCTAGTAACCTTTTAACTTCATGCAGGCTCAGTTACTTCTTGGCCTTTACCCAAACTACAGAGCTGGCTACGGCTGGCTTGATGTGGAGACTTCTTGTTCTGTAGCTCTTCTTTCCAGCCTTATCACTCAAACAGATACAAAATTCACGGAGCTAAGGAATTTGCCAAGCTAAGGAATTTGCCAAGCTAAGGAATTTGCCGAGCTGAGCTAGACTAGCATTACCTAAGTCTTCATAAGCATTGTCTAAGCTTATTTATTTCTTTATTTCCCTTCATCACCCTTCCCCTCAACCTTTACCTGAAGTCAGCCTGTATGCTCCCTCTCTGTTCATCGCCAGCAGCCTGTTTACACCGTGTCCCTGGTGTTAGATACGGTCGCCACTTTTCTCCCTGGTTTCTATCCTCCTATTCCTCTTTTCTCTGTCATCTTTCAAAGGATGAGGTGTGGATTCCCCCAGCCCAAGAGCCTATTCTGTAATGCTGTGTGGAGCAACGTGTTTTAGCAATGCAGATACATGTGAGGCCATCTTCATATCGGATTTCCCAATTTGTTTATTTTCGCTCCTGATTTTTCTCAATCTTCCCCTCCTTACTAGCATCTAAAACATAGACAGAGCAATATCAGCTAGAAGGGATCTACATTCTTATCACTCCCTCCCTGCCTGATGTTCTCCTCAGTGCATCTACCAAACCCAGCACATTTTTAGCTGGTCACCACTTGCTGTACCCAGAGGTTTTCTTTCTGCAAACACCAGTAGCTTTTTTTTTTGTTGTTTTTTAATCTTCTGCCCTATAAGGAATAACCCAAGAGGGCGAAAGGGTTTGTTGTGCTATGGAAAGCCTCTGAAGGGTAAAACAAAAATGGAAGGTGGGAGATTGTGCTCAGAGGAACTGCTCTCAGAATGTGTTTAACCTGAAATTTGCGAAGTTTAGTGAGTTTAATACAATGAAAAATCACCTTTCCCTACCACGACTGCTTCACTTCTTTCCTTAGCTCATCTTCTTGACAAAGTTGTGTTTTCTGTTTGGATGCCGTAAAGTTTTCTGCCTTGTTTTCTAAACCTTCCAAATCCCTGTCCAGTTCACTGTCAGGGAAGATGTAGCACCACGTTACTAACCTGAAAAAAACCCAGAATAATAGCGTCTGTACTTGGACATTTGGGGTAATTTTGACATCTTAAATAGTATTAGTATTTTAATTTTAGTCTGTGATGACATCCGTTCGTTCTCTTAGAGAAACAAACAAGGTGAATGGCATTGAAGATTAAGTCTGACATGGCAGACGCTACGTGGAGTGTCCAAGAGCCCATGAAACAGCCATGGCCTGGCTCTTTCCTTGGCTTAATTCCCTGACTTAACTGGAATTTCTGCAACCAGTCAGCTTTACTGCAGGGATGTGTCACACTGTTTGAGATGTGCTCACTCAGGGAGCATCCCCAGGTGCCTGAGCTGGGGGTGAAGGAGAGAGAAAAGGTTCCTTTGTTGCTATGCAAGTACTTTTTGAAGGTGCGTGAATGAGTAAAAATGAGGATAAATAAATTCTGCATAAAGATACATTCAGGAAAGAGAATGTCCTTGACCAGCACTAATCCTGTCTGTGTCCTCCAACACCTTGTCCCTCCCCCTGTGATTCCCCGAAAAGATGTTTTAGATTTCTTCTGGCCAGGGCTTCATGGGACGCCCACAGGGATTTGAAGCAGATGCCAGGAGAGAGGGTCTGAAAAACCTAGTCTGAACCTGCAGCCAGGTAACACCTTTGCTGCCAAGTCTCCCAGAGACTCCTCTACTGTGCAGGACTGTGCAGTGCGTGTCTTTCTCAGCTGCTTCTGAAGCTCGTCTGCACTACCATCTCCCCAAAAATCTCACCCCTTTGTTCATTTTTTCCCCCACAAAACCCTACTCTGCATCTCTGTGTCCCTCCCTATTTTTAAGAGAAGGCTTTCAGTTTGTGGCCAGGGTGGTTTGGGCAGGTTCCTTCTGGTGGGCCGCAGGGGCAGTACCCAGGCAGACACCTGGGGAGGAGCACATGAGCAGAGGAGCAGAGCTCCCACGCAGATCTCCCGGCCTCCAGGACATTGTGGGCATGCTTGCTGCCGTGTTTCTCTTTGAACAGCTGATTTCTGGGTTTTTTTGAAAGAATAAAAGTTGGGGGGTGAAGGGAGACAGCTGTTATGCTATAGCGTCAAAAACAATTGGGTTTGAAATTAGTTTTGAGAAGGCATTTTTGACAATGTGAGCTGTGCAATGGCTTTAGAAGTGAGAAAGTTGATGAAAAAGGAGCTGAAATGTTGTTTCTAGAGTGATGGCTGAGAGAAAAAAGGAAACAAAGCCCAGGCAGAGCCATTTTAAAGTGCTGTTTATTAAACTTGGTGTCCAAAGAGAGTGACAGTAAGCAAAGTAAGCTAGTCACAAAGACAGTTCTCATGCTTTACCATGGAGGAGTCTAAATAAAAAAAAGTGCATTTGAATTTGGGGTGAACATATGGGGCTAGGAACATGGCTTGGTATAGCCCTAAATTAGACTCATATATTCACTTTTCCTGCCATCCCTAGGATCTAGGGGCCAGTGGTTGAAGGGATATTCTTCCTCTCTTTTACTTTCTCTCTCCATTTCAAAAGGTGATTGTGCAAGGAAAGGGAGAAATTTAAGAGGACATAGCAGCTTTGTGGCTTTGGACAGATGATAGCTTTAAAGGGACAGGCATGGTTACTATCTATGTAGATAACAGCTAGCAAGATGCAAAATGTTGAGGAGAGAGCAAATTCATGCAGAAATTTGGAGAGATGGAGATCCAGTAACTGTGGCATCCATGCAGAAGAAAAAAGAATGAGACTATTCAACAGAGTAAAGAAAAAGAAGCAGAGGAAAACATTGCTGCTTACAGACAGAGCAGTAGGAGATGGGGAGGGTGTGACTACCTAGTGACTGTGTGTGCATGTATGTCTGTGAGAAAGGACTGGAAAATGGCACAGTGGAGAGAAAGGACACTGCAGAACGTGTGGATGCTGAGGCATTTCTGAACCCAGTTCTCAAAACGCTTACCTTCTGCCTTCTGCAGCTGAATTCTGCTCTCCGAGAAGCTGGGATCTGGCATCAGCTCTAGAGTGTCTTTCTCTTGGTTTCTGATATATTCCATTGGATCCTCTGGGAAACACTTGCTGTGGAAAGGATGGGGAAGATGTTTCAGTCTGCAGATTCAGTTTGTGTCTTCTGTGATGTACTGAAGCAGGTGCTGTCAGGAAGGAGCATTTTCACTGCACAGAGGGGAACTGGTGAATGACTTCACGGACCCCAATCTCGTGCTCGATCAGAATCATTTTATAGCTCAAGTGAATACCTTATATACTAATACAACAGTTACTAGAGCCAATCAGCTTTGGATTCGTGGCTTTGCAAATGCCAGTTTGCGGTTGCTGTTTTCCAGGATCTTTTGCAGCTGGATGTGTGAAAACAACTTACCTCCTGAGAACAGAGAAGGGAGGCACAGGATGCGCTGATCCTTCAGGGTCATGAGACAGTGCTGTTCTGTCTCAAATTATATGGTTTCCCACAGGGAACGATGGGATGAAGTCAGCAGCAGATGAGAATGGATTTCTTTTATGTTGTAAGGCAATTTCACATTTCTGCTCTGCTTTTCTGGTTGGTCCTACAGTAGGTGGGGAGAAAATCACCTGCCAGGGACTCCATTGCTGGCAATGCTCTGGGATGTTGCTTGCATCTGTGAGAGGCTCCTTGTGCATTTGTACTGGGTCCAAGTGCTGTTGTGCTAGGGATGTATAAATGAGTTGTTAGCAGAGATTGTGGGGAGTTCTCAGAGGAATGGTATTTGATTTTGTTTTGTCTTTCTTGAAAAATCAGACTTGGTTCAGACTGGATTAGTCTGAGGGACAGTATCCCTTTTCCCAATGTTTGCTTCAAAATTAACTTCCTGTGCAATTCCTTATCCCAAACCCTGCCCAGACCCCAAGAAGAAGAGAAATGGCTTGTCCAGTGTGCCTGGAGTGAGGGAGACAGATCAGACAATGAGGCCTTCATCTCCTGAGTGCTAGGCATCAGCAATCCTTTCTGGACTTGACCAGCCCTCACCTTCCACCCCAGAGCTCTTCTGAGCCCTTCTTTCACAGTATGTGTAAAAAGGTGCTCTGCTGACAGGCAGAGCCTCTCCGAACTGCACAGGGCTGTTACAGCTCCTTGATGACTCATGGCTCACCTCTGACCCCAGAGAAAGAAAATACTTTAAAAGGCTGAGCTTCAGCAGGAACCTAATTCCTGGCAGGAACCCTAATTCGTGGCAATTGACAGAAATACTGCAGACAGGAGATAAACTTGCTGTGTGCCACTTATAAAGCGGATGGAGAAAAAGGACTTTTAACAAAGTGGCTGTGCAAGTTTTGAAATAGGCGGGTTGGCTCCAGGGGGACAAATGTCCCTCGGTCATCAGGTGTCACACTGTGAAGAAGCAAGGGTTTTTCTCTGCCTCTGCAGTCAGGAGTTGTAGTCTGTTGAGTCTGCTCTGTCAGTTGAGTCTGCTCAAAGGAGCAGACCTGATATGAATTTTGTGATGTTGTATTACCTGACTTTGTCACCTCTCTTAGTTCAAATTAAACAGCGCTTTGGATCGGACTAAGTCCTTTTTCTACAGCTTCTTGCCTATGGACACTTGCTTTGATGTGCTGCCTTCTTCTGGCCTGGGTAGGAATGGGTGACAATGTTTTCAACAGGTAAGCTTTTAAAGTGTGACCTGTAGAGCCTAAAGTAAGGTGTCTACCACATGTCTCAGGTCTCACCATCAAGGCTTGCCAAAGCCGTTTGCACTGTTGTGCCTGCTCTGCTCTGCTTTGTGCTTGATCCCGCATTGCTCTGTGGGTTGTAAGACACCCCTTGGCTATGAGCTGGTGCAACACCTAAATAGCACAAAAGATAGCTGTCTAGAGGTGCTCACCCCTCCTTCTGCCCCCAGTTAGCTGACCTTCACTCTCCTCTTCCAGAGGGGATGTAGCCTTCTCTTACTAGCTGCTGCCCCTTCCTTCCTGTGGCATGAAGACACATCTCCATGAAAGGTGCGAAAAAAGGAATTTGGCAGCTGATACTGGGGAGGGATCCAAGGGGGAGTCTGCTCCTTTGAGGTGTGTGTGAGGTAGGCTTGGGTGAGGGAGAGAAGTGGGCTGGTTGTTGTAGAAGTTCTTGGAATGGAGAATGGGGTAGCTGCTGGAAGGGGAGGGTGGGGATAACTACTGGGGGACAGAGGCTTGGGAAAGAGAACCAAATCAAGGGACCAGAGAGTCTTTCCCTCTCCTGCATGTAGTGAAAACAGGACCCTTCTGAATCATCCATATGGCCATACACATCCCTTCCTCCAGGCCTCAACTACACCGCAGAAATACTAACAGTAATGTGTGTGCCTTCTGCTGAAATCAATGAGAAAATAAAGATTATTTCAGACTCTGGTGTCTAGGGACTCCTCGGAGGAGTGGAGTTAGGTTTGCTGTCCTGGGGAACAGGTGACACCATCCCTTGCAGCTGGCACATGGACCACGCTGAGGAGCACACTCAACACTTCAGGCCTGGGTTGCCTGTCTCCTTTCAGCTGTTCCCAGGGAAGCAGAAATGTGGGCTTTTTTTCAGGGTGCTGGTGGTTCCTGAGGAAGGTACCCTTCTCATGCGTGACTGCTGATCTTCTGGATGACCTGGCATCCTTCCAGAGAGATACCGAGCAATTCAGAGGACAATTTAGTTCAGATGCTGAGGACATTCTCCCTGGCAGGCTGGGCTGACTATCTTGGTGTTAGGTCAGGGAGGAAAACCCTGCAAATGATTCCCATCTCCTTGCAGAACCTATCACTGACGACTTTTGGACCACAGGAGACACACTGCAAATATCTGGCAGGTGCCACCCCTGAGAATGCCTGTCTTTTACCAGGGATGATGTAGGGCGTCTATGATGGTGGCTTATATGCAGGCATCACTTTTTAAATGCCCAAGGTTGGATGTAAAGTGTACGTTAATGTGATGTGTAAAATGTGTTCGCATCAAATGTCGCATGTCTTCGTGATGGGTACATTTAAGGACAAACTGTCAGGATGGAAAATTTTTCACAGTTTATATTCCGTACGTTTTTTTTTCATTTGATAGCTTCTTCTAAGCACAATAATGTTTTTAAATGCAATTTGTTTTCCCTTTAAAAAAAAGACTTTTCAGGTTTTTTTTAATAACAGAAATGTTTCAGTTCTTGCAATGATAAAATCATTACAGGTATTACAAGGAAAACATTTTTAACATGTTTTCTGATAAATGAATGCTCTCTTCCCCTCAGCAGTAGAAGGTAAAAGAAAAAAACTTTAGCAAAAACAATTGATGACATAGACCTAATCTGAATCAACTATATGTACATCACAGAACAATAGCATTAAAAATTAAAGAAAGAATAGTACAAATGGAAATCAAATTTCGGCTTTCAGGAACTGTAAACAAGAAGCAAAAAGCAACTACAGACGTTAGGGTGAACCACTATTTTTTAAAGTGTAGCATTTCAAAATTAATAAAAAGACAAATGAACAGAAAAAACATAATATACAATAGAAGAATGCAGCTTCCCTTTACAAAAATATTTGCAGATGAAGGTATGAAGAGGAAATCTGTAAGGTTTCTCAAAGAAAATTACCTCTGTTTCCCTTTTCTATCAGTTTAGGTTGAAAGAGTAAAGGTTATGTAGTCTGATAGTACAACACTTCAGATAATCACATCTTGCGTCTCATGGGATTGGGTCTGGAGACTAATTTGTTGCAAATTGTGGTATTTATTTACCTTTCTTCGATTTCCTATTTTTTCCCTCTCCTCGGGTTTATTTCTATTGGCAGAGGAGATATTAGAAGCCATGGGTTCTTAGCATCTATTCTTCTTATGAGAAGAACTAACAACCCAATGCATGTTGTAGTTAGATGCAGATACACTGTCCTGGACTGGAGGAAGCTAAAATAATATGCAGCTCCAGCCTGTATTTCTCTGAAACACAAGAAAGGGGAGCATGCAACTCAGTGCATAAAGTTGTAAGGCAAGTTGGTAGGGGTTGCCGCGCTTTTCTACTATATCACAACTCTATGGTATGGAAACCTCCCTAGTTAATAGAAGAAAGGAACTTCTAGGGCATGAATCATTTCACTATTTGAAATGCTCACATTACAAAGTGAAGAGTCGTGCACTCTGTGAGCTGCAAAAGGTTGTGTGTGTTGCTGAGATACAGGTACTTAAAATTAAGTGAGATAGGTAGACTCTCCTTCCAGGAGTTTTGTGGCTGATTTCAACAGAAGGAGGATTGGTTCCCATTTCATCTTCAGAGATCTGAGTAAAAAGCGACTGAGAATTTATGAATTAGATATTGTTGTGTTCTGAAAGCCAGAGATTTATTGAGTGAGCTGCAAATTCGAAGTGGGATTCCTTTGATGAATTGCAGACTCCAAGACGTTTCACCTTACCACATTGAAATCATTTAATGGCCACTGAAAAGAAATAGGCATTTCAATGTGGTCCTAATACAGGTCAGATAAATTCTGTGGTCCAGGTGCTTGTGTGTTTTCACCAAACACAGATGGAGCTTAAAAGATCTACAGTGAAGATACTGAATATTAGGTGAGATAAACCTTCCCCAATACCTCAGACTTCTTCAGGTCTGTAAACTATTTGCGCTCAGCTCCAGACCAGTGTCACTGTGCTAGGCACAGCAGGGTATTAGGAGGACATAGTTACTGTGTCACGGGTTTCCCGTTCATCTTTGTCATCTGCTGAATCTTCAAAGGCCCTCTGGAATGCCAGCCTGAGGGTGAACTTGATTCTGCGATCCCGGTAGCTCCCCACAAGGAAGTAAATGACGGGGTTGAGAGTGCTGTTCACACAGGACAGCACAAAGCCGATCTCCGGGGAGTAGAGAAATTTGTAGCCCAAGAAGTCAAAAAGGATCAGGACACTCAGAGGCACAGCAAAAATGAGGAAGAAGAGGACAGTGAGCATGATGACGGTGAAGAGTCTGCCTGTTCGGAGGTGCTGGGAGCTGCACTTGACTCTAAGGAAGAGTGTCAGGCTGAAGAGCAGCATGAGGGGTGTGCAGAAGAGGAAGTCCAAGGCTCCGATGGTGATGAGCAGGAGGTGGCAGCTCCTGGCAGAGGGGCGAATGGTGCACAGAATGTACCCAAGCGTGTTCAGCAGCAGGGAGAGACCCCAGAGCAGGCCAGAGATGATGGCGGACAAGTGCTTTGGGCGGTGGCTTCGGCACCAGATTGGACAAAGGACAGAGAGGCACCTCTCAATGCTGATGGTGGTCAGAAGATACAAGCCGGTGCCATACATGAAAAGATCCAGGAAGAGGAATATCCCAAACTGCACCCCTACATTGAACTGCATCAGGTACTGAACTGTCTCAATGGCGATGCAGAGGAGATACCCAAAGTCGGCAGCGGCCAGGTTCAGGATGTAGACAGTGAAGTGGTTTCTCCGAATGCGGAAGCCAAGGTACCACAGGACCATGCCATTTCCCACCATCCCAAAGGCAGCGCTGATGAGGCAGAAGCTCTCCATGAACTTGAGGACAGCATAGGATGCTTCTGTCTTTCCCTCAGTCCCGCTCTGATTAGTCCCAGGAACCTGGATGGTAGCAGTCGGAAGGAAGATTGATGTAGCTGAAGTACTCATAATGAGGGATTTCAGACAGACCTGTAAACAGAAAGGAGAGTGGTGGTAACTCTAGTGGGACTTTCCTTCATGGTGACCTGGTGGTGTTTCTGAATTTGTTCCAGCCCTTTGTAGCCAGAGCTTGATTTAGTGAGGGATTGCTGTGTTCTGACTTGGAGCTCAGAGCTTTGAGGCATTGTTCGAAGTAATGTATCTAAGAGCAAATTCTGTATGACATCTAGGAAAAGTTAGATTGCAGTAAATTTCTCCCTTTTAAAAATTTATTTCTTGAGGGCCCTTTTTGCAGTCAGTATTGGGAAACAAATATCTTAAAGCAATTATATCTTGGATTAATCGTGTCTGCAAAGTACCTCTTGTCTGAATAAAAAGAGAGCCCAGTGTTAACAACTCTGGGATGATTGTCTTTGCTTCATGTAGCTAGTATTAGGTAAGACAAATCTTGTCAAAAGTGTGTGCAAGTTCTAGGCAATTAGCATACCAGTTTAATCAGCATGAAAGCTGATGGGAGTTTTGTCCTATGCATCTGCCCAGCATACATGATAGAGAGTACTCAAAATAGCTGGTAGGTTTTTATGTTGATGACTGATTTCTGCTTTCATAAAGTGTAATTTAATGTGGGTGGTTTTTTCTCCTGACCCCTACGTACGGACAACGAACAATTCAGTCTGACAGACTCAGCGCTTACTGACTTCCTTCTCAGAGAGGAACTGCAAGAAACATATGTGGGACAAAATGTATGACCCTCACAGGGCACTGAAATTATGGCTCAAATAGTTCTTTCATTCCATTCCCTAAGGCAGCTCACCCTAATTCTTACCCCATGATACTGGGAGCTGAATGAGTATCTTGAAAAAAAAAAAAGGTCAAAAAATAGATTTCATACATTTTTTTTTGTCTGTCGAGGTTGAACACCATGGCTTTTTTCCTCTCTCCCCACCAGCTATTAATTTTGACATGGGAAGTTTGAGAAGTGTCATGAGAGATGGCAGGAGACAGTTAAAAAAAAAGAGAGGAACCAGTCAAAACAGGGAGAGCTTGGAAGATGTGAGTCATTGAACAGTCTAACCAGCATGAATAGTCTGTTCTCTCTTCATAAAATGCTGTGGCATACATGGACACAAACTCCCATAAACACACAGAATGTGAGAGATTTAATAATTATCGTTTCATCTCAGCACCCCAGACACACTGTCTTCAGTGCTACATGGACAGAGGCAAGAGAAATGCATGATACAGGTGATTTCCTCACCCGGCTGATGGCCTGGGGCAGTGGAGACAATCTTGCTGCATTAGTCCATGGAAGGCATGTATGCCAGCAGTGCTTGGCTGGGAATCCAGCTGGGACTGTCACACCTAGCTTTCACCATTAAAAATGCAAACATCTCATTTAACGTTGCCTTTAAAGCTGCCATTTGAATTAATGGAGGTTTATGAGCACCTCCAACAGTAACGTATTTTGTCCTAAGATGGGTGTCGTAGGTAAGCGTGCAGTCACCTGCCTGTCTTTGCAGACTGCAGATGCTTTGCAGAGTGCCAGCTTCAGCGAGAGGGTTGGTGTGCAGACAGCTGAAGTTAGCTGAGGTGAATTCCACCCTTAACTTCACCAGGGCTTGCAGGGTGTGAAACCTTTAGGGTTGACTGAAACCAGGGAGCTTCTGGCACTGCACCATACTCATAGGAAGCTGGACGGTTCCATCTTCAGCTGTTATGGGACCTCGAGTGCTTCTAACATTAAGACTTCGGATACCAGTGTTCTCTAAAGAAAGAGTTTTAGTACATACTGAAAGGGACTACAGAAAACAAAAAACATCATCTCCTTCAGAATGCATAGAATCTCTGTTGTAGCACAGTTTCACAACAGGAACATCCCTGAGTTCAAGCTCACCTTCTCTTTCCTTATCTGGGGAGAGCAGCATACTGCCTGACCAACATCACTAGTGAGGCTCCCTCTTCCCTGAACATCTGTAGCAGGCAAATTGAAAGCCTTATGACTTTGTTTACTTCCTCACTAGCTGCTTTTGGTGTGGCAGCAAATTATCAGACCTTGATTCACAGTAGAAAGCAGCCGAAGCAGCTTCTAATTCTGTGAAGCAAGTCTGCTGTGAGGAGAAAGGAAGACCCTTTGGCTGATTGGCTTCCTAGCCTTCAGAAGACCCAAAGCAGCACTGTCCTCTGCCATAAGCTATCTGTGTAACCCGAAGAAAACTTCCTATTGATTAGAGGAGGACATGAACATTTGAGTGTCACTTAAGCTCTGTCTAAGCCCACTCCAGCCTTCTGACCAGGTGCCCATTTTAGGTAAGTGGCTATTGTGCCTCCCTGCTGCAGTCATCTCCCAAAGGCAATTGACCCCATCCTCCAGAAGTTCGTCTCTCTCCACTGGGCATTCAGGCAATGCCAGGTGATTAGCTGTCTAACTTAAGCTTGTCAAGCATATTTCCTAATGTTGAATGACATGGCCCTCTGCCATTGGTCATGCATGCATAAAGACTGCCAGGTACAGCTGTGGTCGTAATGGACACGCTGGGGATAAATGACAAAACATCAATAATTTTGCCTTCCGCTGCAATGGAAGTGAAGAAATCCTCCTCTGACTTTTGTAGACTGTGGAAAAAATACCAAAAATGTCACCCACAGTTCTCATTTATTTATTGTATGACCTTGGAAAGACTGATTTCTTGTTGTTTCCAAGACACATTCAAGACATGAGTCTACTTCCTTAATGAAACTAATTAGTGAAAGCTTGCATCAAAGAGCAGCAGACTGAGACTAGGTGGTCTTTTTCTCCCCTGAGATGAAACATCCTCCCTGTGATTTGCATGCTGAGTACCATGTAGTTCTTGTGGCAGATGTCAGTCTGAACAACCTTGACACCACAAAGACTTTTTAGACTACGGACAGAAAGTTATACTGTTGTATTTTCTTGGCTAATCTTAAGTGATCATCTAAGACCAAAACTGCTAATGCTAAGTCTCAGAATAATTACATCTTACATTACAGAGGTGTATTTAGAGCAATTCAGTAGCACTTGTTCCTGGAAAAGTGTCCCCAGAATAAAGCTCTCCTTATCTTGAAAATGATCAACACAATTTCTTACCTATCATGAATTTCTAACCAGCAGGAGAAGAAAATGTTTGATCTCCTTTCCTCCGTTGTTTTTTTTTTCTCCTCCCTTCCCCTCACCATCTCTCCAAAAGCATGACAGAAAGCATTAGACATAGTGCAATGGCAAAGATACCATCCAGGAATTTCTCACCTTATTGTGGGTTCCTTGGAATTTCAGTGACTGATTTGCAGCAGCCGTCTGGTATGGATCTGCTGGGGAAAATTGTCACCTGAATTCTGTGACATATGGTGCAGATAAAATCCTTGTGTCATGCTGTGGTGCTGGGCTAGTTAGACACTGTTTAAAAAGCCACGGTCTTTTCACTGTGACATCCGACAGCCAGCCAATCACTCTCTTGGGGAAACAGCTAGCTGGCTGTGTGTGGTCACACAGGTTTGAACCACTTCCCCCTTCCCGCTTTGTACAGAACCTGTCGCTGTTGTGGCTCTGGAAATGTTTTTTTACTACTTCTCCTTTCTTCAGCCAGTCTCACGATACAAAGAAAGTAAGAACTCTATGTACAAAATTACGCCTTGCCTCTTGCACTGATGTTTTGTTTCCTACTCCTGTCACTGAAAAGCTCTAGTTTCAGAGTCCTTGAAGAGGATGCCCTACTGCTGCTCAGGGCCACACAGATTGAGAAATTGTCAGTCCTCTTCCATAATGCTTGTTGATGATTTCACAACCCTCAGCACCACTTCTCCTTCCCCAAGGGCCTATTGTCCCTGCCAAACTGGCCTTAACAGGCCCATCACCACAGTGTCCTCTTCTGACCCACAGCCCCTCCCAACATAAGTTATCACCCTATTTAGTCCCTAGTGCTTCACACAGCCTTTCCCAAAGGAAGGTCCACCCAAACTCCATAGCCTTACCACACCTCAGCAGGTACAATTGCACAACCTCTGCTTGTGCTGCTTTGAATACACAATGCCCGCTTCTGATGTCATGAGCAGTTTCAACGCAACTTCACACCCCACAGTATTACCTGCTGCTTCGTACTATCTTTCAGCACAGTCCCTCACCACACCTCAGGCACTTCCGATTTCACAAAATCCCTCAAGACAGCCTCCAGCCTCGTGCTTTCCATTTCCACTTTCACAACTTCTCCACAAACAGTGCCTCAGCCCCATCCTGCCCACCACCAGGTTCACACCTCTTCACCACCTCACGTCTCTATCAAGACGGCCCCTTGCCAGCAATTGCTACCCATCTACAACTCCTCGCTCATCTTCTCACCAGGCACAGTCCCTCCATGTGCATGAGCTACCACCCCTATGCTGTCCAAATCCACATGCCAAAGTAAGTGGAGTGAAAACAGAGAAAATACCTTTCTCCTTTCCTGGCAGTAAGCACATCGTTATAGGGAACTATTTTGTAACAGCAGATACCAGCAACTCTTGATTTGGACTTATATATTAAGTCACTTCTGCTACTCCATTTAGCTAGGGAAACAAAGGGAGATGAGTATGACGCTAGCCAAATTGCTGCCATGCGTGCCAGTGGGTACAGAGGTTGGCAGATCTGGCCCAAATTAGCTTACCAGGCCAGATACCCGATGGTTCATCTTTAGCTTTTTCTGTCATACATTGTTCCTCTTCCTTTCCCAAAGACCATAAAACTGTTTTTACTTTCTTACCCAATATTCTGTTTCCTATAGTGACTACTGTTAACTCTTATTAACCTGGCCAGGACTCCAGGCTACAGTGTAAGATTGTAATTAAGTTAGAGGACTATTTTGACCCTGAGCAGCATTTAACCTCCTCGTTAATCTGGGGATTTTAATTTTCACTGCATGGATCACTGGCATTCTGTGTTGGGAGGTGGTTACATTACCTTGGTTGTTGTTGGGCCATTCTAAATTTCAAGAAATGTCAACAAAAGAAAGAAACGGGCAGTGGATGAAACAATTTATTTATTGACACCTGTAAGTTAGAAGCTAAAAAGACACAGTAGACTTCAGAGCAGTGATGAATTTGAATTGAACTGATGTATGAATGGACATCATTGTGTTTCATTTCATAGATTCACCTTTGGCTGCAGGAGTTTTAAGTTAAGAAAGATGAGGCTCTTCTTGACAGCAAGACTGCACAGAATCGTAGAATAGCTTAGGTTGGAAGGGACCTTTAAAGGTCATCTAGTTCCAGCTCCCCTGCAGTGAGCAGGGACATCTTCCACTAGATCAGGTTGCTCAAAGCCCCATCCAACCTGGCCTTGAACACTTCCAGTTATGGGACATCCTCACCTTCTCTGGGCAGCCAGTTCCAGTGCCTCACCACACTTGTCATAAGAAATTTCTTCCTTGTGTCCAATATAAATCTACTCTCTTTCATTGTAAAACCATTGCCCCTTGCCTTGTCACTACAGGCTTTGTTGCAAAGCCTTCCTCTGTCTTTCTTATGACCCCCCTTTATATATTGAAAGGCCACAAGAGAAGCCTTCTCTTCTTCAGGCTGATCTCTCTCAGCCTTCCTTCATAGGAGAGGTGTTCCAGCCCTCGGATCATTTTTGTGGCCTCCTCTGGACCCGCTCCAACAGGTCCATGTCTGTCTTGTACTGATGACCCCAGAGCGAGATGTAGTACTTCAGGTGAGGCCTCATCAGAGCAGAGTAGAGCGGGAGAATCACCTCCCTTGACCTGCTGGTCACACTTGTTTTTATGCAGCCCAGGATATGATTGGCTTTCTGGGTTGCAAGCCCACATTGCCATCTCATGTTTAATATTTCATCCAACAGTATCCCCAAATCCTTGTCTGCAGAGCTGCTCTGAGTCAATCAATCTCAATCATCGTCCCCCAGCCTGTATTGATAGTGGGCATTGCCCCAGCCCAGGTGCAGGACCTTGCGCTTGGCCTTGCTGAACTTCAGGAGGTTCTCCTGGGCCCACTCCTCAAGCCTGTTGGTCATCTGGATGGTATCCCTTCCCTCAAGCATATCAACTGCACCATTCAGCTTGGTGTCATCTGCAAACTTGCTGGGGGTGCACTGGATCCAACTGTGTATATCAATGATGAAGATACTAAACAGTACTGGTCCCGGTACAGACCCTTGAGGGACAGCACTCCTTGCTGGTTTCTACTTGGACATTGAGCCATTGACTGTAACTCTTTGGGCATGGCCTTTGTCTGCCCTAAGTAATTCAGTTCAAAATCTAGACGTCTATTTCAGACCTAATCCCCTCCTAAAATCAGGTCTGAGGTAGATCAGGTGAGTCAGTATCTGAAGATATCTCTTTCTTTCCATAGGAGACCCTGAATTGACAAAGGCTCAGCTCAGCTGACTTCCATTGGCATAAATGAGCTGACTTCCTCCCTCAGTTTCCCCATTTGTAAAAGAAGGATTTTTTTTTTTTACTTACTCTGTAATTTGCTGACCTTTGCTAAGACATGCAAGTTCTTGCAAGAGGCTTTATTCACTGGCTTGCCAGTGACGAAATTTCATGCAAAATAGGACTTGAAGGGTTATCAAGAGGTAACCCAGGCCATCTTCTGTCTCTGTGAAAACTTAAGCATAACCACCGAGAGAAGTGTACCTAACCTGCCCTTTAAAAAACTACTGTGACAGGTAACGCGTTATCACCTCCAGAGCATGGCGCCTCTATCCTTACTACTAGAAATCCCTCTGACTTATTTTTAATGCAGATTTGTGTTTCATTTGTTTTCTTTCTGGAATACACCAAGATGTGAAGTACTGTTTTATAACTCACAATGCTATAAAGCTGAGGCAGTGGATCTAATGGGCCTCTACACTTGGGAAAACCATAAAGCATGGCTTAATGAAGGACTCTGGAAAGGGTTAACCGGACAAGCTTGCTGCTCATGCTTGTCCAGTTTAATATTCAGCTAATCCATTGGCTGTTATTTCTGCTGGAGAAATCCTGAAATGCCTTCATAATATCGTTATCACTGACCGGCGGCTGTTTGTTTAGAATATGTTTGCTTAAACTTACCAGTCAGGACAGAATTAATTTCTCCTCCTTTTGCACCTTACTTTTATGCCTTCCCTTCACTAATGCTCCACGCCTGCCTCCTCGAGCCCCAAGAGCCCTTCGGGTGGGGGATCTCCTTGGAGAGGGTTACAGAGTGCTACTTACGCAGTTTTCCTCTCAGCCTTCTTGCTGCTGCTGGGATGTGCATGCATCATTCTGCACACACGGGCCAGGCCACGCTATCCTGACAGCCCATCAAAGCACTTCTCACGCAGGCAGAGAATACCAAGATACACTTGTGATACAGAAAAGCAAGAATTAAATTAGATGGGATAATACAGTAAAAGGCACCTCCTAAGAAAGTGTTGGAAGCTTTCCAAAAGCCATTCTATGTTCTTTAAAGCCTCTGTGCTCTAACACATTCCCACCAGGGAAGGCAGGTGTTGAGGAGATAAAATCATACAGCTCTTACACAAAAAATTAGATCTCCAGACACAGAAGAGGTAAGTTTTCCAGGTTCTCTGGATTACTTATTTTCTTTTTTTAATTGTTTGTTTCTTTTCTTAATTTCTTTTCCTGATTTCCTTTCCTCTTTTGTTTCCCTTTTTCTTGAACAAATGTGGAAATACAAAAAGAAATTTTCACTGCAGTTATCAACTGTCTATGGCTATCTTTGGCTAGAGAGCTAGTTCTGTAGCCCCGGATTAGGTTATTTTGAGGTTTTTTTTTTCCCCATTAACCACCTGAGATATTAGGGAAGAATGCTTGCAGTAAGGAGGTGGTGCAATTTCTCATCCTTTTTGAAATGTTAGCAGTCCACATTGTGCTTATTTTATTTTGCAATTGATTGCATTATATGATATCCCTCTAGCCTGTCCCTGAAAAGATACATTAAGAGATAAGCCATAACTTGTGGGAATGCTGTACTGAATTAGCCATTCCAGTCATCCTATTACAGTCAACAGAAAGAAACAGGCACCTCCAGCAGGTAATCCGTCACATCTTTAAGTAGACACCTTAGGCTGGCCACGAATTGCCCTGCAAAGGCAGAAAAAAGAGTGTGCTAGGTGAAAAGAGGAGGGACAGAGAAGATCACTACTTGGTAAAACCAGGCAGAAATTGATATCACATTGTTCTTACTGATGTTTTGTTTTTTTTTTTCTTGGAGATGTATCAGAAAAGGAATTAGCCATGTAAATTTTATTCCCCTTCTTGAATATCTTCTGCCTACTTTTAGTACAGCTGTAAGCACGGGAAAAGTCCCGAACTTTCCCAAGTTCCTCTCTAGGCTTTACTTTGTCGGTTTGAGAGCAATTCTGGTTTTTCTCCATGTCAGTGTTTCCTGTGGATGTTTGATTGGCTTTTGCCTGCACGAGAGTTTCTGATTTTGCTGTAATTTTAAATAGGTGCTAGATAGTTCGAATTAACTGAATCATTCCACAGATCTGCTCGGATCACCCACACAAACAGGAAGAACTGCTTGTGTTTTCATTGGGCAGGACCTGCAATGACGATTTTTAACAGCAGTTGTCTGGCAATGTTTTGATACTAGGATGAATCCCATAAAGCTGATTGATAATTTGTTTCTAAGAGGTGCCTGTTTTTGCTTAAACTCTGTAAAGAGTTTAATCCAGTGGTTCCCAGGCTTCTTGGACCAAAACTACTTCGATATTTGGGTGCATAATGACAAGCCGGTAATGTTCAGGACTTTTTTAAAATGTGGATGATTTGTTTACTAGTGACATGTACTGCTCCGGGAGCTATAGCAGGAACAGGCCCAACCAAAGAAGCCCCACATTAACACTGGAATGTGACAGTGTCTGAAAAGAGATACTATAGAGGTGTAGAAATGCCTAGAGATAAGGAGCTCAGCCATAGCACCAAAAAAAATGGGGATGGCATTATGGAAATCTCTGAACTACTTTCAGGGGACGAAAAGGATTGTTCTCTGAAGTTAACTTTGCCCTGGTGATGTTAATTTACTCAGGGTCCTCCTAGTCAATGGAAAAAGAAAGGGTTCTGTAAAGGACCTTAGTTTAGCTGTTCTGCCTATAGAGAGACCTTGACCACCAGCCAGACTGGCTTCGCTAAACAGAAATTAACACTTGAGACTATCCCCCGGATTGTATCACAGATCAATATTAACTAAAACTCATACAATGCTGCAACAGAAGAGCTGAAAAGATCCTTTCATTCTTCCTTCATCTCAAAGGAACATTCCTGAGATTTAGAGCAAGCTAAATGCTAGAGCAAGTCATACGTGAAATTGCTGTTTTCACCATGATAACTTCCCCTGAACTCATTCTTCAGCCTGTGAAGCTGCAAATTTATGCTTGCAAATGTATATACACAAAAGATTTTTTTTTTCTCTGTGGGTGGGTTTCATTTCCCCTCTGCAGAACAATTCAAAGATGATTTTTCCTTATAAAAAAAATAAATTAGTATTTCAAGGAATATTTCCAGGTGTTCTTAAAGGCACTGTTTTTACAAAGATTGTCTTCGTGGCCTACACTGAGGGCAAACACGCTTTTGAACATCGGCAGCCACTGTAGTGCTCGAGGTGAACACTCTGGCCTTGTCCTTAGCACAGCAGCTATGGATCCAGTCCTTCAGAATCCTGCAGGACCAGGATGGAGGAACGTATCACAAAGTGCATCTCTCAGTGTGGTAACAGGCATTGCTGAAGTCTCATGCAAGGAGAATTAAATACCTAGGGGGAGAAGAAAAAAGCCAACAAAAAACCCACTTCATAAACTTAATATTAATCCTGTATATGTCTTAGTCTGTATGCACTTGTGATAAATAGTTCATTATTAATAATGAAAAAACCTGATGAATTGTTTGTCTTTGTTTTTCCATGTGCCTAGGCTGTATATTGCTTATCGCCGCCCAATTGATTAACATGGAGAATGCAAGCAGCGTGAAGGAATTCATTCTTCTGGGCCTCTCAGATAATCAAGGGGTGCAGAAAATATGTTTTGTAATTTTTCTGTTCTTCTATACGATTATTGTGGCAGGAAATCTGCTCACTGTTATCACTGTAATTAGCAGTCAATGTCTGAACTCTCCCATGTATTTCTTCCTCTGCTACCTGTCCTTTGTAGATATCTGTTACTCTTCTGTCACAGCCCCCAAAATGATTGCCGACTTCCTTGAGGAAAACAAAACCATCTCCTTTGTGGGTTGCATAGCCCAGCTGTTTGGGGTACACTTCTTTGCCTGCACAGAGATCTTCATCCTCACTGTGATGGCCTATGACCGTTACATTGCCATCTGCAGACCTCTCCACTACACCACCCTCATGACGAGGCGTGTGTGTGGCCGGATGGTAATCGGCTCTTGGGTAGGAGGCTTCGTCCACTCCCTAGCGCAGACCCTTCTAACCACTCAGCTCCCCTTCTGTGGCCCTAACAAAATCAACCACTATTTCTGTGATGTTCACCCCCTGCTACAACTGGCCTGTACCGACACCTACGCTGTGGGCATCATTGTCGTTGCCAACAGCGGAATGATCACTCTGACCTGTTTCTTCATTCTAGTCATGTCCTACGTTGTCATCCTGGTTTCCTTGAAAAGTCAAACATCTGAAGGGCGGCACAAGGCCCTCTCCACCTGTGGGTCCCACATCACTGTGGTGGTTCTGTTCTTCGGGCCATGCACGTTCATCTACATACGTCCGTCCAGCAATCTGTCGGAGGACAAGAACGTGGCAGTGTTTTACACTGTCATCACACCCATGCTGAACCCACTCATCTATACGCTAAGAAATGAGGAGGTGAAGAGTGCCATGAGAAAACTGTGGAGTAGAAAAGTGCAAAGTGAAAATAGAAAGGTGTAGAACTGGGGTAACATTTCCAAAGGGCAGAAGAAAATAAAGCATCTTTCACTATAATTTTGTTTTGCGAAAATTCCCCAAGAACTGCCTTTCAAAGAAAAGCTTGCTGCTAGCTCCTGCTGTAATTAGAAAGACACTCTGGATTAATGCTGTAATTAGGAAGACACTGATGAACTGAATCTTTTGATTTAAAAGACATTATGAAGTCTGTGACAAGCAGGCATTTCCTTTCTATTCTTCTGTCAGCTAGCACAGGCCCAGGCTTGGGGCTCCTGAGCACTAACTGAAACATCAATGTTTAAATAAATACTATCAAAAATACTGAAAATATTGTCCAGGTAGAAGAGCATCCCATTAGTCAGGTATAAACTTGCAGACAAGCTCCATCTGCTCTGGAATGCATTCAGCTGGGAGACAGAGGACCATGGTCACCCGCTGCTGGAAGCAGAGGCCCCTTTCTGCTTGCAGTAAGTGCCTTTTTATGAGAACCACATTGTGGTGTCTTGAATCCATGGGTTAGCAACTGAAAACCTAGTTTTAGGTGACACCTGCATCATTTGCTGATGCAGGTAACAGGAGGGGAATCTTCTTCCCTTCCCCTGCCAGTGCAACAAAGGCTTTCTGCAGTGTTTGAAACAGGTTGGATGGGGCTTTGAGCAACCTGATTTAGTGAAAGATTTCCCTCCCTGCGGCAGAGGGGGATTGGACTAGATGATCTTCAAAGGTTTCTTCCAACCCAAACTGTTCTATAATTCTATGTACTTCACCTACCATTGACGCCATCCTTCCAACCATCCCCTCTATCCTTCAGCTCTGACTCAAGTGTTTTATTTTAATGTTTAGACTAACACAGAATCATAGATCTAATGAAAGACATCTTGCTGACTGTAAGAAATGAAGGAGTCACCAGAGAAGGCATTTGCAGGCAAAATTTCATGTGTCAACAGAAGAAGACAGAAGTGTTTAGGAGCTATTCCAGTATGCAAGACAGCTCCTAGCCCAACAGAACACATTTACATACCCACACAAGGGAAGAAGCGTGTTTTCCATGGGAACTGCTGGTACACCTGCTATTGCAAGAGGGAAGAGAAGAAACCTGAGGATGAAAGACCAAACAAGTTCAGTGCCAGCCAAAGCTGTCATAGGGTGATAAGCTATAGCAGCTCGGGGTCTCCACCTGAGGAGCCCCAATGAAACATGAGACCCTAGCCCCTACCTTGCCAGTAGAAAAACACTAAATCAGCTAAGTGAGAGAGGAAAAGACCTGCTTGGTGCCATCCACAAGTAATTGAAGCACTTTTATTTCTTTATCTATATTGCCCATAAGCACCTGCACCTGTGTTTCACCTTAACTTGACTTAAGTAGGATTCAAGGTTAGAAGCTGTTCCCAGTCCAAGCTAGGGCTTATAACTTTGTGTATATATATAGATATATACACACAAAATTATAAATTTATCTCTATATATTAAAAATAGACTTTTTTTAATGCTTTGGGGGTGAACACCAGAGGTGTTTTTTATGGAGGTCTCGGTTCTGGGTGCTGCTGGGCAAATATTCGACCACAGCTTATGGAAGGTGGCACTGAAAACAACATTAGGCTCCTCTACGCTTCAGTAAGAATTCTTGGAAGAACTTAATACTTGGGTAAAGAGTAGCTTCTGTGTTTTGTATTGTCTCAGTAAAAATACCTGGTACGCAGTAAGGACTAACCACAAAACTTTCTAAATTTTTGAAGTAATTTCCTGTTTTACTTCTTGTTTCAAATTTATACAGCAGGTGATTAAGGGATAGCAGTCTATAGCATGGTTGTGATATTCATTTGTGCTGTCAACATGCAATGGTGAGAACAAGTTAATAAAAAATAAGAATGCATATGAGAAATATTAGCTTAGGACAGAAAACAGAATTCATATACACGTCCTGTGTAAGAGAGTTCTTACTTCAAGGATGTTTGATTGCAAAGGTAAGGTGAATATAAATCTTGCAGATGGTCAGGTGTGATGTTTATTTGAACCAGAAATACTTCCAGGAGAAATACATGTGCAATAGTAAATAAAGTCTATTTATCTGGACAGCATTAAAAAGCCAGCCAGCAAACAAACAAGTAAGCAAGCAAACCCATGGGCAGTGAACAGTTGAGATGACCACACTCCAACATCACACTCCAGAGATTACCCTGGTAGCTGTTCAAAGTACAGTTTTTAGCTCCTTGTCTGCTGATGTTTTCTGACAAAACTTTGTATGCCTCTGGGATCTCATTATTCCTGATAGTCTTGTGCTTCTGCTCTGTGGTTTACTTTAAATATTTCTGCTACAATTTCCCCATCTTGTGAGAGAGAATTGTTCTTGTAGATGCTCTTGGAAGGTGTTTTTTTGGAGAATGAGAAATACAGATAGAGAGTCAGGCTGTTCTTCTCAGCCACTGTAGGTTTCAGAATTGGCAGAGATATGGACTGCTTTCACAACAGCTAAGCAGCAACTTGCAGCTGACACATTTTGATAAATCCACCTAAAGTGGTCAGAGGAGGTCATCAGAGGAGCAATAGCAAGTGAACTCTTGGAAACTGGCAAATATGAACTGTGTAAGTTTTCTGATATTGTTCCTTTGTTTTGTTCAAGCATGACTCAGATCCCACCTTTGAAAATAGGCATTTCTGGTGAGTGGTTTTTGTGAGGTCTATTTTATGAATTAGAAAAAACTCAATTACAGATTTTTCAGCCTTCGTTTTAGTTAGTGTTATATATGCTTTTTTCCTCAGCTATATGCTGTCTCCAGAAAGATCTGTCAAAAGGATGTTGTCAGTGTTACAGACAGGACTCAGGAGCTGATGACAGCACTGCCTACGTGCTCAGTCTTATCTTGTCTGAGCTGAATGTGTCAGGCAACAGTGGGCATGAAACACAAGCTTTGGTCTTCCCCGCTGTGCATTCCCTCTGCTCATAGACGGGCATGGAGATAGGGATGGAGACACTGAAAAGCCTGTCGTCTGCTGCCTTAGTTGGGGTGTAGCCAGAAGGTGAGGCAGAGAGCTCAGGAGAAAGAACTGGGTGTCCTGTGGTTGTCAAATAGATTTCAGACCCCAAAGGGCTTGACATCACAGACAAGGTTATTACACATTTGCCACCTCTATCTTCACGTGTAAGTTGAACACTAGTGATACTCGTGTACCGCATGGGATTGCCGCAGAGGTGAATTCACGGGTGTTTGTGAGTAAAGGAGGGCCACCAGCAGTGCAGTCATTACCCCAGTGTCACTACAGGTGTATTTATTAGCCACTCTATGGCTGGGACCTGGGTGAGCTATACAAACCCCTGCTAACGCACCTTCGATACAAATTAGCTCCAGATTAGTTCATTCATGTGCCCTAAGAAAGGCAGTCCAAGAAAACACTGCCAGCTCTTTCTGTTACTGAACTTATTGGGGTCTCTCATAGCCAGAGAGATAATGAGGAGTAGTTCTGTTGCAAATCTTTAGGGGACTGAAAAGGAAAGTACAATCATTGTGCAAGGACCTTCCTCAGGCCATGATCAAAGCATTGAGACTTGAATTGTAGCCACACTGTCTCTTTTGGTCAACTTTTATTTCCAAATCAACATTATAGGGTAAAAATGGGTCTTGAGGGGACCTAGTAATTAGCTTTCTTTTTTAAAAGAGGCAAAGGTGAGAACTAGGATTCTTGATCCTACCACCCTCCTCAAATAAATAATCTGAGCTTGTTGTTATATACAGCAACAATACATTCCAATTCGGATATCACCTGTAATTCCTTGAGGGAAGCATTGACTTTAAATGGAAGCTGTCCCAAAAAGACAGCAAAGGAAATGTGCTGAATATTTAACATACCAGTGGTCAGGATGTATCTGTACTGATAACGTTCCGTGTCTAATGCCATAGCTGGTGTCTCTTTTCTGTGCTTCAGGTCCTGTCTACATGATGTCTATGGAGAACAAAAACAATGTGACAGAGTTCATCCTCCATGGACTGACACAATATAAGACAGTATCAAAAGTGTGTTTCTCATTATTCTTAGTCTTCTATGCTATCATCATTCTTGGAAACCTGCTTATCATCATTACTGTAAAGACAAGTGAACAGCTGAACTCGCCCATGTACTTCTTCCTGAGCTACTTGTCTTTTGTAGATATCAGTTACTCTACTGTCACAGCTCCCAAACTCATTTATGACCTTCTTGTTGAGAAGAAGACCATCTCTTTTGTGGGCTGCATAGCTCAACTGTTTGCAGGCCATTTCTTTGGGTGCACCGAAATTTTCCTTCTCACAGTGATGGCCTATGATCGTTGCATTGCTATATGCAAGCCGCTTCATTACACAAACATTGTGAGCAAGCATGTCTGTAGCTGGCTGGTGGCAGCTTCTTGGGTGGGAGGCTTTGTACACTCCGTGGTGCAGACCCTGCTGGCCATTCAGCTACCATTTTGTGGGCCCAATGAGATTGACCACTATTTCTGTGATGTTCACCCTTTACTGAAGCTGGCCTGTGCCAACACCTACATCGTCAGTGTCGCTGTGGCTGCCAATAGTGGTGTGATTTCTTTGAGCTGTTTTGTTGTTCTTGTTGTATCCTATGCTGTTATCTTGGTTTCTTTGAAGACACGCTCTTCTGAAGGGCGTCTCAAAGCACTCTATACATGTACTTCCCACATCACTGTTGTAGTTCTGTTCTTTGGGCCATGCATTTTCATCTATATGCGCCCTTCCACCACCTTCTCAGCAGACAAGATGGTCTCTGTGTTCTACACCATCATCACACCCATGCTCAATCCCTTAATCTACACCCTCCGAAACGAAGAGGTGAAAAATGCCATGAAAAAGTTGTGGAGGAGAAAAGTGAAGAGAAGTGAGAAATGAAACAACACAGTGCATAGTTGTAAGATGATATGAGCTTAAGAAGCCATGGGGAGGGAGGGAGAAGTGTTCAGGAGAGACTTTCCAGCAATTTTGCTCTGTTTTAGGCACAGCTGTTCAGATTAGGGCTGACACTAAATTCTAGGCTTTAGGTAACTTATCTTCTTTGGAAACTGTCAGTCAAAACTATGTGAGGTTACTGTCAGCTACCAAACCTGAGCTTTAGGGGTGATATTGTGGCATTTACCTTCAGGCACCTCATAGCTGTATCTTGGGTATTTGGGCTTCTCCTGGCATTAGGAGAAACAACCAACTGTTTTGAGAGGTTGTTTTTTCCTACTAGCTCCTGAAAGCTTTGGAGAGTAGCACCTCCTTACATTTCTGCACAAAGGAGTAATGGTGGTACCAAGCTTCCAAGAATACACAAACCTTTCAGCACAGCAAAGCACTGGCAGCTTTTATCTCACGTATTTTGACCTGCTAACATTGAGGTATCTACAACTGAGCAAGCCACTGAAGAAAGTCAACAGCCTTTGGGCAGATAGGACTCATTTAACGGTAAAACAGGACCAAGAGAGAAGTAGGAGGTTATATTAGGTCTCTGCATGAGAGGAAGACGTGGCAGATTGTACTGAAACGGCAGCAAATAAATAAACACCACTATGTAAGTATCAATAATGTTTTCCAGGCAGAGCATCCCATTAGCTAGAGTGAGAACTTTCAGTCAGACAACCTGCAGCTACTCTGTAGCCCATTCAGCTGGGAAATGGTGGCCCAATGTGTTTGAAAAATTGGTTGTTGCCTGCTGCTGGAAGCTATCATACCATTGGCATTCCCTTCCTGCTTATGGTAGATGCCTTCTTATGAATACTACATTGTCATATGCTGAATCCATGAGTTAGCTATTAAAAAGCTGGTGCCAGGTGCAAGTTTTGTCATTTGATGATGCCGATAGCAGGAGGAGAATCTTCTCTCCTTCCCCTGCCAGTGCAATTTCTAGTAATAATAATTAGTATTATTACAGCTCAGTGTCAGTACCATAATTCAACAGCTCCCCAAGCTAATAGCTAAAAGCTTTTCTACAATGGTGAGTCTGAATGTTCCCATTTTTATGTATTTGGTACTTTCTGGTGAATGTGCTATTTCAGTTTTTTTCTCCCTCCTGCCCTTGGTTGCTCAAACACTCATAATCTAAGCTGTCCAGTGACAACAAATGTAAGACAGGCAAATTAACAACCAGGTCCAAAAGAACCTCCTGTCCTATAAAACTAAAATTATGGCTATTCTTGCCTGAATCAATTTCATTTAAAGGAGCCCTGCTGTCTGGCACATTTCTGAGACCTTGAGTTTATGTCATAGGTGACCTTTGCAATTCATCAGGGCAGTAATCCGAGCGTCGTTAAAGACCAAAGACACTGACTGATCCACAATCCAGTGGAATTATCAGGATAGTTGACAACTCACTCATTTGCCTCCAGGTAGTTGGTGACACACAGAGATGAAATACAGCAGTAACTCCTTGTTAGTTTATGATGGTAGTAAAATTAGAAGTAAAACTTCACTACTTAGGCAAAGAATTTTTATAATTTCTCTGTATTTCCAGGCAGAATAGGAAGAGAAAGAGGTAGCAATGACTGACAGAAGAGAAAGGGTTTATCTTTCCTGCTGCTAGGGTGTAAAAACAGGTGTGTAGTCACCAAGATTTCCTTTCTAGATTTCCAGGTTCTTCCTCACTGGAAGAGGCTACTCCTCTCACCCCCTGAAAATGTAGTAGAAATGGCTGTAAAATTCAGTAATCACATTTCTTCTTTTTCTAGATTGCATGCTTTCAGAGACTGGTTCCCAGTCTTTAAAGTTCATGCCATGAGTTTGGTGTATCTTGGCTAGCTGCTGGACACCCGCCCAACCCCTCTCTCACTCACCCTCCTCAACAGAACAGGGGGAGAAAAAGATAAAAAAACTTGTGGGTTGAGATAAAGACAGGGGGATCTCGCATCAATTAACATCACAGGCAAAACAATCAGTTCAAGTGATTTGAACTTGAGCCATAGTTCTCAGTGGCATTTCACCACTGATACCTCTGGTCTGCCCTGACCTTCTTTTGTCTTGGGGAATGAACGTTCCTATTAGCTTATCTCTCATCCTGGTGAGGCATTGATCCAGTCTATCCCTGAGTGACTGCAATTTCCCACCAATGCTACCTGTCCTAGTTCTGCACCTTCTCTGATCTCAAGCAACATTTCCTGGTGCCTGACACCATCTCAGTGTGGGGATTGGTAGTACAACCCTACATTTCTGTTTTTATGACTAGAGACTTGTTTTTTCATATAAAGGGCTTCTAAGTACTTAGAAGTGCATGGTGTCTTCTCCTCTTTATCAGCCTTCAGGACTCCACGCGCAGAAGGCCATTGAGCAAACTGGTGTGTTGTTACACACCAAGGGACCCAGCCACCAAAACTGTTTAATAAGGCCCTTGGGTACCTGCTTGGGGTTTGGTAATGACACAATTCTCACAGGTCCAACTCCACTAGCGAAAAACTATCTTTTGCCTATGTTTAGTACTCAGTATGTTACAGGAGTATTTATATGTTGTGCTGGGATGGGATAACTTTAGGGAGAAAGCAGATGCGAGAAACACAGAGGTCAGTTCAGAAAGCCTTGGAGGTGTTGCCTCCTTGGATCTTTCCATCTAATGATAGATGGACAAAGGGACATTGATACCATCACAGTTATATTTGCCTGTAACCTGCCGGGAAAAGAAAAATAGCTTGAAAACCTCCACAAAACAAATTTCTATGCATCAAGAAACTTAAACAGAAGCCAGGATATGGCAATCACAAACAGGAGGGAGAAGAGTGGAACAGTGCCCTGACCCGTTGGAGGAATAACCTGAAACATATTTGGAGTGAATGATTTAAAATGTTTTCAGACAACAGATGCTGTGGAGTTCAGACTTGAAAGTTCATGTTGTATCAGCATTTAGTAACTGGGTGCAGTGGTTTTTTCCTCTCCTTTCCTTATGTTCTTTGTATCAGCCATGGCATATTAAAGCACATGTGCTTGGTTGTGTTTGTTTATGTGAAAGGCAGAGAGAAATGCTTGGTAATCTGTTGAAAAATATACAGAAAAATTTAAATTCTACTGTGACATTTTGATCATTTGGATCCTTCAAGGTAGCTTCATTTAATATTGATTGTGTCATAGACATCTAGCATGGGGCAGGAATCCGCTCTCCATTTATACTGAAGGACATGTATTTCTAGTTTCAGAGTGGACAAGCTAAGCGGAGAATCTTTTCGCTAATTTAGAGGGATGCAATTAGGAGTAGAACACGGAACATCTCATGGTTGAGCCGTATATTGTAGACATAATGCTTGAGCATGGCAAGCGTTTGCTTTCTATCATGGCACTTTAAACTCCCAATAGGTAAAAGGACAGCATGGCATTTTTCCAGCATTTGTGCCTGTTGTCCTGAGAAAGCAGGATGCAATTCCTCCCTGACAGAATGGGAGCACACGCTTTGTCACACCAACTACAATGCAGAGAAATAGTGGTCAGCGTGAGTTCAGCGGTGAGGGTCAGTGTGGAGGGACCAGAAACCTGAAAAGGGAGTGGGAAGGCAGGAGTAGAGAGGCAAACAGTGCCCTTTGCAAACACTGCTCACCATAATTTATGATGTGACACTGTGCTTTCTGTAGCAGGCAGAACAGCAGTAAATGCATCCTGCTGTCATCATGCATGAACCTTGGAGATGTAGCACATCCCCTTCTCATCCTGGTCAGCCCATGACTTCACCCCCACACGTCTGCTATGGGAGCCTGAGCTGAAGCGATGGCACTGGGAAACTTCTCACGGGTGAAGGAATTCATCCTCCTGGGGCTTTCTGATAAAACGGAGCTGCAAGTCCTCTTCTTCATCCTCTTCTTCCTGGCTTATGCCATGGTTCTGCTGGGGAACCTTCTCATCATTGTGACAGTCAGGTCTGACCCCAAGCTGTCCTCACCCATGTACTTTCTCCTCTGCAATTTGTCCTTTATAGATATCTGCTGCACCACTGTCACCTCTCCCAGGATGCTGGTGGACCTGTTCTCCCAGAGGAAGGCCATTGCGTTTGAAAGTTGTATAGCCCAGCTGTTTTTTCTGCACTTTGTTGGGGCATCAGAGATGTTCCTCCTGACTGTGATGGCCTATGACCGCTACACCGCCATCTGCAAGCCCCTGCACTACACCGCCATCATGAGCAGGCAGGTGTGCTGGGTCCTGGTCTCTGCCTGCTGGGCAGGGGGCTTCCTCCACTCCATCATCCAGACCCTCCTCACAATCCAGCTCCCGTTCTGTGGCCCTAACACAATTGACAACTACTTCTGTGACGTGCCTCCTGTCATTCGGCTTGCCTGCACAGACATCTATGCCACTGAGTGGCTCATGGCTTCCAACAGCGGCTTAATATCCCTGGTTTGCTTCCTGGTGCTGGTCACATCTTACACCTTCATCCTGGTCACAATCAGGGTCCGCTTCACGGAGGAGCACTGGAAGGCACTCTCCACCTGTGCCTCACATGTGATGGTTGTCACCCTCTTCTTTGTACCCTGTATCTTCATCTACCTCCGACCCTTTTCTACCTTCCCCTCCGACAAGCACATCTGCGTGATCTACACTGTCTTCTCCCCAGTGATGAACCCCCTCATCTACACCCTGAGGAATAACGAGGTGAAGACGTCCATGTGGAGATTGTGGAAGCGCTGCAGAGTCTTCTGAAATAAGCTGGGTTTGCAGCAAACCTGGAGTCACTTTCCCAGAGACTAATGGAAGATTAGGGCATGGGAACAGGGTTGGAATCCAACATGGAGGGCAGTATCTGGAATCCAAAGGATTCTTAGTTCCAGTTAAGGAATTTACCTAACCTTGGTTTCTTCAGAGCCCAAGATTTCACTGGTACTTTTAGCTGTTTTGTGGACTTTAGGTCCCCTTAGTCCACCTATGGATTTTTCAGTGCTGCAGGACAGACAAGACATTTTAAAGGTTTTTACTATTCACGTAGCTTTGCAATTAGAATTGCAGTTTCTGATGACAATTAGAACATTCTTCTCTGCACCCTCAAGGAGAAATCAGGAGGACCAAGAATATACAATGACAGCATTACGCAGTGAGCTGTGTGATGCAATGAGTGAATTACAAGTTTTGCTTGGGCAGGGCTCAGATATTTGGGATGGAATTCTAAGGGAAAAGGAATTGTGCTGTGGAATATTGTAGAGTCTAAATAGCAACCATTTGAACACTGGTTCCGCGCGAGTGGGAAGCGTTGAGAAGCCTCTGAACATTGCTTGGAATGAGTAAACCACCATTACACAACAGAACTTGCACTAACATTGTCACTGTTTATTAAGAAACAGGGACAAATGTTTAAGGCATGGTCATTTCTTTTCCATGAACTACAAATCAGAAAGGTCTGAATAACTGTGGTCTTTGTCAGTGTCTTTTTTCTCCTCTTGTCTTGTATTTGCTTTTCTATATCTGTTTCTGTGATGTTCCTCTGTTTCTCATAAAAATGGATGGACTCTTCCCATCACCACAGCCATTTCTCTGCCATGGCAAGCGATTACAACCTGTTCAAAACCATTTCAGATCCCTTCTTAAGACATTACCTGGTGTTACCACAAAAATCTGGTCAGAAAGTAGTTCTGGAGCCTGAGTGACTTCTTTTTCCACATTGTTAGTGAAAGAAAATAATTTCCTCTACTTGCTCTGAAATCATTAGGTCTGTGGAAGAAAAGACTTCAGTGTCCACAGCAACTAGCATTAGGCCTCTAAGTTTTTAGACTGCTTCTTGTTTTTTGGACTGCTTCTTATAGACATTTTAGGAATAATGTGAAATAACAGAGACAAAGTCAGATTCTATTTAAGGCTGGGCTTAAATTTAGCAAAACAACATTTCAGGACAATGTGGAACTAGAAGATTACAGTCGAAGAATCCCAGCATAGTCTTATTCCAGTTTTGGTAACTCCCAGCACTGTAAAAATAAAAAGCAGCTCCAAAAAGGCTTGCATTGGGTTAACAATGGAACTTCTATGGGTATGTATAGATATCGGCAGATCAAAGGTCTATAGGGAAATCTGGCAAGTATCCCAGTCCCTACCAGAGAGATTGACAGGCAGTTACACAGCAGCTTCTGCTTGGCTGATACAAGAACTGCTGAAATGCCCACCCAGATTATTTCCCAATTCGGAAAGCAAGCAACTCTGCCTGTGTTGAAATCCGCTGTTCTAGCAGAATTGAACAGTAGCTACGACAGCAGAATTGGCCTTCTGTCATAACGAAGAAACTGGTAATGGGAAACAGGTCTTTCACCACTAATTTTTAAGACCTGAAGAACACAAGTTTCATACTAACCAGTGTAACTGCTGAATTCCCTCCCGCAAGAAGCAAGAATTAGTTGCTTTTGGTTGGGGTTTTCTTGACCTTAGTGCTTATTATACGCCAAAGACCTGTCTTACCTTAGCCCAACAGGGTGGCATGGCTATACCTGACTCAATCAGTATTTCAGGACACATGAGAGAGCATGGGGTTATGTTTACATTTGGTCACTTGGATCCCCCAATTTGAAGGACAAGGTGTGAGTTTTTGCTTTCTACACTTTACCTCTCTGTGATGTGAGGTACATGATCTCAGAAGTAATCAGCTTCACTTGTGTTGTTCATCCGATCTTTCTAGTTAACAAAGTAGATGTGTATGAACATGTCTATTCTAAGGGAAGATGAACAGTGCCCAAGAAGTGCTTTTTTTTTGACCATGAAGGAATTTTAGACTGATGAGATCGGATGGACTCACTTCTGGTGCAGATTTGGGTGACATGCGCTCATCCATATTTGGAATAACTTGGGACAGCCTGTGGCTGAAGCTTATAGCTACAATCATGCTCAGCTATTTGATCAGAGCATGTCTTATATCTTGCTGTCACCACATCAATACATAATTCAATGGTATAGTGTTCAATACAATATAACACAAGGCAATACATCATCAACAACTAGCAGCAGTAAACAATAAATATCACACAGTCAAGGATCAACAAAAAACAAGCTCTTCAAATTACGCATATATATATATATATATAACTGGTAATATTAAAAGTAAATGTTGAAAACCTGAAACTTTCTAAACAGTTTCATTTGTGTGGGATCATAATTTTCAAAGAAATAAATCCAGCACAAGAATTCTCTCCCTCTCTGACGTGCTATTACTGTGCTTTGGCACCAGATGGCAGAGGCACACATGCGAAATGTATCTAAACGCATCCACTGGTGGAGATTTTGTTCGTAGAACTTTCTTTAGACATATAAGGAGGCGACTTTTTTTAACGTTTCAGAAAATAGTCATAATTCTTTCATACAAGCAAATTAGTGAAATCATGCAAGGGACAATATATAGAGGAAGAAGAAACACAAGCCAGCCATTGTATCTGGGGAGACAGCAACAGTGTTTGGGGAAGAAGACTAAAGAAAAGACAACAGGATTTTGTTATGTGATGTGTTTTTAATAGCTGACATTTCCACCTTGGAGTAATTAAGTTTCTGTACTCCTTTAGCAAAATTTATCCTTTATGAGGATAGCAATTAGATCACCAAATCCCTCAGAAGTTCAGTGTGCCAAGAGGAGAACACAGTAAGTTTCTGTATGCTGGAATGACTTAGGGTTGGATTCATCCCACCTCAATTAGGGCATCCAAGTGCAGCATCTCATTCTGGAGCGTGGGTGGTTCAAGGGCTCTCAATAGAGAAAAAGATACCTTTAAAGTGGAAAAAATAGTGAGAGTTCAGTGTGAAAAAGTTGGTGCCATCTAGCAGTAAGCATGTACAAGTGTTATCTGAGTCTGATCTTGTCATCCAAGCTCCCTCCATACTCAGCGGAGAAAGGCAGTTCCTGGAAATCACAGAATCACACAGAATCACAGAATGGTCGGGGTTGGAAGGGACCTCTGTGGGTCATCTAGTCCAACCCCCCTGCCAAAGCAGGGTCACCCAGAGCAGGCTGCACAGCACCGCGTCCAGGTGGGTCTGGAATGTC